>Ga0136653_10000262_pt1 | contig 27277 bp, 24 predicted proteins | sample LakKivw275mmetaG_FD_94866 | JGI IMG/M metagenome (GOLD analysis project Ga0136653, IMG submission 94866) | Anoxic lake water microbial communities from Lake Kivu, Rwanda to study Microbial Dark Matter (Phase II) - Lake Kivu water 275m metaG... | ecosystem: Environmental > Aquatic > Freshwater >...
TATATCTGCCGCTGTTTTACGTTACGATCTCCGAACACCCAAAACCTCTAAAACCCTATATTGCCAAAGTTGCGGCTTTCTAACCATAACTCTAAGCTAAAGTCAAGCACTTTTTGGTTAAAATTTTAACCCGCTCACGGGGATTCTTTATGTAACTATTTTGAATTACAATTATATTTTCTGATTTTTCTCAGGATTTCCATTTCCCATTCGGGAATTTCCTTCGAATACAGCGCCTTCTTTGATAATGAGAGCGGGGGTTTTTATGTTTCCCAGAACACGTCCGGTAGGATATATTTCGACCTTCTCTCTGACGTCGATCTGTCCGCGAACTTCTCCGCTGATCAATACAATATCTGCCGTAATATCCGCTTCGGTATGAGCGCCATCGCCAATCACCAGTGTTCCCTCGCCGAATATCTCGCCGATGAAGTCACCATCAATCCTGACGGCTCCCTTGAAAATTAGTTTGCCTGTGAATTCGGCTCCCTTGCCCAGAAAGGCCTTGATTTCTTCATCTTTTTTTTTGTCTGACATCCTCAAGCTTCCCTTTCTTTTCAATTTCTTCAGATATCTCACGATATGTTACGGCTGAAGGATAAACCGCCTCATGCTGATGTTCATGACCAGCCCGATGGCCGTCATCAGCATAACCATGGAAGATCCTCCGTAGCTGAAAAGCGGCAGAGGGATACCCACGACGGGCAACAGTCCCAGGACCATCCCGATATTAATGAATACCTCCCAGAAAAGGAGCATGGTGACTCCGAAAGATATCAACATGCCCAGCAAGTCTCGCGCATAAAGGGCGGTCTTCAGACACCACAGGATCAGGATCAGAAACAGAGTCATCAGGACGAGGGCTCCCAGGAAGCCCCATTCTTCTGCAAAAACGGAGAACACGAAATCCGTCTGCTGCACAGGAAGAAATTTCAACTGTGTCTGGGTTCCCTTCATGTATCCTTTGCCCAGAATGCCTCCTGAACCGACGGCAATGATGGATTGAATGATGTGATATCCAGATCCTAAAGGATCTCCTTCCGGATCAAAAAAAGTCAACAACCTTTCTTTCTGGTAATCTTTCATAAAAAAAAACCAGCCGATGGGAGTGAGTATGATCGTCGATACCGCCGAGATGATAATGGACTTCCATTGTACGCCGATAAGTAAAGTTATGGATGTGAAAAGGATAAGCAGAATCAAGGCGGTTCCCAGATCTGGCTGTTTCAGGATAAATAAAAAGGGTATCATGACAATCAAAAAAGGGATAAGGAGCTCCCGTATACCGTACTTTTTGTCTGAGGCATAGTTATCGAAATATTTGGCCAGGGCAAGGATCATGGACAACTTAACCAGCTCCGATGGCTGGAGAAAAAATCCTCCGATCAAAATCCATCTTTGAGATCCATGGGTTGTATACCCGTAGAGAGAAACCATGATCAGCAAGACAATAGAGAGGGCATAAATGATATAGGCGAAGCGGCCGATGTATCGATAATCAATAAACAGGGTGATTCCCATAAACAAAAGACCCAGTATGATCCATTGGGCCTGCTTTATATAAAGGGTTTCCTGCTTGAAATCGTCAAGGCTTTGGCCGGCGCTGTAGATATTTAAAAGACTGATGAGACTGATAGCCAATACCAGGAAAAGAAGGGTCCAATCAAAATTTAAAAATAACCGGCGGTCGAATTTCATATATCAGGTCTTAAAAAAAGTTTCCATAATTTGATAAATCAGCTTCAGAGGGCTTTCTATTCCTTCGCGGCTAAAACCGGCTGATTTTTATGGGGTCTTGTTCGCTTATTTTCAAAATATGCATCGATAATCTTTCTCGCAATGGGAGCGGCGACTGATCCCCCATGACCTGCATTCTCCACGATGACCGCAATGGCAATTTCCGGATTTTTATAGGGAGCAAAGCACACAAAAAGGGCATGGTCCCTGAAACGCGCTAAATTTACCTTTCTTTTCCGTGCCATTTCATCTTCCGGCAGGCCGATGACCTGGGCGGTGCCCGTTTTACCGCAGACATCCGCTTCCTTCCTTCTCAATGCAGAACCGGTCCCGCCATTTTCGTTCACCACACCCCATAAGGCGCGACTGAGGATCTCGATATTTTTCTTGCTCAGCGGGAGTCTGTTTTTCTGTTCCGGCTCGAATGTTCTGATGGCATGTCCGTCCATGGTTTCTATGCGTTTTATAAGCCTGGGACGGTACACGACACCCCCATTGGCCAAGGCGGCGTACGCGTTCACCAGTTGAAGGGGGGTAAGCAGATTATAGCCCTGACCGATGGCAATGGATATGGTTTCACCCATCTGCCACGCTTCCCTGAATCTGGAAAGCTTCCACTGCTTCGTCGGAACCAGCCCTCCCTTTTCCCGGGAAAGGTCGATTCCTGTGGGTGATCCCAGTCCGAATGCCCGGGCATACTCGGCTATCTTGTCCACGCCGACCAGTTTCCCCAGATTGTAGAAATAGACGTCGCACGATTCTACAATAGCCCTGTGAAGAGAGATCCTGCCATGGCCTTTCTTGTTCCAGCATCTGTAAGTTCTGTTGCCCAGGTCGAAGGATCCGTTGCAGGTGAATGCCGTATCGGGTGTAATCAACCCTTCTTCGAGGGCGGCTGCGGCAACAATGAGTTTGTATGTGGAACCGGGGGGATACTGACCGGAGATGGCTCTGTTTTCCATGGGGTGGGATGGATTTGTCGACAGGGTTTCCCAGTCTTCGATGGAAATCCCGCCATTGAAAAGATTCGGATCAAAGGACGGTGAACTGACGAGAGCGAGGACGGAACCGTCTCGGGGATCTATAGCGACGGCAGACCCCCTCAAATCTTTAAAGGCCTCCCAGGCGACCTTTTGCAGGGATGCATCTATGGTGAGCACCGCATTGTATCCGGAAACGGGCTGAATCCTGCCCATCAGTTTGATTTCTTTTCCAAGAACATTGACTTCCACCTGTTCCGCCCCGCTTTTTCCCTTAAGATAGGGGTCCAGATACTTTTCTATGCCGAACTTTCCCGTAATATCGCCTATACTGGCCCCGCCGGAGGCGTCTTTCAGCAAATCGTCGCGACTGACCTCGCCCGTATATCCGATGAGGTGGGCCATCATTTCTCCACCGAGATACTGGCGAATGGGAACTACCTCGACAGCCACACCCGGCAGGTCCAGTGCATTGGTTTCTATAACGGCCAGTTTTTTCCTGTCGATGTTTTTTTCAAGTTTGACCGGCGCAGCGAATCGTTTCTTCCCCGGAGGGGGAAATTCCATGGAAAAGACAAGCGATCTTTCTTCATAAAGATTTCTTAATTTCTTTTCTGTGTCCTGAACGCTCCTGGATCGGTTCGGCATAAAAACGATATCGAAAGAGGGCTGGTTATCAACCAGAACCTGTCCGTTGGTGTCCATGACCAGCCCTCTCAAAGGCCTTATTTTACGAAGACGGACGCTGTTATTTTCCGATCTCTGACTCAATTCATCCCCTCTGATGACCTGTAAATGCCACATTCTGATGATCAGGCAAGACAGCATGATCGATACGATGGCGAAAAAGATCTTTAGCCTTGGTCTGAATCTGCCGGAATCATGTCCGTTTAGGTTACTTTGCATGTCCACCTTGTAACAATGCGTCGAGCCGGTTAAATAATCGAAAGAATACCGGGCTTATAAATGCCACAACGAGTATTTGAGGGATGTAGTGCCTCAATATGTTTACGGATATGTCGGTTCCGTATATCATCGTATGAAAGATGGTGATGATGACGCCTTCAAGTAAGGCGCATACCAGTGTGAAAATCATGATCAAAGATTCTTTGTCAAGGGATATTCTCATGGAAGCCGCCATGGAAACAAGAAACAGGGATACATAAGTGAATGTGTAAAGACCTGAAACAGAACCGCTGACACAGTCAAGAAAAAAACCGGCAACAAAACTGAGAATGCCGCCTTTGATGACATCCAGATGGAAGCCTGCGTATACAACCAATATCATGGATATTTCCACTCCCACGACGCCGAAGAGCAGAACATCCGAAATGCTGCTCTGCAAAACGATCAGAAACAACAGGAAGAAAGGAAGGGACAGATAATAGATCATTTCCTTTTATCCTTGGCCGTCACCAACACCAGAATTTCTTCCATCTTTGCAAAATCGACATACGGCACAACCTGAACTTTCTGAAAAAGTCCGGGTTCATTTTTATCCGCAACCTTTACCACTCCCAGAAACAATCCCTTGGGAAAGACTCCGGAGAGGCCTGAGGAAATGACAACATCTCCCACCTTGACCGTTTCGGTTTTCGGAATATACTTCAGGCTGCAGACACCCGCACCGCCTCCCTGAAGAATTCCCTGGTTTCTGCCTTCCTGAAGCGATGCGTCGATTTTGCTGCTTTCATCGATGAGCAAAAGAACCCTCGACGAGTGCCATGATGATTCAATGATTCTGCCGGCAACGCCCTTTTCCGCTACAACAGGGAGGCCGATTTTCAAGCCATCGGCTGTTCCCTTGTCAATCAGTATCGTTTTTATCAGTGTCGTTTGACTTTTTGCGACGACCCTGGCGGCGATGGATTGATAATTGAGACTTTCCTTCAGCTTAAGCAGCTTCTGTAAACGTATTCCTTCAAGATAGCCTTCGCGATATTGAAGCAGTTCGTTTGACAGCATTGCGTTTTCCTTTTTAAGGAGCCTGTTTTCCTCTTCCAGTCCCACAAGAAAAAGATATCGTTTCCATACGGTGTTGATTTCATTGATAGGAATGTTAATGACGCTGACAAGGGGGGCTGCTATTTCCAATACCATTTTTCTGAAAAAACCGGCCCCGGATGGTTGTTTCACACTGTAGGACAATACGATCAGGGAGATAACGAGGAGAATGCAGGCTATGATGATTGTCTGGTGTTTCTTGTGGAATAACATCTTTCTCCCGCAATCCTGAAGATGGAGAAATAAACTGTCCTGGAAGTATTGGGCAAAATCTCACCTTTTTATTTATACTTGAAAGGTAACCTCTTTCAAGACGTCCAGGTGATCCAGTGCCATCCCCGCGCCCCTCGCGACGACCGAAAGGGGGTCGTCTGCAATGGTAATGGGAAGGCCTGTTTCTTCTCTTATGAGAAGATCAAGGTTTGTCAGCAGAGCACCGCCGCCTGTTAACACAATTCCTCTGTCCACGATATCTCCGGCCAGCTCCGGCGGGGCATTATCCAGAGCGTCTTTTATGGCCTCAATGATAATGCTGACAGGTTCCATGATGGCTTCCCGGACTTCTTCGGAGTTGATTTCCACGATCTTCGGAATTCCGGATATCAGATTTCTTCCTTTGACATCCAGTTTTCGTATTTCACCATCAGGGTAGGCGCATCCGATGGTCATCTTGATGATTTCGGCCGAGCGCTCTCCGATGAGAAGATTGAATTTTCTTTTCATGTACTGTACGATTTCCTCGTCCATCCTGTCGCCGGCCACACGGACCGACTTCGCATAGACAATCCCGGCCAGGGAAATGACGGCCACTTCCGTGGTTCCGCCTCCGATATCGACCACCATGGAACTGGTCGGTTCCATGACAGGCAAACCGGCGCCGATAGCTGCCGCCATGGGTTCTTCGATGAGGTAAATTTCCCTTGCACCGGCAGATTCGACGGTTTCTCTGACCGCCCGCCTTTCCACCTGTGTGATACCGGAAGGGATCGAAACAATGATCCTCGGGCGAACCAGCGCCCTGCGGTTATGAACGCGAAGAATGAAATGTCTCAACATGGCTTCGGTGATGTCGAAGTCCGCAATCACTCCCTCCCTCATAGGTCTGATTGCAACGATATTGCCGGGTGTTCGTCCCAGCATTTTTTTTGCTTCAATGCCTACAGCCAGGACTTTCTTTGTTCCTCTCTGGTCTTTATGAACAGCAACCACCGATGGTTCGTTCAGAACAATACCCTTTCCCTTCATATATACCAGGGTATTTGCCGTTCCCAGATCTATGGCCAGATCATTGGAAAATTTCCCTAAAATAAAATCGAACAGCAAAGCCTTTCCTCCTTGACATTATTTATAAAACGCCTATTACACAGCAAGTTGGTACGTATCGTGAGGGAATTCCTATACAGTATTTCATAACCCTAATCAATGAATTTTTCTAAAATGTTATTGCATTTTGAAAATGACTGTAATACTAATGCGGCTCTCAAATGACCTGTGAGGTAACGGCGCCATGCTTGAGCTTATGAGAAAACACGCCAGAAACTGGCTCATGAAAATTTTGCTCGGGATTATCATCATCGTTTTCATCTTTTATTTTGGTTCCATGCACGGCAGAGACAAAGTGGAAGCGATTGCCGTGATCGATGGCAAATATGTCTCATATATTGATTTCCATAAGGAATTCCAGAATCTTGTTGATTTCTATCGGCAGCGCTATGGCGGTAACCTGACGGATGAAATGATAAAGGGCCTGAACCTGAAGCAGCAGGCCTATGATAACCTGATTCATCAGGCCATTATCCTTCGTAAGGCTGTCGATCTGAACCTGGAGGTTACGGACGAAGAAGTCAGGACCGCCATCCTCTCCAATCCATCCTTTCAGCGAGGCGGTGTTTTCGACGAGCGAATCTACCAACAGATCCTGCGCTACAACAAGGTGACGCCTTCGGATTTTGAATCCGCCCAGAAGAAGGGAATGACGATCTCCAGAATGCAGGACCTGCTGCAGGATGGCGTTAAGATATCGGATGCGGAAGTATTCGATCTATACAGAATTCAGAACGAGAAGCTGAATTTGAGCTATCTTGCCCTTTCCAAAAAGGATTTTAGAAAGGGAATCAAGCCTGATCGTAAAGAGTTGGAATCATATTTGAAAGATCATGAGAGTGATTTCCGTGCTCCGGAGAAGCTTCAGGTCAAATATGTATCTTTCGCCGGTCAGGATTTTTTGTCCACCGTAAAGGTATCGGATGCGGAAGTGACCGATTATTATGAGCGTCACAAAGACAAATTTATGAAAAAGGGTGGAAAACCGGTGTCCCTTGCAGAGGCAAGAAGCAGGATCGTTAACGAAATGAAAGAGGTGCAGGGGATGCATGCTGCTTATGATGCCGCAAAAAAAGCCCATGATACCATCTATCAGAAAGAAAATTTTGATGATTATGCGCGTCAGAACGGTTTGAAGGTTGCTGTTACGGAATTTTTCAGCGTAAAAAATCCCCCGCAGGAATTCAAACAGGTGGGGGATTTTATCAAAACAGTCCTGGAGCTTCAAACGGATGAAATCAGTTCCATCCTGTCAGACAATCGGTGTTACTATCTTATTAAGCTCGTTGCAAAAAAACCTTCCCACGTACCTCCCTTAAAAGACATCATGTCGGAAGTTGAAAAACAGTATTTGGAATCGGAATCCAACCGCGTCTGTAGAAAAGAGGCGGAAGGAATTCTGGAGCGTTTGAAAAAGGGAGAACCATTGGAAAAAGTTTCTTCGGAGAAAGGACTGAAAATTTCCGAAACAGGGTTCTTTAGCCCTGGCTCGACTGTGCCGAAGATCGGCTCTTCAAAGGAACTGAATGAATCCCTCATGTTGATTTCCGAGAGAAACCCGTATTCAGGTCCATTTCATATCAACGAAAATTATGTGATCGTGAAATTCAGGGAGCGGGGGAAACTTGAGAACCGGAATTTTGAGACCCAGAAGGCGCCTTTGAAGAATCTTCTTCTGGCCGTGAAGAAAAATGAATTTATCCGCTCGTGGCTGGACAATCAGAAGGCGTCTATGATCAAAGAAGGGAAACTTAAGCTGCTGAAAGATGTAAAGGACATGTAGCAACCGGAAGCCGGCATTTTTTCGGGGTCGTGTTTTTTGTATATTGAGGCAGAGGAATGCTATGATGCGCGACAGATGGAGTTCTGCTCTATGAATTCTTTCAGCCGCTCCCGGTCAAAGATCCCGAGCCACTTGAACTCAACACCCCTCCTCCTCAACCCTCCGGTGGTGCTCTTTGTTTCGGGCAGGGAATTATCCGATACAGTTACAAAGTCCACACTTTCAAGACAGGGAGTTTCGTCAGCCATGAGGCTCAGGAGACCCATTTCGTTCAGTTCTTCCTTTGTGCCGTCGTAAATGAACGCGCAGCCTCCTTCACTGATGTCAAGTATCTGAATCTTCTTTCCCTTTTTCCCGTCTGAAGTGTAAGGACTGACCACCACGAAGGTTTTTTTGGTTGTATAATAGCGGGGATGCTTTCTGGGTTTTAAAAGTCTTCGTAATAATCCCATTGCCCCCCCTTTTTCTCTATGATTGACATGATGCAACTCTTAGCATAACAAGTCGAAATAGTCAAAAGTTATTTGTACTTACCATACATGTCTATAGGATGCCCAGCTCCTTCCCCAAGTCTTTATGCGCCTTCGGAAAATCGGGTTGAAAGAACTGATAGGGTGTGACTGGGTAGCGTGCACCGATCGCCTTTCCCACTCCCTGAAGTGCCTGTGCAAACTCATTCATGAATGTACCTGGGAATGCGAACACCAGTTCATCGTCCTGAGTCATCGCAAAAATTCGCTCACCATGTCCTGGAATTACAACCCACGCCGACTGTTTCTTATATGGGGAAATCAAATACTGGTCGCATTCCACTTTGCCCCCGAAATGGCCGGCAACACGTTCGCCGGTCATGTAGGACCATGCTTGGCTCAGTCGCATTATTTGCGCGGGATTTCCGTAGATGACAACCACGTCAGGATTGAATGATGATCTCTCTGCAGGCGCCGAGACAATGGCGGAAATTTCTCCTTGTTCAAAACGGCTCATCGAGCTCGTCTCCTTGACAGCAAAATCCATGTTTTTCGAGAAATTGATCTCAGTAAAGAGCCGGGAGAGAGATGCGGAGGCATCCTGCGACTCACTGAAACCGAAAACGATGGCTGCGGGCACGCAGATATTGTCCTCTTTTGCGATACCTACCGTCCACCCATAAGATCTTGCCATGGTAAGAGCCTGGCAGATGGCCACCTTTCTGCCGAATGCTTTTGACGGTTGTCGTGTCTTTTCCGGGAAAGCTTCTTTTTCTTTCAAAAACTTTACCGCTACCGGAAAGGACTTTAATCGTAAATCATTCCTGATGAATTCGGCCGCTTGTTTCACAATCGATTCGCTCATGATTTCCTCCATCTTGGTAAAGTATAAGGGAAGGTGTTCTTGGTTGTCAAGGCAATTTGACTTCTGCATATCGCGAGTTTCATAGATCGATTTCGTCAGGCATAACCGGGGAGAGAAATATTTTAAATCGTCCTGTCGGCGGTGAGTATCATCATTTAAATGCCGGCGGTCAGACAGTGAAAAGGGATACATGCTCAAACCGGCCGACATCAACAAGGCCTTTATCCGTGATCTTCAATTCAGGGATGACAGGCAGTGCCAGAAAGGAAAGGGCCATGAAAGGCTCTTTTAACCGGCAGCCAAAGTCCTGAGAAGCATGGATCATTTTTTCCCATCCGCGGGCAACCTTCGAAAGATTCTGATCGGACATAAGTCCCCCGATGGGAAGCGGAAGGCAGGCCAGCACCTCTCCATCTTTGACAGCCGCCAGCCCTCCCCTCATCTTTTCAACCGCCTTTACTGCGCGGATCATGTCCATATCGTTCGTGCCCACGCAGATGATGTTGTGAGAATCGTGTGCCACAGAGGAAGCCAGGGCGCCCTCTCTCAGGCCAAAGCCCTGAACCATTCCCAGGCCAATGTTGCCTGTGCCGTGATGGCGTTCGACAACGGCTATTTTGATCATGTCGCTTTTCGTGTCGGAGACGACGGAACCCTGCCGAATGGACGCCCTGAGAATACGGCACTCTGTAAGAATCTGGTCGGGAACGAGGCCGATCACGCGTATAAACTCCCCTTTTTGAGGGATACGGAATGAGTCGGAATCAAGGGGTTTTACATTCATGGGGGATATATCGTTCATCGGAGGCTGTGCCGGAAATCCGTTGGTTAGGGTTCCCTGATGGAAGACGACACGGCCGTTCTTTAAAACGGTTTTAACTTCCACAGGTGAAAGGGATGACAGGACGAGAATATCCGCCCGGTATCCCGGCGCTATTGCCCCGAGTTCCTCAAGTCTGAAGTATCGCGCCGTATTCAGTGTCACCATGAGGATGGCGTGAAGCGGGTCCAGTCCCTCTGCGGCAGCTGTATTGATAAGATGGTTCAGGTGGCCTCTGTGCAGGAGGTCATGGGGGTGGAGGTCATCGGTCACCAGGGAACACTGGCCGACTGTGGCCTCTGAAACGAGAGGAAGGAGCGTTTTTAAGTTTTTTGCCTGAGTTCCATCACGGATCATGACGTGCATGCCAAGTCTCAGTTTTTCAAGGGCTTCTTCAAGGATCGTGCATTCATGATCCGAGCGAATGCCGGCGCCTATGTAAGCGTTGAGATTTCTGCCTGTAAGGAGCGGAGCATGGCCGTCCTTAACGGCATCGGAAAAGGCCACGATCTTTTTCAGAACGGGTTCCACACCGGCAACGACGCCTGGATAATTCATCATCTCTGCCAATCCCAGGACGCGGGGGTGGTTTTTGAAGGTCAGAAGGTCTTCACAGGATAATTCGGCGCCGGAAGTTTCCAGATGGGTAGCGGGAACACAGGATGGAAGCATGATGTAGAAATCAACGGGAAGTCCGTCGCTCATATCCAGAATGTATTGGATCCCTCTTTTTCCCGTTACGTTGGCGATCTCATGCGGATCGGCTATTATGGACGTGGTTCCGCAGGAAAGGACGGCCCTTGCCAGTTCAGGCGGCGACAGCATGGTGCTTTCAACATGAAAATGACCGTCAATGAAACCGGGGCATATATACTGTCCTCTTACATCGATTTCTTCGTTACCTCTGTACTTGCCGATTCCTGCGATGACGCCGTCATGGATGGCCACATCCGCCTCAATAATCTCCCGCGAAAAGACATGGATGACCTTGCCGCCTTTCAGGACCAGGTCGCATGCGATCCCGCCGCGGGCGGCACAAATCCGATTCTTCAGTTGTTCAACCGTTAAGGGCTTCGCTGTTTTCGGTTCCATCATCTGAATCCCTGCTTATACTCCATATAAAAGCGGTAGAATGCCACGATGACAAGGGAATGGGTGTGAGATTCCAGTTGCTGATTGCGTCTTTTATAGCATAATAGCCGCAGGATACAATACCCTTTATATGAGAATGCAGGAGTCAGCAATCGGCGGTCGGCAATCAGCAATCATCTGTCAGCAATGTAATTTAAGTTTCCACCGGAAATGCTTTACAAACAGAACAGGTTGATGATAGTTTTACGCATCAAGCATGATGTAGGAGTTGAAAATGAGCCTTATAAAGATCAGAATAAGAGAGGATATTGGACAGATTGAGACCGAACTCAGAAGAAGCATTGATGAAGTGTTTCTTCTGGTCAGCCCGCGGTTCAACCCTTGTGAACGCGTATGGAGTCCGCATATAGACGTCTATGAAGCTTCCGGTGAAATCACCGTTCTGATCGATGTTGCGGGGGTGAAAAAAGAACATATTCATCTGGAGGTTGGACGCAGGACACTAAAAATATCCGGGGTACGCAGAGAACAACCGTTTACAAGGCAAACAAGATACCGCCTTGCGGAAATTCGTTACGGATATTTTGAAAGAAGCCTTTCGTTTCCTGTGCCGGTTGACGCCGATTCCGCTGCAGCATCCTATACAGACGGGCTTCTTCAAATCACAATAGCAAAGCTGCCTTTGGACAGGGTCCATAAGATAACGATACAAAACGATTGAAGGCATCTTGATGATACAGAGGGGTTGACATGACGGAACAGAAATCGCCTGAGGAAATGAAAATTGCCAGAATACCGGAAATTCTACCCATCATGCCGTTATTCAATACGGTTATTTTTCCGAACATGGTGTTTCCCCTGGAGGTCTTCGGGGAACAGTCCATGACTCTTGTCGACGAAGCAATGGCAGTGGACCGCATTATTGGCCTGGTCATGTCCAGGAAGTCCCCGGCGGAGATCAGATATCAGCCTGAAGATTTTTATACTATCGGTACGGGAGCTGTTATCCTGAAGATGGCAAAATCCGAGGATAACAAGGCACAGCTTCTGATTCAAGGCATCAGCAGATTTCAAATCAGAGAATTCATCGATGGCAAGCCTTATCCAAGGGCTCAAGTGGAGACCCTGGAAGATCAGGTTGTGATGGACATTGAAATGGAGGCGCTTGTGACGAATCTCACAGGGCTTTTTGAAAAGATGGTGAAACTGTCGCCTTTTTTTCCTCAGGAATTTGGAGTGATGGCCAAGTCCATTGCCTCGCCCGGGATACTTGCCGATGTGGTTGCCTCCGTCATCAATGCAGCGGCGGAAGACAAACAGAAGATTCTTGAGGTCCTTGATGTGAAGGGACGCATGAGAGAGGTCACGCGGCTTATCAGCCACCAGCTGGAAATTCTTGAGCTTGGCAATAAGATACAATCTCAGGTCAAGGAAGATATAGATAAGACGCAGAGGGAATATTATCTTCGTCAACAGCTCAAGGCGATCAGGCAGGAATTGGGCGAAACCGATGAACCGAAGGTTGAGATCGAGGAATATCGGGCCAAGGTAGAGAAAAAAAAACTGCCTCCCGAAGCGAAAAAAGAGGCGGAACGCGAAATTGAACGCCTGTCGCGCATGCATCCCTCATCGGCGGAATACACGGTGGCGACAACCTATCTGGACTGGCTCACGGCCCTTCCCTGGAATGAAGGCACGGAAGACAACCTGGATATAAAAAAGGCAAAGAAGATCCTTGATGAAGACCATTTCGGGCTGGAAAAAGCCAAAAAACGGATTGTCGAATACCTGGCTGTTCGGAAGCTGAAACCGGATTCCAAGGGGCCCATCCTGTGCTTTGCAGGGCCTCCGGGTACAGGCAAGACCTCGCTGGCCCATTCCATTGCCCGTGCCCTCGGGCGGAAATTCATGCGCATTGCCTTGGGAGGCGTCCGTGATGAAGCGGAAATCCGGGGGCATCGCCGTACCTATGTGGGGGCATTGCCCGGCCGTATTATTCAAGGGATCAGGCGGGCTGAGTCCAATAACCCCGTGTTCGTCCTGGATGAAATTGACAAACTGGGAAGCGATTTCCGGGGAGATCCATCTTCCGCGCTTCTTGAGGTCCTTGATCCGGAACAGAATTATTCATTCGAGGATCACTATCTGGACGTACCCTTTGATCTGTCACGCGTCATGTTCATTACGACGGCAAACATCCTGGACACGATACCACCGGCGCTCAGGGACCGGATCGAGATCATCGAACTCCTCGGCTATACCCAGGCAGAAAAGGTCAAGATCGCGGAAAAATATCTCATTCCGAGACAGATAGCGGCAAACGGGCTGACTCCGGATCAGGTCAGATTTACGAACCGTTCCATCAATCTCATCATATCCGGCTACACCCGGGAAGCGGGCGTCAGGAACCTTGAGAGAGAGATCGCATCCGTTTGTCGCGGCGTGGCGAGTATGGTTGCCGAAGGAGATCTTGCAAAGGCGACGATCTCAGCGAAGGATATCCAAAAGTATCTGGGACCGGTCCGCATCACTTCCGAAGCCGCCGCCCGGACCTCCAAGCCCGGCGTGGTCGTCGGGCTTGCCTGGACGCCCACGGGGGGCGATCTTCTCTTTATAGAAGCGACAGCGATGAAGGGGAAGAAAAACCTTACCCTGACCGGCCAACTGGGAGATGTCATGAAGGAATCGGCGACGGCTGCCCTGAGTTTCATACGTTCCAATGCGGGTGATCTGGGTATTCCGAAAGATTTTTTTGAGGAGACGGACATCCACGTCCACGTACCGGCAGGCGCCATTCCCAAAGACGGCCCGTCGGCGGGCGTTACCATGCTCACGGCGCTGGTGTCGCTGTTGATGAATAAAACGGTGAAAAAAGACCTGGCCATGACCGGCGAGATCACCCTGCGAGGATTGGTCCTTCCCGTAGGCGGGATCAAGGAAAAGGTTCTGGCCGCTCACCGCGCCGGCGTCAAAACCATTATCCTGCCAAAATGGAACAGGAAAGACCTGGTTGACATCCCGCAGAAAGTTCAGAAAGATATTGAATTTCACTTCGTAGATGACATGCTGGAGGTCCTGAAGATCGCTCTAGAAAAATGATCGGGAGTGTATCCCGAACACCTGGCCTTTCAGGTGACGGACTTCGGTTCACCCCCGTTAAACTCGTTCATGCCGCCTTAAAAACTTAATGGAATTTTCAAGGCGGTTTTTTTATGATATTTTATTCAAAAAAACTTGACAGGATGGGGAATGTCATAGTATTTACTAAATGGTTAAACTAACCGGTTGGTTAAATTCTTGTGCAGGGAGCAGGTGTGAATCTCTCATCATCAACGGAGAAAAAAAGCGAGACGGTCATGCGCATTCTTGAGGCGGCAATGAGCGTCTTTTCAGAATGCGGATTCGGCAGCACAAGGGTTGATGAAATTGCCAGACGGGCCGGTGTAAACAAAGCCACCATTTACTATCACATCGGGAATAAAGAAACCCTGTACGCGGAAGTGATCCACGGCATTATTGGAAACATTGCCGACACGATTGCCGTCGGCATCCAGGAAGCCCAGCCACCGGAAGAGAAACTGAGAACCTACATTCGCAATATCGCCCATTCAATAGACCAGAATCCAAAGATACCGCCCATCATGATGAGGGAAATCGCATCGGGGGGGCAGAATTTCCCGGAAGTCGTTGCGAAAGATGTCGCACGCATTATCGGGATTGTCACGAGCATTCTCGACGAAGGAGTCGAAAAGGAGGTTTTCATCGAAACGACTCCTTTTATTCTCCATATGATGGTCATCGGCGCTGTGATGTTTTATCAGGCAAGCGCGCCAATCAGGGCGAGAATGGATTGGATTCCCGAACGCGTGAAGCAGTTGAACACGAAGACAAGCCGGGAAGTTGCCGAAGAAATTGAACAGCTGATTTTGAGGGCCATTAAACGATAGAAAACACGCAGATTCCCGCCTGCGCGGGAATGACGCTTGCGCGACACAATCCGACGTGTAACAAAATCGCAGATTCCCGCCTGCGCGGGAATGACATTGGGTGTATGGATCCCCGCGTAGATGGAGCTGACAGTGGGTGTGTGGATACCTGATGAAGCCTGCCCTCGAATGTCCTTGTCGGGGGCGGGAATGACAATGGGTGTAATGTTAGGGGAGTGAAAGCGTATGGGAGCGAGTGGTATATTACGGTGTCTCGTTGTTGTTTTCCTGAGCTGCTTTACCGTGTCTACGGGTGTTTCGGCGGCGGAAAGCGGCAGCCTGCTGACATTGCAGGAAAGCGTCGACCTGGCATTGAAGCAAAGCGTCATCATTCATTCAGCCAGGGAAGGCGTGGCGGGCGCGGAGGCGCAGAAAAGGGAAGCGTTTACCGGTTTTTTGCCAAAGTTGAGCACCAGTTATAACTATACGAGGCTCAATGAAGCCCCCACGTTCCTTTTTCCGGGAATACCTCCCGCCATTCCCCAGAGCGTCATGACAACGGGCACCCAGGACAATTATACATGGGCGTTGGAGGCAAAACAGCCGATATTCGCCGCCGGCGGTATTCTTGCGAACTATGAGGCCAGCAGGTTTGGCCTGGACGCCGCGCGAATGGAAGAGAGAGGGGTCGTGCTGGATACTGTTCAGGAGGTCAAAATTGCCTATTTCAATGTCATCAAGTCCGAGAAGCTTCTGGAGGTGGCGCAGCAGTCGGTCAAGCAACTGGAGGCTCACCGGGACATGGCGCAGAGCTTTTTTGATGTCGGGATGATCCCGCGGAACGATCTTCTTCATGCCGGGGTTCAGCTCGCTAATGGCCAGCAGTTTCTTGTCAAATCGGAAAATGGTTTGGAACTGGCGCGGTCAAAGCTCAATACGGTTCTCAGGAGGGGGATTGATACGCCCGTCAATGTAGAAGATATCTTTGCCTACAAGTCTTTTGACAAGTCTCGTGCGGAATGTCTGAAAGTTGCCCTGGAAAACAGGCCGGAAATTAAAGCGTACTCCCTGAAGGTGGAGCAAGCGAAAAAGATGGTCAATCAGGCTAAAAGCGAGTTTTATCCCAATGTGAATCTGGTCGGGAATTACTCCCGTTTTGGAGATACTCCCGGTGTCTCCGGAAGCGCGTACAAAGACCAGGAAAGCTGGTATGTCATGGCCGTCGCGAACTGGAATTTCTGGGAGTGGGGAAGAACAAAAAACAGGGTGGATGTGAGCAAAAGCAGGGAAAATCAGATTACGGACGCACTCACGAACGTAAGGGATCAGATCACCCTGGAGGTGAAAAATTCCTATCTGCTCCTGCGTGAGGCGGAGAAACAGATATTTGTGTCTCAAAAAGCCATTGAGCAGGCGGAAGAGAATTTCCGGATCACACAGGAGAGGTACAGAGAACAGGTGGCGACTTCCACGGATGTCCTTGATGCACAGACATTATTGACAAGGGCGAAATCGGATTACACCAGCGCCCTTGGCGACTATCACATCAGTCATGCAAAGCTTGAACGGGCTATGGGACTGGAGCAGGGATCAGTTAAATAAAGGAGGGATTGCCTTGAAAAAAAGAAGAATCATCATGGCCGTTTTTTTTGTTCTCCTTATCGGTGTCGGAATCCTTGTATATTACGGACAATGGAAGACGCAGCACGGGGACATGTACTTCTCGGGGACGATTGAAGCGACCAGGGCCAATCTGGCTTTCCAGGCTGCCGGGCGGGTACTCCATGTGGCAGCCAACGAAGGCCAGAATGTGACAAAGAACCAGGTGCTTGCTTCGCTTGACCGGTCGGAATTCCAGGCCCGTTATGAACAGGCAAAGGCGACCCTCGACAAATCATTGAGAAATCAGGATCAACTTTCAACGATGCTGGAGATTTATGATAAGACGTTGCCCGCCGAGGTTTCCAGGGCCGAAGCCAGCGTTGCAAGCGCCAGATACGTCATGGATGACGCCAGAAAGAATCATGACCGGTATGAACAGCTTTTCCGACGGGGAGTCGCTTCCGAAAAAGAACGGGATGCGATGAAGCTCGGTTATGAAACGGCCAGGGCCAGACTGGATGAAGGGGAGGCTGTGCTGAAGCAGGCCCGCAGCAATATGAAAAAAATTGAAGCCACCCGGCAGGACATGGAAGCCGCCCGGTCACAGGTTCAGGCATTCAGGGCCGCCCTTGATCAGGCGGACATCCAGTTGCAGTACACGCAATTGAAAGCACCTTTTGCGGGAACGATCACCAGCCGCAATGTCGAACCCGGGGAAGTGGTGACGCCCGGTCGCGAGGTGCTGACGCTTGCCGATCTTTCCAGGGTGGATCTGAAAATATTCGTGAATGAGACGGAAATCGGAAAAGTCAAGCCCGGTCAGAAGGTGGAGGTTAAAATAGATACCTTTCCGGGAAAGGTCTATACGGGATATGTGTCTTTTGTTTCCCCCGAAGGAGAATTTACCCCCAAAATTATTCAAACGCAGAAGGAGCGGGTGAAACTCGTTTATCTCGTCAAGGTGTCCATACCCAATCCGGACATGGAGTTGAAATCTGGAATGCCCGCCGATGCATGGTTGCGATAATAATGCAGGGATCAGGGGACAAGGAATGAGCGATTCGATTATTTACGTGAATCGGGTTTCGTTGAACTTCGGTCAGATCGAGGCTGTCCGTGAAGTGTCCTTTGGGGTGCAAGAGGGAACAATCTTCGGTCTTGTGGGTTCGGACGGGGCCGGGAAATCCACCCTCCTGCGCATGGTCGCCACCATGATCAGGCCGTCTTCCGGGAATATTCTGATTGGCGGTGTGGATGTCGTGTCCGAAAAGACGCGGGTCAAGGATCTGATCGGTTACATGCCCCAGCGTTTTGGTCTCTATCAGGATCTCACGGTGGGTGAGAACATTGATTTTTTCATGAATATATTCGGTATTACCGGAGAGGAAAGAAAGAAAAGGCGCGAAAAATATCTGGGATTTTCCAACCTGGTTCCTTTTGTTGACAGGCAGGCGGGAAACCTTTCCGGCGGCATGAAACAGAAACTGGGACTCGCCTGTGTCCTTGTTCATGAACCTCAAGTCCTCATTCTCGATGAGCCGACGAACGGAGTTGATCCCGTCTCCCGGCAGGAATTCTGGGACATTCTGACCCGGATGAGAGGGGACGGCATGACCATTCTGGTCTCTACGGCGTACCTCGATGAAGGTGAAAAATGTGATCGCCTCGGTTTGATGCACCGGGCGCAACTGCTGGATACCGCGACCCCGGCAGACATTCGTGCCTCTTTCCCCACACTGGAGTCCGCCATGATTTCCCGCATTCGTGAGATTGATCAGGAGCTTGTTCATGATTCCTTCAAACGGTGACGCCATTGCCGTCAGAGACCTTGAAAAACGTTTCGGAGCGTTTGTCGCCGTCAACAAGATTTCCTTTTCCGTGAAAAAGGGTGAAATCTTCGGTTTCCTCGGGCCTAACGGTTCCGGGAAATCCACGACCATACGCATGCTCTGCGGCATCCTCAACCCGACGTCCGGCTGGGGGCAGGTGGCAGGGCATGATATATTCACAAAGCCCGAGGAGATCAAGAAATCCATCGGCTATATGTCTCAGAAATTTTCCCTGTATGAAGACCTGACTCCCATCGAAAACATCCGTTTTTATTTAGGCGTATACAGTGTGGCGGAGAATGAGTGGAAAGATCGGATGGAGTGGATTCTGGATACGACACGGCTTCAGGAGGTTCGGGACCGTCTGACAAGAGAGCTTCCTTCCGGGTGGCGCCAGCGACTTGCCCTGGGATGCGCCCTCTTGCATCGGCCGGACATTCTTTTTCTCGATGAACCGACATCAGGAGTGGACCCCATCACCCGTCAGCATTTCTGGGATTTCATCGGTCGGCTTGCCGGCGAGGGGATCACGGTCTTTGTGACCACCCACTATATGGACGAAGCCCGCCACTGTGAGCGTATCGTGATGATCAATGAGGGAAGGATCGTTGCCGCCGGAACTCCACCGGAAATCATTGCCACGGCATGTCCCGAGCATTCGGATGCTGACCTGAATGATGCGTTTATATCCTTGATGTCCCGGAGAAACCATTGAAGCTGAGAAACATCAGAGCCATCACCCGCAAGGAGTTCTACCACCTGATCCGGGATTTCCGGAGCCTGTATCTGGCCTTTGCCGTTCCATTGCTGTTGATCTTTCTTTTCGGATATGCCCTGAGCCTCGACGTGGACAATGTCGAGACGGTGGTGGTGGATTACGACAGGACCGCCCTCAGCCGGGATTTCATCCGTCATCTTGATGCCTCTCCTTATTTTCGGATCGGGGCGCATCTGGCGAACACAAAAGAGGTGACGGAATATCTGGACAATGACCGGGCCTCCCTGGCCGTGGTCATTCCCCCGGACTGGACGAAGAACCTTCAGGCGGATCGGGAAGCGCCGTTGCAGATCATCCTTGACGGAAGCGACCCCAATTTTTCCAGTATCACACGGGGATATGTGACGGCGTTCATCGAACAGTACAATCAGAAACTGCTGGCCGATTTTCTGAACCGCCAGGGAATGGAGAAGATAAAACCGCCCGTGGAAGGGCGAATCAGGGTATGGTTCAACGAAGATCTTGAAAGCCGGAATTTCATTGTGCCGGGCATCATCGCCGTGATTATCATGATCGTGGGGGCCATGCTGACGTCTCTTGTCATTGCCCGGGAATATGAAAACGGAACGATGGAAACGATCAAATCGCTTCCCATCAACGCCGGTGAATTTCTGATCGGCAAGGCCATCCCCTATTTTTTCATCGGCCTCATTGACGTCCTGGTTTCCATCCTCATGGGACAGGTGCTCTTCGGTGTCATCATGAAATCCAGTTTCTGGCTCATGATTCTGGCTTCCTCCATTTATCTGGCCGTCGCCCTTGCCCTGGGCCTGTTGATTTCAACCGTCACCAAATCCCAGTTAGTGGCCAATCAGGGAGCCATTCTCCTGACCTATCTTCCGTCCCTCCTGTTGTCGAATTTCGTTTTTCCCATCGTCAATATGCCAGTGATTCTTCAGATTCTGACGTATGTGGTTCCTGCCACCTATTATATCGATATCCTGAGCGGCTTATACCTTAGAAATCTCGGGATGGCTCATCTCTGGCCGAGTTTTGCCGTCATGGCCGTCATGTTTGTTGTTCTGGCAGCCCTGAATTGCATTTTGCTGAAAAAGGAGGGGTTGTAACATGAACTGGCTCCGCATCCGGGCGCTTGTCCGCAAGGAATTCATCCTGCTCTTCAGAGACGCGCAAAACCGTCGGGTCCTCATCGTTGCCCCGATCATTCAGCTTCTGCTGTTCGGTTATGTTGTAAATTACGATATCAGGGACATCCGGGTGGCGCTTCTCGATCAGTCCAGAACACGGGAAAGCCGCATGATCGTGGATGCTTTCAGCGCCAATAAAATTTTCAGAATCACCCATGTCCTGCAAGGCGAAAAAGAAGTGGAACAGTTGTTGTTAATCGGAAAGGTTGATCTCGGAATCAAGATCGCACCCGATCTGAGCCGGAAGATCAAAAAGGGCGAAACGGCCGAAATCCAGATCCTTGCCGACGGCAGCATGAGCAATATGGCCTCTATCCGGGTGGCCTATGCCGTGATGGTTCTTGAAAAACTGAATCGGGATCTGCTGCGGGAGCTGTACCCGTTCCAGATGGATTACGGGAAAATCGACGGGAGAATCAGGACCTGGTACAATCCGAACCTTGACAGCCAGAACTTCTTTGTTCCCGGGATTGTCGCCTTTGTCGTCATGCTGATCGCGCTGCTTCTGACCTCGATCGCCATTATCAAGGAAAAGGAGGCGGGAACGATGGAACAACTCATCGTCACCCCGCTCATGCCCATCGAACTCATCGTGGGGAAGACGATTCCGTATATCGTCATTTCGGTCGCGCAGATGGTCGGGGTGACAATCATCGCCGTTTTCTGGTTTCAGATCCCCCTGTCCGGAAGCATCCTCCTTCTCTTCCTTGCCACCTGCATCTTCCTTTTGAGCACTCTCGGGGTCGGTCTTTTCATTTCCACCGTCTCTTCCACACAGCAGCAGGCCATGATGACGACATTCTTTTTCATTCTGCCATTCTTCATGCTGAGCGGTTTTGTTTTTCCCATTGCCAACATGCCCGCCTTCGTGCAATGGCTGACCTACCTGAACCCCCTGCGGTACTTTCTGGTCATTATCCGGGGAATCTTCCTGAAAGGCGTCGGACTCGATGTCCTCTGGCCCCAGTATGTGGCCCTCACCGTGCTGGGCCTTGCCCTTTTTGCCGGTGCGGTCGGACGCTTCAAAAAACGGCTTGATTAGGAAACGGGCAGTATTCCCTTGGTTTTACAGGGACTTTAGAACATATAACTGGAAGGGATGGTTCGCTCTTTTGAAGTAAAACACAAGACTTCAAATGGCAATTCTTGAGGCCGATCTTGGTCAAATGCGGATAAGGCTGGACATTAGAACACCTACGAGTCCTCAACTTTTGATTTGGAATTGGAGTGTGGATTACCGTTTGAATTGTAGTCTTTGATTGTGTTCCAGAACACCCGCCATATTACACCATCTGTTCTCCTGTCGAGTATACGAGAGCACATTGCGGTTAGCTATCCAAAAGTATCGAATACCTTATCCGGATTATCCTTATCTAATGCATATTTTTCTTAGAAAGTTAAGCTCGGCTGCTGTATCAGCGGATTACTTTGGCATCCTCCTCTTATTTATGCATTGACAAAACTAAATGTGACAGTAAAGATAATCATTAAGGTAGCCGCGTTGATTAAACGAAAAAAAATAGAATATATGATATCTGCTGAAGATCACCCCGTATTAACTTTCTTCAAGAATCTAAGGGGGCTGGGATTATGAGAGGTGCAGTTTTTACTTTTATTTTATTATTCTGTCTGATCCCCATTTGTTCTCACGCCGGGATGAAGGAAATGATTGCCGAAGGAGAATATGTCATGGGTGAGGGGGAAACTCCCGAGGTCGCAGCGGAAAAAGCAAAGAAAAATGCCGTGAGGCATGCCGCCGAGCAGGCCGGAGCCTTTGTAAAGAGTTACACAAAAGTACATAACATTACACTCAAGGATGACGTCGTGGAGGTAATAGCAAATCACGCTATGAAGATAACCATCCTCGCTGAGGAAGATACTAAAGTGGGAAAGAGGGCTTACCGTTACTATACAAAGATCAAAGCGGTGGTAGCGGACGAAGATATTGAAGCGAACCTGAAGAGAATTCAAGAAGACAGGAGCCTCGTTGAAGCCTATAAGAAGCTCCAGGCCGAATACAACCAACAGATGAAGGAAACTGAAGAGCTCAAGAAGAAGCTTGCCGAGGCCACGAAAAATGAGAGGAGGGAAGTCCTTGCAAAGATTGGAAACGCCGAAGCCATTTTCAAGGCAACCCTCTGGTATGAAAAAGGACACACCATCTTTTTTAATGACCGGCAGGCTATTGACGCTTTCACAAAAGCCATTGAATTAAACCCTAAGTTTTCAGTGGCTTATTTGGAGCGAGCACAAAAATATTTATCTTTAGGTGGAACGGAAAGCATCAAGAACAGGTCAACAAACGCGGCCGGTAAAACGAAAATGAGCAAAGACGAATGTTTTAATTTCTATAAAAACGTTTCACACTATTATGAAATGGCCGTCACTGACCTTAACATGGTAATTGCAATAGATCCTTCGCTTGTTGATGCATATAAAAAAAGAGCCTCTGTATATGATTCTCTTGAGAATATAACTGTAATTCTATACTCGATAGGTTGTGTTAATTGGACTGATTGGGTACAAAAATATGGCGACAATTATGTTAGTTACGGAAGAAAGGCGCTTGAAGATTATACGCAGGCAATCCAATTAAGCCCTAATGATTCCGATCTCTATGAACAAAAAGCTTCCAGTTATGAAACAAAGGTATATCTCGATGACTCTGAAAGATACCGTCTTGCCGCAGAGGACATGTCAAAGGCAATAGACAAGACAAAAAATGACCAAGAATTAGCGGAAACCCACAAACTGATAAAACTGAAGCGATATTATATGAAGAGAGCGTTTTATTATGGACTTGCTGGCAAGAAGAATCTTGAGGCAAAGGACAAAGAGACACTGAAAGTGATTAACAATGACCTGGTGAAATTATTTAGAAATAAGCAAGGATATAAAGATTGGTTATCTTCTTTGATACCACAGCATCAGTATGCTGCATTAGATGACGTGTCGTTGTTGCAATGGACTGAAAGAGAACTGGCGCCAAAATTGGGATTGAATCCTGAAGAACAAGTTACAATAAGGTTTCAGAGAGAACAAATGGAAGCTCTGGAAAAAAAAGGAACGCCACCATATATAGCTAAGACTATACCTGGGAGTGGTGACATCAATGAGTTAAACAAAAAGATTGCAAAACACCCGGAAAACCCAAGAAATTACCTTGAAAGGGCGGCTATTATCTACCCCACTGCGCCCCCGGCGGAGCTTAAAGAGGATAATTGTTATCGTTACGAGCGCAAAAAAGAAGAAATAATTGAGGACTACACCACGGCAATCAAGCTCTTTACAGTCAAACCGGAAATTAATGGCATAAAGGATAAGTACAGCCTTGCTAAGGCTTATGCTGGAAGGGCGTCCGAATATAATTGTAAGAGGCATTCGGTCTGTGAGCAATGTGCCAGGTTGCCTGAAAAAGCCATGGCAGATTATACCGAAGCAATAAAGATTGTAAAAAACATACAGAAGAGGGAATGTGCTGCCGTTGGCGCATCTAACACAAAAGACTGTGAAAATATCCTGGAAAAGGAATACGATAAATATGAAGAAAAAATTTGCACTGCCCTGGGGGCCCCGCCCAAGAAAAATTGTATGGAAGACTTGAAAAAAGAAGCCACAAGTAACTTGGCAACTAAAGCCAAAATTAAGGATAAGATTAATAAATGTGGGGCCTACTGTGTAACTATTTTCAAGGAAGCAGATAGATTATATGAAAGGAAATCATTTGTAGAAAATATCGTATTTAATTTGCCGTATTGGTTGAGAAGTCGGGCGGAGTTATTCGAGGAACTCCGTCGTTACCGGCAGGCTCTCGAAGATTACACAGAACTCTGCAATATGAATGTAAGCAGGAGTGGGGGAAGCTCAGAAGATTCATGTACAGCTGTCCAGAGGCTTAAGTGACCGGAGAAGGAAATCTTACATAATCCTTCTTGTCCAAATTAACTTTTTATATAAACTGTAAATTGAGTTGTGTTAATTGGGAAAGCTTCCTATAGATGCGGGCTTGTCCCGACGAGAATCACTGATATGGCGTGCCCAATGGACTCCCAGCCCTTTCGTAGAGACTGCCGTATAATTCCTCTTTCTTAAGGATTTTTACTTTTTTGCGGATGAATTTTTCAAAATCCGATTGATTCATATTATAGAATATATGACCAACAACAGTTATGTTCCTGTCCCTCGGCAATCCGGTCAATTTATAGCATCCGCTTTTAGTGTTCATCTTGTCGATTTCCGTCCACTCCAGTTTCTTTAAGATGAGCCTGTTATTCCTGTCCATCTCAAAATATTCACGACATTCCCAGCACCAACCCCCTCGCCAATACGTCTTGATCTGCTTCAGTTCTTTATCCATCGTCACACCGGATAAGATTGAAAGGGCTTCGTGATATTTGAATTTACGCAATTTCGGATCATAAACATATGTCGCATACCAGTTATTTCCCGTCGCTCCCTCATTATCTAAAATCCGTAAATCAAGATAACTGTCAAAATTTATATCGACCAGTTGCACTTCGTGGCCATCATATTCAAAGCTTCCTATGTCCCAATCAAAATGACCAATTTCAAAATTGTTATTTATGATAATTTTTTGAATAAACTTGAAATTAGATGCGTTGAAAACTTCCATATGGCCCTTATATAAATAACCATTTTTGAACTTCCCATACATGTCAAAGCGAAGCTCCGGGCCCTTCTCGCTTATTGGCTTAGTAAATGAGACCTTCTTTTCTTTAATTTCTCTTTCTGATTCTTTTTCTTTGTTCTGGTTGGTATATACGGGGGTAACTGAACAGACTGGTATTTTCTCTAAAGTTAAGTGTTTACTGATAACGAGAAACGTTAAGAAGGAAATTGCTATAATAAATATTATAGTGAGGAGAGTTTTTATCTTTGGTTTTTCCATTTGTTATTTATCTGGTTACCATTACTTAACCCAGCCGTTCAAGATTCTTAAATCTTTCCAATAATGGCTTTGGGCAAGTTGTTTTTTAAAGGCAGTAATAAATTCGCGCTTCTCTTGCTGCTTTTCTTTGAATTTTGTGCATTCTGGAGGAATAATCCAGTACATATCCAGAAATGCCCAAGCTGCTTTTGCATTGCCCGAATAAATCAGATCGACCAGATAATTCCATGCGTCGGTATGTTGGTAATAAGGAATATTGAGAATATATCCTTCGGGAAAAGGGCCATTTTCTTTTCCAAGTAATCTTCTTAAGTCTTCCGCTTTCTTTTTTAGTTCCTCATATGCTGGAGGCGGTTTTTTCATTAGCTTGAAGTCCAATCGATAGCCTCCCTTTTGCCATTTAAGAATAATGGTCGGATGCGGAGAACTCAGGAAATCCCCAAAGTAATAAGCGAGCACCCAGTCATGGCCTATTACCTCATAAAGACCATCACCATCCAAATCCTTGAACTGCATAGGTGAGTGCTTTCCCTCAAGGGTGTCCAATTTCCTCACCCTTCTGCCAATGGAATAAATTGGATAAGAATAGCAACTGGTAAATTGAGGCTGTCCGGTATGACGCTCCATGACCATTTCAGGAATGCCATCGCCATTTACATCCATTCCGAGAGGTGGCATCTGTGAGCATTTAGAGAGCGGATCATTCAGATCGCAAACGGAAAAGTCACCATTTTTGATCCGTTCTGAATATATTTTTCTATCCTTATGGTAAATCTCGAAATATCCTGTCCAGCCGGATTCCGGCTTACAATGATAGGAACGATATTCGTTGTCTTTCATCCTTATAATTTTAATATCGGGTTCATAACAGTATCCCCATTTAGTATCTTTGCTGGGATTGATGTTATTCCCGGTTGCTGGCCTTGATTCACGGAGTACTTGCCTATCAGACTGTAATTGCACGGCTTCTGCTTTATTAGTACATCCCACTATGGTAATCAGGACAACCATAGCCCAAAGTAAAGTTTGGTGGATTTTTACATTCATATCTTAAATATCCTGAAGGTTAATATCTCAACTTTCGCACACGTATATAACTGGATAATAATCAAATAGATATAGAATAAATTATTGTCAAACATGACTTTTTTTAATGAGGTCATGGCTTATGTTTTTCTTTTCTTTTATTACTTCTAAGTGGGTTTTAACGAACGGAATTGGTAAGGACACAGTAATAAAAAGTGTCTGAATATTAGCATCAGTCTCAAGATCAACCTCTCGACCAAGAATATCGGCAATTTTTTTGCCAAAGGACATGTACAAAAGATCTTCAGACCAAGATGAGCCGGGATTCAAGCCAATAAAATTAAGATATTCCATCCTCCGCTGTTTGAAAGTATCATCAAAATGGGTTTGAAATTCCAAGAGATCAATCTGCGATGAGCACCTTTTTGCTAACACATCACGTATTCCTCCATATATTTCACTCATAAAAATAAATTTTTCATCTTCATCGAGATTATGGGAAGCAATGTCCATTATTTCATGGATACAAATGAATACCATTTCCATATATATTGCTAAAGTGTTAAATATTTCCTGGGAAGCCAGTTCGTTGTCAAAGAGGTTAATTATCTCATCAGCTAAGCTTCTCGCGGTTGACGCGATTATATTATTCATGACTTGTTTTGTCTTTTCTTCGACAAAGTTTTTACAAATTTCACTTCCGCATAAATAATTATCCATAATTTCGGTTAAACAATCAGCACAAAAGTGTCGCTTACATGAAACGCAAACACTTATTGCATTTTTTTGAGGATGATTTTGGCATTTTTCTTTTTCTGCCCCGAATAATTTTGAAAATATTCCCATAATTATTACCTTTTTCTTTAATTTATGATCAGGCAACAAACAAAAATGAATGTCCAAAATACAAAACCCCGCTCTCTTTTGAGACACGGGGTTTCAATAGTCAGTCCATCACACCCTCCTGGGGGTGTAGGGTTATAAA
>Ga0136653_10000263_pt1 | contig 27254 bp, 16 predicted proteins | sample LakKivw275mmetaG_FD_94866 | JGI IMG/M metagenome (GOLD analysis project Ga0136653, IMG submission 94866) | Anoxic lake water microbial communities from Lake Kivu, Rwanda to study Microbial Dark Matter (Phase II) - Lake Kivu water 275m metaG... | ecosystem: Environmental > Aquatic > Freshwater >...
GAATAAGTCGTTAGCCAGCAGTTCGATTGTTTTTAACCATTCAACTATTTTTAACATTGTTTTTTCTCCCTTGATTCGGCGCCCGACACCAAAACTGTGGGACGCAGGCAATTCTGCGAGTTCGAACCGGCAACCGGCGTGGCTTTTCCGGATTCCGCCTTATTTGGTCAAAGTCATTCGTTGTGAAGCCATTTGCGATCCCGCAATGAGTCGAGCGATGTACAGTCCGGATGCGACCCTTTTTCCGTACTTGTCCCGACCATCCCAACGAACCCGGTGAGTACCCGCCGGTATGGTTTTTTCCACGAGCGAGCAGACCTGCTGTCCGGCAGTATTAAAGACCGCCAGCCAGACCATTTCCGACCCGGCAATACAAAAGGCGATTTCGGTTGTCGCATTGAACGGATTCGGATAGACCGAGATAATCGCCAGCGATTCGGGCATTGTCCGCATCGTCATCGGACGGATAGCAGGTATAGCTCTGGAGCGGTCTATATAACTCGTATGAAGCAGGTTCTCGGATAGTTCGCCGAGCGGCTCGCCGAGGAAATCGGTATACAGACTCTGAACCTGTGGATTATCCTGCGACTTACGCAGGGACATCGCACTGTCCCGGGCATAGGCAGCCTGGATCCGCTCCAAAAACTTTCCCGCCAATTGCCGGGCAACATGTGCTACCGATTTTACCCCGATTACAATCCAGGCGAAAAAGATGCCCAGAATTTTGATAAACTCGCGTCGGGTAATCGTTAGTTTTTCGCGGAATTGATTACTCATAAGCGATCTTATTCCCTTATATATATTCTGATTCGATGGGCTGACCACCACCATTCAGGCAGCCACCCGGACAAGCCATAACTTCAACTGCAACATAGGTAGATTCTCTCATCTCAATGGCAGTGCAGATCGGGTCGGCATTCACGGCGCCACTCACGATGGCAACCTTGAATGTCAATTCACCGGCGGTGATTTCCGCTTCGCGCACCCCTTCAGTTCCCCGAACGGTTTGGAATTCCACATTTTCCAGAGGTTTGTTGTCCAACACTTCCACCACCCGGCGGAGTACCGCTTCCATGACACCGCCGGTTGCACCGAAGATGGTCGCCGCACCGGTTGTAATCCGAAATGGATCATCCGCCTGTTCATCCGGCAAATCGTCGAAATTTATCTCCTTATCCTTGAGCCACTGAATGAGCTCGCGGGTATCAATCGTGGCATCAATATCCCTCAATCCCGATTTCGCATTTTCAATTCTTAACTGTTCAAATTTCTTAGCGATGCAGGGCATGATCTGGACCGTATAGAGTTTCTCGGCATTAACCCCGATTTCCGCTGCACCGTAGGTTTTAGCGAGTGCACCGAGCATCTGGACTGGTGAACGGGCAGTCGAGAGATTCGGAATGAGCGAGGGATGATACGTTTCCACATACCTGATCCACGCCGGACAGCACGATGTGAGTAAAGGTAACGGACGATCTAATTCGCCCCGAATGCGCGCCAGGAGTTCGGCGGATTCCTCCATAATCGTTACATCCGCACCGAACTCGACGTCCCAGACCTTGTCGAATCCGAGCCTTCGCAGAGCAGCAAACATCTTCCCCGCCTCATAGCGCGATACATCATCACCGAATGCCTCTCCCAAAGTGTAACGAATCGAGGGCGCGGTCATGGCGACGGTGACAATCTCAGGATCAGCAATTTTTTGCTGGATTTCTTCCAGAAATGAAACGGTTTCGTTAATCGCCAATCCGGGACATTCTTTCAGACACTGACCGCAGGCAATACAGTACACCGGATCAGGAATGTAATGGACACACCAGGGAGTATTCGGTTTAATCCGGGTGATGGCGCCGGTCGGACAGACTCCCTCACAATGGGCGCAACTGCGGCACTCATCCTGATTCACGTCTACGAAATGAATGGCATCCGCCTCACCGGGCAAGGGAGCCGAAGCGGGATTAAAAAGACGCATGAAATAACCTCAAGTTTAATATATTTGTCCGGATTTTTAATGGAACGTAGAATATCTCCAATGACACAGCTCATCCACAGGAATATTTAGATAGACAACGCTTTATTATGACTCCATATTTTGTTTAACCAGCGAGGACTGGATATAATCTTGCTGAGAATTCTTCTTTCATTGTTCGGGCTTTATTGGGCTTACGTGCAACTCTTGACCACGCCAATTGATAAAGCATATTTATTCTACTTAGTCGATCCTTAACAAGTCAAAAACGGGTCAAAATTAGATAGCAAATTCGATTTGCGAAGTTTTCAAACAACCTATGATCCATTTCAGGCAGTATTTCAACCCTAATCCAAATGAGACAAAAATAGACTTCAGTTGCCGGAGTCTCTTTTTATAATTGAAAGCGGCGGCAGCTAGTAAAATATTAACGTCATCGCCAATAGAACCCCTCAGGAAATTCCGTAACATTCGGTGGTCTGATTTCAAATGACCAATAACCGGTTCGATTCCGGCTCGCCGTCGGAAGCGTTGCCGGGCCTTCTGATTCTCATAATTCGTGCTCCGTTTGCCAGGGACTTTGGGTATCGCAATCTCAGTCATTCCAACTTGTTTTTCACCACGATAACCCCGATCTACAATCGCCACTTTGGGACGACGTTTGGTTAATCTCTCAGTCTGTTCCAGAACCGCCGGAAGGGAATGAGCGTCGAATTGATTGTGAATGTTCAGCGCCCCAACAATAATGCCGACACGTTTGGTTAATACAATCGAAGCCTTGGTTCCAAATTCATACCGCTTGTGTTCTTTGCCTTTACTGATGCAGTAAACTTCAGGCTCATGCAGTGAATAAATCTTCCGTCTATCATCACGCTTCTGAGATAATACCTGGGCGGCGTGGTCCAGAAACGGGGCATAGTCAGCAAGCAATTGATCCGTTAGTTTACGCTCGATCTCTCGCAGTAAACGACCGGCAATGGTCTTTAACTTGCGCTCGGCTGAGCGGGCCTTCTTCCAATTATGGGGATGATGTCGAAAACGCTGGGCTAACAACAACTTCTTCTCAACCCGAAGATAACTCTGACGAAGAGAAATAGATTCTTCCTCTGCTATCTTACGGCATCTCTCAATTATTTTGCGGTATAACTTTACATCCGCCGTTCAAAGGCCCGGCCTCCGACGGGTCGGAAAGGTGATATTCTTCTCCATGACAGTACTGTCAATGAGCACCTCATTCTCATCAGATTTCTGACCGTGAACATCAATCGAATTCTTGAATATCTTCTCGGCTCCTGCGGCTCCAATCCGCTTCCGAAAATGGGTCAGATCACTGGATACGCAGGGCAACTGCCATTGAAATACATCCATTCCTGAAAAATATTGATAGTAAGGATTTTGAGTCCAAGACTCAACAACCTCATCATCGCTGATCGAGTACATTTGCTTCAATATTAACAATGACACCATTAAGCGAATCGGTTTGGCGGGCCGTCCAAAATCGATGTAATATTCAGAAAATTCCCGCTCAAAATAATCCCAATTAATACTATCTGCCAATTGGTATAAAGGCTCTTTGGGATTAAGCATGTCTCTTAGATTGACCTGTAATAGGTTAATTTGATCCTGGTTGCGACTTTTACCCTTCATTTTTCTCCATCCATTTTGCATAGTTTTCTTGAGAAAGATAGCTAAACCATGCAAAATATCCAAAAGAAATCAACTCATAATAAAATGTTTATTATTGACTTATATGCTTATTAAGGATCGACTAATTCAATCTATCCTTTCACAAAGGGGTTATATGCTTGCCGCATAATCCCCGAACTGGGCGGTGAAATTGTCGGCTTTGATCATCGTGAAGGCGGCATCCGGCGCAGCGGTTTAAAAACCGGTTTGCAGGCGCTTAGCCGTAATTTTCAACACTGGTCGGTGGAATAATCTGTAATAACAGGACGGTGAATCGTCCTAAAAACTGCCGCGCTTCTGAATCGCCAGCAAACATTCGATAGTAGATTCCGCCCCGGAATTCAAATTAACCTTTCCCCCGCTGTCAATTCCGTCAAAACAGCGTCCGGTTTGCGGATCGTACATACTCCGCCCGGCACTGTTGGCGCCTTTAAACCAACCAAAGACCTGCTCCGCGTTCCGGCGATAAGCTGAGTTTGCGGTAATCTCCGCCAGCAGGAGCAATCCGCTATAAACCGAGTGCATCCCATACGCGATTTGGGGATAGGGAGTCTGTTGCAGAACAGGGCCGGGCTCGATGGTGATTTCCCAGGGAAAATTATTCCCGATCAGATAAGGTACAAATTTATCCGCCCAGCGCCGAACGCTTTGCAGGTATTTTTCATCCCGGGTGATTTGATAGGTTTTCAGTAAAGCCGTGGAGTGGTTATTGCCCCAGTTATGCCAGGTGCCTTGCCAGCAAAAATACATGCCATCCACGGCACCGGAGCTGTCCCGGTACTGATATTCCAACAAACCATCTGCAATTTTTACAATCTCTTCCCGGTAATCAAAATCCCCCTGACCGTGAAGCCGGGTCAGTACCAGAAGCAACTCACTGTTCATATCTGGCGCATTTTTTACGAGCCATCCCGGACGTAATCCCAGGGGTGTGTTAACCCGCCCGGGATAAGCCGCAAGTATTTCCGCCAGACGGGGATCCATGCTGTGCAGGCGTTCACTTACGGCACGGCTCAGGTCTGCATCAACGGGAAATTTCCGGAAAATCAGGTGGGCTGCGGTTAATCCGCGCAAACCCCGAATCGCCCACCACTGAAAATCCGCTGCGCTGGTGATGTAGGATTCATTGATGCTGCCATCATCGAAGATAAAATTATACCATAAACCATCCGTGCGGCTCATATATAAAAGAAACCGTGTCATCCCCAGTGCAACCGGCAGCAGTTCCGTTTTTCCGTAGCGGCAGATTTCCGTTTCCAGCACTTCCAGAAAACGCCCTACATCATCCACACAGCTAATGCCCTCATCGGTTGCCATAACCGGCTGATAATCGGGCGCATCGGCATAGATATACATGAAGTAGAGCTGCTCGTCATTGATGCTGAGACTGTCCACCAGATGCAAGGCATGGCTGAGATTGACCGGCGATCCGGGTGTTCCATTTTCCGGCTGGTACGCCGGAAAGAACCCGATGCACATGAGTATTAATGCAATTTTTCTCATTCAGACCAGCCAGTCCTTTTTATCAAAAACCGCATCGGTTTTTTTAATCTTCGCAGCACCGGTGACGGTGTCCGCCCCGGCATAAAGCACGACATAATCCTCTGCGGTCGCAACCGTGGCGCAACTGAATATTACATTCGGCACAAACCCGTTGATCTCCCACGCCAGTTCCGGTTCGAGTACCGGGCGGGACTGACGCGCCAGCACCCGGGCCGGATTTTCATAATCCAGCAAAGCCGCTCCGAGGCGATAGGCGTTCATCCCGTCAACCGCGTGGTAGAAAAGCAGCCAGCCTTGCGGATGTGGTACCGGCGGTCCGGCAATTCCGATGCGGGTACATTGCCAGTCGTCGGCGACAGTCCGCATAATGATCCGATGATCTCTGAATGTCTTTAAATCTTCGGTTTTTGCCAGCCAGATATTGGGATGACGCCGATGCAAAAACAGATAATCCGAGCCAAATTTTAACGGGAAAAACGTTGAATTTTTATTTTCTTCGTCGAGCAGTACGCCGTGTCTCTCCCAGTTGATCAAGTCATAACTGGTAGCCAGGCAAATCCGGTAATCGCCCGGAAAACGATTGCCAAAACCGGTATAGGTCATATAAAACAGATCGCCGATCTTTACAATCCGGGGATCCTCCGGCCCGCGCAATTCCTGGGGTACATCGTTCCTTAAGACCGGCTCCGGGCGACGCTCCCAATGCAGCAAATCCCGGCTGGTCGCATAACCGAGACTGTTGATATATTCCCCGTAGCGTTCATGTCCGCCGATATTTGTTGCCCGGTAGATATAATAAAAGGTCTCCTTTTCATACACTGCAGCGCCGTTAAAAACTGCCGCCGCCTCCCAGGCGTGATCCGGGTTCGGACTTAACACCGGCTCACTGGATACGCGTGTCAATTTCAGCATACTGTTCCTTATCTTTATGAATGTTGCGGTAATGGCATGCCGTTCGTTTCCGGCCCTGCCGTTTTCCGGTTGCGGTTATCAGCAAGTTCAATTTTTCAAGCCTGTAGTTGCCATACTTTCGATAAAATATTTCTGGAAAAATGTATATACGATTACAATCGGCACCGCCAGCAATGCCGCCGCCGCCAGCTGGGAGCCGATCTGGCTTTCGGCCTGCCCGCCGACTTTGAATATCGTTACCATCTGCGGCATGGTCATCAGCTCCTGGACCCGCACCACAATCAGCGGCCAGAGAACATCGTTCCAGCTGCCCATAAAGGATAAAATGCCAACGGTAATAATCACCGGCTTCGAAAGGGGAAAAAAGATGCGGAACAGTATTCTGAGATCGCTGCAACCGTCAATGCGGGCGGCGTCGATCAAATCCTGGGGAATATCCAGGAAGAATTGACGAAAAAGAAGAATCCCGAAGGTACTGATCATGCCGGGCACAATCAGCGACAGATAGGTGTCCACCCAGCCGAATTTCACCATCAGGATATACATCGGAATTAGGGTAATCTGGAAAGGGATCACCATCGTTAGCAGGATCACGCCGAAAATTAAATCCCGCCCGATAAATTTCAACCGCGCCAGCGCATAACCGACTACCGATCCGAATAAAACCGCAGAAAATGTGACACAGGACGAGACAAAAATGCTGTTCAGCAGCGCCCGCCCGATCGGAATCTTCGCAAACACCGCCCGGTAATTTTCCAGGTTGAAATTCGACGACCACAAGCCGATTCCGGCAATTTCCATTTCCGGTTTAAAAGTCGCCGACAGCATCCATAAAAAGGGATAGGCAAAGACCAGTCCGCCAAAGACCAGGCATAAATAGACCCAAATATCGTTTTTAATTTTCACATTCATTCTCTTTCAATCACTTTTTTCTGAATCAGAATCACCAGCAGAATGATCAGGGCAAAGAAGAGCCCCAGGGTCGCCGCATAACCCATATGTCCGAAATAAAACGCCTGATTGTAAATGTAAAGCATGGCCGACAGGGTGCTGTTCAGTGGTCCGCCACCGGTCATGACAAAGGGTTCGATAAACAGGGAGAAACCGCCGATTGTCGATAAAATAATTACCAGCATGATCGTATTGTTCAAGGCCGGAACGGTGATATGAATAAAGCGCTGATACGCTTTGGCACCGTCAATCTCCGCCGCCTCGTAAAGGTATCGGGGAATCCCCTGCAGGCCCACCAGAAACAGGATAATATATAACCCCACATTTTTCCAGGTCGCCATGATGGCAATTGACGGCATCGCCCATTCGGGACTGTTGATCCAGGGAATCCGGCTGCAGCCCAGGCGGGTCAGAACCAGGTTCAGCAAACCGGTCTCATAAGCATACAGCTGCTCCCATAGAATCGTGATCACTACTCCGGAGACAATCACCGGCAGAAAAAAAAGCGCCCGGAAAAAGCCGCGAAACCGTATGTTTTTATTCAGTTGGATCGCAAAAAACAGTGCGATAAAAATTTGTAACGGGATATGAATCGCCAGGAAGACCAGGGTGTTGCGGATCGATTTGAAAAACTGAACGTCCTGGAACAGGCGGTAAAAATTCCGCAACCCGACAAATTCCATCGGCGTGATTACGTTCCATTTATGAAAGATCAGCACCAGTGAGAATATCAGGGGAAAAGCCACAAAGACACAAAAGTAAAGGATGTACGGCAGGCTCATCAGGTAACCCGCCCGATCATTTATCCTGCTTAAGGAGGCTGTTTTCCTCATCGCGACCGATTCCATTCCATAATCACTTTTGCCCTGTGGGCGGCATTGGCCACAGCCTGCGCCGGTTCCCGCCGGTTGAATATTGCACAGGCTTCATATTCCTGGGAGATGGCATCGAAAATTTCCTTCAGATCGGAAACCCCGTCCATACCCCGCGTGTAGAGCGCCTGTTCGGCAAAACAGACCAGGTTGGGATTCTCTTGAAAAAACGGGGCGTATAACGGATTTGTGAGCATATCCCGCCGGATCGGAATCTGCAGGGTATATTCCAGCAATTTCAGGTCCGCTTCGCTACTGATCAGGTATTTCGCAAAAGCATAGCTGGCGGCGGGGTACCTGGTTGTTCCAAATATTGAAATATTCTTGAAATCGCCAAAAGTATAAACCGGCCCTGCGTAATCATCGGGAACGGGAACGGGAAAAATACCGTATTCGAACCCCGCGGGTTTGAATTTTTCCACATGCGATACGTGCCACGGACCGGCAATCTGGGTCGCAATCTTACCCAGGATAAAGGCGTCCCCGATAAAAGTGGTTTTGGCAAAAAGTCCTTCGCGGTAGATTTGCTGAAAAAATTCAAATACTTGTACCGATGCTCTATTGTTAAAAATGATCTCTGCGCCGTCAAAAAGCGTTTTCCCGCCCGAGGCTGCGATGTAAAAGGTATAGTAATCAAAAAACCGCTGCCACCAGATCGGCTTGGTGTCACGATGAGACATCCAGACATCCGCACTGCCATTACCATCCAGGTCGCGGGTCACTTTGCGGGCGGCTTCAATATATTCGGCATAGGTACGGGGAGTCCCGGTTACGCCGGCCTCACGAAAGATATTTTTGTTATAAATAACCATGATCGGATTGGTCTTCCAGGGCAGCTGGTAAAAATGCCCGTCCGGCGCCCGGAAGGTTTCCAGCAAATCCGCCGGGACCCGCTCGGCCATTTCTGCTTCGAAACCGGGGAATTGATCAAGCCGGATCAGTCCGCCCGCGGCAATGAAATCATCCATTGCCCCCGGCCACATATTGGAACAGATATCCGGTGTCGTTCCGGCAGCAATTGCCGCAAGTAAAACCTCCTCTGACGATTGGCTGGCGGGTATTGGTTGCAAATTCACCTTTATACTGTCCTGCGCTGCATTCCACCGGTCAACCAGATATTGGGCCAGATTGATTTCATCCTGGTTGGAAGAACACCAATAGGTAAGCCGGATGCCCGCCTCCGCCGCCCGCTGCGCTTGCCGGTGCCGGCTGCATTGGATCGGCAGCAGCGCTCCGATTATTAAAAGGATGCTGAGAAATGTACTATTAATTCCAAGCCTTCTCATACCTGAAAAGTTCCGCGAATCCGGTTTAAAATACAAGTTCAAGATTGATGCTTTCAGTTGGATGGACCAAATCCAGCCGAACAGTTTGATATTTGCCGGAATCCGTCACCTGCCAATTCCCAAAATCCCGGCCATTTACCCTGACGGCTTTTGGCGCACCCGGCGCGATAATAACCGTGGGATTGGGATGACCGGTAAACGCCTTCATCGTGATCGCCAGACGTTTTCCGTCCCAGGTACAGGTTTCCAGGAGCGCTTCGGTACTATGCAGATAAGGCCGACGGGGCACCCCAAGTCTGACGTCCACCCGTTGAATTTTCGGCATATCCACGGGAAATACAGCCGATGCCACCGACTCTCCATCGAATAATATCTCCCTGATCACGGCACCTTTTCCCTTAATATTTACCCTCAGTGAATCGCCGCCGACAAAGAGGGTGAACTCTGTCGCTTTCTGATCTTTGGGTAAAAATGGAGCGAGCGCAATATTCCAGTCGTTTTCCTGCACTCCGTACAGATGATAGAGACAATGGAGATACCAGCCAGCCGCCCATAAAAACTGTGGTTTGTCCACACTGCCGTATTCGGCGGGATTGTCTCGGTTGGCATTACGCACCTCATAATAGGCCGGCTGACCGTTCGGGCCGTTTAAAATGCCATGCAGTGACATGGTGCGATCGATGAACTCGGCCGCCGAATGTTTTTTACCATCAGCGATCAGCGCCAGAGCATACCAGGCATTACCCTGCGGCCAGACTCCGCCGTTGAAGTAGTAATATTTCATACCGGCTTCATTCACGACAAACTGCATAAAATCGCCCCATTTTTCAAAATCCATCGGAAAGGCATTATAGATACCGACTTTCGGATCAACCATCCCGGATGTTGCGGTTTTCAACAGACGCTCTCGCTTGTCGGCGTCTAACAGCCCGTAATGCGCCGCCAGTAAGGAGCCGATATAGTAATGTTCATCCAGCGTCCCGTCATTATGATAATTCACCAGATAGTCCATATCCTCATGCCATAATTTTTCCACCAGCGCCGTCTGCATGGCGTCCGCTAATTGCCGGTATCTCTCAACCAGCCCGGAATTTTTTCCCAGCATTGTGGATATATAGACGTAATCCCGCAGGCTCTTGATCGCCAGAATCGTCATATACGTCCGCTGTCCGTAATTGTGTCCGATGTCCCACCAGTCCGGACGATACGACCACATCAGGTTATCATCTTCAAGCGTCAGCAGAGATCGCTCGATACTTTTTGTAATAAAGGGATAAAGCGTTGTGAGAAACTCCCGGTCGCCCGAATGCCTTAGATATTTGGCGCTCAATTGCACCAGCCAGAAATTATTCCAGTTGTCCGAATCGGCGTACTCGGTCACATACCGGCCGTCTTTCCAGTAAAAAGCGTGGGGGATGATGTGGTTTTCATCGGCATGCCGGATGATATAATCCAGGTCGCGCTCCACCCGTACCAGGTCGAAATTCACCGCCGCCAGATCGGTCACCAGCGCATCGTGGGTAAAATAAAAATTATACTCCGCCGGGCAGGGCATCGGCACAACTTCGCCATCCAGGTAATGAGCATTAGCCGCCAGCACCGCCCTGGCATACGCCACGGAATGGTCGGTCGCCACCGAACCGGTTCTGAGAATGCTTTTCAGGAAGGCTTGTTCATGAACGAATTTTTCATAATTCCCGATTTCGGTCTGATAATTATTCCGCAGATATTCGACCAGAGTTTTACTTTCCCCCCGCTGTGCCGAACCTATGATCTGGATGATATTCAGCGCTTCGCCGGGACGCAACTCTTTTTCATAAACAAATCTGGCGACCGGCGGCTGTGATGCGTCCGGCGATGAACATTCCGTCGGCAAATCGCCGGCGTTGGCAATAAAGACGACCGCCGAATCGGCGTCGGCGGCATCGAAATATGTATAAATCCCGTTATTTTCTATTTCTGTTTCGGCCTGCTCTATCCGGCGAAAAGTATGGCAGGTACGCAACGAAGTCCGGAATTGTGTCTCGAATTGAAAATTTCGCGATTCGGTCAAGTTGTTGGTAATACTGATATTCAGCACCATGGCTGGCTTCTTATGGCAAAAACGGTAGGCAGCGTTCACCGAATAGTTCTCACCAGTATCATTAAAAACAACCGCATAGGGCGTCAGGTCAAATTCGGCTGGCTCTCTGCCGATTTCAATCGCCGGCGCGTCGCCGATTTTCAATTTCCAGTCCGCTACAAAGGAGCTGTCCCGCGTCCAGTAATCGTGGCTATGGTCAATGCTATTCGCCACCGGATAGAAAAAACTGACCCGCTGGGGAATCATCGCACTGTGGTGAAATGACACTCCGACATAGGGTCCACCGACCTCGATCTTGGCGTCACCGGAGAAACAAACTGTCAGATCATGCTGTGCCTTGCGGAGATTCGGGCAACTGACAAACATCAAACCGATGCTGATAATTATAATTTTGTCAATAATTTTAATAATCATCCCTTACCTGATATTATATTTGATTTGTAAATTACTTTCAGATTGAGTGTGAATCACATTTATGCCGATGCGATAATAATCGCCATCTTTGGTTATATCATACTTATCAACAATCCGGTTTTCAAATTTTATCTCACCCGGTTTTACCGACGTCAAGATAGACATTCGATTCCGATGCCCGGGAAAGGCTTTTAAAAGGGCGTTCAATTCAGCTTTAGCACGCCTATATTCGCATTTTAGGACAATCGATTCCGCCGCCTCAAGACAGGGGAATTTCTGATCCTTCTGTGAGAAAAAGTACTGTCCGGACAGGTTATCTTTTGGAAACACCAGGGACGCCGGGAGGTTTTTATTGGTATTCTCTTGCCGGATCGAAATCCGCCGTTTGTGACCGTATAGATTCAAATCAAACTCACACTCCGCTTGCCCTTCCGGTAAAAATGGTTTCAGCGCGATATTCCAACTATTTTCCTCAACGCCGTAGAGATGATAGAGCGAATATAAATACCAGCCTGCCGCCCAGAGAAAATTCGGCTTGTCTATTTTCCCATACAGCGCGGGATCATTGGCGTCACTACAGCGGTATTCATACATCGCCGGCTGACCGTTGGGACTGTCAATAATTCCCGCCAGGGTCATGATTTTCCGGATAAATGCCTCCGCCACCGTTCTTTGTCCTGTCGCCATCAATCCCAGGCTGTACCAGGCATTGCAGTGATTCCAGACGCCGCCATTGGCATAGTGATAGGGCGGTCCGACTTCGTTTCCCTTGAATTTCAGGAAATCACCCAGCAGGTGAAAATCTGCCGGATATACCGTATAAACACCAATGTTCCGATCTACCAATTTTCTCCCGGCGGTCGCAATCAGGCGCTGGCGCTTGTCGTTATCCAACAGACCGTAATGTGCCGCCAGCAAGGAACCAGCGTAGTAATGCGGATCAATCTCGCCATTCTCGTAATAATTCATTAAGTAGCCGGACTCGTCGTTCCAGAGTTTTTCCTCAAGGGCATTCTCCATCTTACCAGCCATTGACTCATATTCAGGCAATTTCTCAATATTTTTTTGTAATGCGGTCGAAATAAATACAAAATCGCGGATGCTCTTGATTGCCATGATCGTCATGAACGCCCGTGGTCCGAAATTATGTCCGATGTCCCAGCCATCCAGGTAATAGGCATACAACAGACCGTCCGCTTCTTTACTGTGCAGAGCGTAATCCAGGCTTTTTTGTAAATAGGGATAACAACGGCGCAACAACTCTTCGTCATCGGAATGTCGCAGATAACTGGCGGCGACCTGAATGAACCAGAAATGGTTCCAGTTATTGGAATCGGCGTACTCGGTGCGAAAAGCGCCGTCTTTCCAGTAATAGGCATGCGGGATGATGTAGTCAGCCGTAGCATGATTTAGCAAAAATTCCAGGTCGCGTTTGACGCGCGGCAGATTGAAATTCACTGCCGCCAGATCGGTCACCAGTGCATCATGGGTAAAGTAAAAATTATATTCTGCCGGACAGGGCATCGGTACGATCTCGCCGTCCAGGTAGTGCTCCAATGACGCCAGCATGGCTTTCGCCCAGTGCACCGACTGATTAAACTCCGGATCTGCCGTGTTAAAACAAAATTCATTGCTTACTTTATCGGTTATATAATTCTCATATTTTGCGACTTCCGACTGGTAATTTTTCGTCGCATATGCCATCATCTCCTGAACTTCATGAGAATAACAGGAGCCAACCAGTTGCACGATCCGGATTTGTTCGTTGGGCGCCAGCTCTGTGCAATAGATAAAAGAGATTGCATCCTGACTTAAACCGGCTTCAAGCGGCTTTGCGGTTGCATTGGCCACGAACAGGACGATATTTTCAATCTCCGCGTCGGAATAGTGCGCAACCGCGCTGAAGTTTGCGGAATCGTACTCGGTTCGCTCTGCCTGAATCCGGCGATAAGTATGGCAGGTGCGGTAAGTACTATACAAACGTGTGTCCAGCTCAAACTGTTCGGTCTGATTGCCGGGATTTTTTAAGGTATAAGTAATAACCATCACCGGCCTGTCTTTACAAAATTGATAGGCGATTTGAATATTGTCCTGGTAAAAATTGACGTTGTAAGGCGTCAGATCGAATTTTGTTGTTTGCCGGCTGATTTCCCGCCGCTCACCATCATCAATCTTCAGACCGATCTCCATTGCAAAAGTAGTATCCCGAAACCAGTAATCTATGCTTTCGTCAATACTGTTTGCCACCGGATAAAAAAAACTGATGCGTTGCGGTGCCGGGCAGTTGTGATGAAACTCTGCGCCAACGTAAGGTCCACCAACTTCGATCTTGGCGTCGCCGGTGAAAGTTACTACAAGGTTAATATTTTGATGATGGTGCTGGGGAGAACAGGAGTAAAAAGAGGTTAAAATTAAGACTAACGTCAAGTTTGAGATTATGAATTGGAGGGCCGATTTGGACAGGTGGAAAAGCATTTTTGGCATGATTATATTGTTCTCACTTCAATTTCACGCACTTTTTCACCGCCGTAAAATCGCCGGCGCTCAGGCGAATGAAGTAAATTCCCGAACTTACGTTCTGCGCGTTCCAGATTGCCGAATAACATCCGGCTGGTTTATTCTCGTTGACCAGGGTTTGCACCAGCCGCCCGGTCAGATCAAAAACCTGCAATATAACGGGAACCGTTTGGGGCAGATCGTATTCAATCGTTGTCATCGGATTGAAGGGATTGGGATAATTTTGATGTAAAGCAATCTCTTGAGGCAGAGATAATACGTCTTCATTTATTTCTGTCAAACCACTCAAATCGGCTCGATATAATCTGAGAGTATAATTATCAACACCCCCAAAAATATATGCTACTTTATCTTTCTTTAGGATGATTATTTTACCTCGCGAGAAGTCGAGGTTTTCAGATTGTAATTCCCAACTCTCTCCGCCATCACAAGTCATCAATATTCTTCCACCACTTGCCAATATCCAGCCGTACTTTTCATCCAGAAAGCCAATATCCTTATAAGATCCCTCTCCACATAACTGCTCTATATCCCAGTGAATTCCTCCGTCAATCGTTGAATAAATAAATGCCGTGGAAAACGTGAAGTCGCTGCCGACAACAAAACCCTTTAACGAATCAATAAAATCCACTCCGGATAATATTACTGCGATAGAGTCCTGGTATTGCCATGTTTTACCTCCATCAATTGTATTTGCCAAATATCCGGAATCAGTGGCATATTTATTACCACCACTGACTATCCAGCCTAAACTTTTATTGACAAAACAGACATCACTTGGTGGTTCATTATCAAATAGATCATCACTCTTTTCCCAGGTATAGCCGCCATCCGCTGTATACCAGCGGTTTTCATTAAAAGCGATTCCATTCAACTTATCAAAGAAATAAATCTTGTATATACGGGAAGCAAGATGTTCATCGGCTATTTTCCTGTTAATCCAGGTCTCACCGCCATCTTCAGAAATTAATGCGCCAGCAACACTGTCATTATACATTGCGATTAAATAATCCGGTTCCATCGAAAATAGCGAATAGGCTTGAGCAGTATTAACATTTAGTTTTTGTCTACTAATATATTTCACAAACCAGTTTTCACCACCATCTTCTGTTCGATATATTTTCCTGATAAAATCAAATTCATCTGACTCGTTTTTTTCAATTAAACAAGTTGATAGCCATCCGGTATCTTGATTGGTAAATGTTGCCGCATAACACGATTTTTTCTCATTCGAATCGCCGAGTGCATAATGCATCTCAACCTCTTCCCAGGTTTGAGCCAGTAGAGTCTGACTAATCAATACCAAAAACAAAAAATATGTTAATCTTGATTTGCAGTAAAAATTTCTCATTGTTACTTTTATTAAGAGCTTTATGGTATTTTCCTTTACTTCAATTTCACGCACTTCTTCACCGCCGTAAAATCGCCGGCGCTCAGGCGAATGAAATAAATTCCCGAGCTCATGTTCTGCGCATTCCAGATTGCTGTATAACGTCCGGCTGGTTTATTCTCGTTGACCAGGGTTTGCACCAGCCGCCCGGTTAGATCAAAAACCTGCAATATAACGGGAACCGTTTGGGGCAGATCGTATTCAATCGTTGTCATCGGATTGAAGGGATTGGGATAATTCTGAGACAGGGCAAATTTTAACGGAAGATTGTCCATATCTGTATGAATAGCGCTGGCTTCGCCATAGAGCGCTTCTATCTCAGCCGCGGTCAATGCATAATCATAAAGGCGGATATCGTCAATGCTTCCTTTAAAATTATATGTACTGTTATTCGGCAAAACCTGCCCGATCATCAGATCGATCGTGGTTGTCAGAATTTTACCGGAAAATGTCGTATGCCCTTCAAGCATGCCATTGATATAAATATTGAAGTCACTTCCATCGTACAATCCCACCACATGATACCAGGTATTCACGGCGGCTTTGGTCTGGGAATCCAGATCTTTGATCCCGTCGGAAGATTTCACCGTCCAGCGGATTCGTTTATCGGGAATGATGGAGACCTTCCAGCGGTTTTCCCAGTTGCCGTGGGAAATGGGATAGGATTCGCGCGTGGAATACAGTTCCGCCGCTTTCATCCAGAAACTGACCGAGATGGCATCGGTAAAATTCAGGCTGGCGCTGTTCGGCACACGGATATTATTGGAAGTGCCGTTGAAATAATAGGCAGAATTGGGGTTGCCGAAACGGTTGGCGGTTAAGGTAGCGCCGTTGACATTGCCATGATTGCCAAACCCGCTCTGATCATCGGCATTGCCGCTGAAGGGATACCAGGCCACGGGATCGCTGGCGACGATACCGGAGTCCCGCACCATGATACCAATGCTGTCATTTGCGCACCCACCACGATTGTCACTGACATGACATTGTACGTAATAATAACCCACCGAATCCGGCGCCACCCAACTGACAACGGAATCACTGCCAATCAGTTCCCCAAAAGTCGCCGTCCAGGAAAACTCCAGTATATCACCATCCGGATCGCTGGCGCTGCAAGTGATACGGGTCGTATCCCCTTTATCGATCCTTCTGGCCGTTGCCACCAGACTATTGATAATCGGCTCATGATTGATGGCGACAATGACTGTTATTTGGAGACTATCCATAACCGCCGGGGCAATTCCATCGGATACGTAACAGACAACATTGAAGATGTCTTCCACTGCCGGAGCAGTCCACACCAGTACCGCTGAATCACAAGCCACAGCCTGGCCGTTGATCGTCCAGTCATAATTCAGTTCATCGCTATCCCGGTCGGTGGCGGTACAGTAAATTTTCAGCGCCTGACCGAAAAGAATAATAGTTGAATCGGCAGCCAGGGCTTTGATCCGCGGTTGGTGATTGCCGACCGGCTGACCAGAGCGGTAATCCACGACAATGCCATTCACCAGCATTTTATCTTCGACATATGTGACTGTTCCGCCGGCAGGAATCAGCACCAGCAGCAGCGCGGCATCCGCCGGTAGTGCAATTCCGGTCTGACCGGAAACATTCTGCATGATTACCGCATTGGTCACAGCGTCGTAAAAATCCACAATCTCCGCGCCGGCATCAAACGTCACCGTTTTAACTTCATCATAGGGATTATAAAACAGATAACTCGGATGGGAATTTTCCTGGAAAAAATCGGTTTTACGCAGATCGAGTTTTAAAATGCCGCTCACATCCGTCGTATCAATAATACTGCCGAGAATACCGACATGGGATGAGCCGTACAGGGCGTAATTTGTAGCGCCCCAACCGCCGGCAATGGCGTCGCCGGTGGCAAAGGGACTGACGCCCGAACCGATCGCGAATTGGCGCATGGCTTCATGCGCCAGACAACCTTTGGGATCATGGATTTTCGCCCAGGCTTCTCCATCCTGCAGACTATCGGGTAAGAAAGGCGTATAAAAAATACGCGAGGCATTGGCCAGGTTCAGAACCCATTTACCGATTGCCCGGGCGAAGCGATCGTCATAGCGTAGCATTGGCACCAGCGCGCCCGCCATTTCAAAACCGTTCATCGCAAAGGCATAACCGCTGTAAAGCGCTTCTCCCACCAGCCCGTGACAATCATAGCCGCCCCATTTCCCAAGCGTCACGCCCCATTGCCGGGGATTGCCTTCCGGGTTAAAACACCAGTTCAGCATCTTTTCAACATCGTAGTCGGTTCCCAGTTCGGCGTTCATACGGGCGGCGACATAGACGCCATAGGGCAGCTGTAGTTCATAGGCGGCATTCGTCGTAAAATTACTAAGAAATTCCAGCGCCCACTCAGCGCCCATGCGGTAGCGCTTTTCTCCCGTTTGCACAAAGGCATTATACAGCAACCAGGCAATTGAGCCGGCGGATTCCGGTTCGCTGACACCGCTTGTATGAGGCGTCATGGTTGACAGGTACCAACCGCGATAATTCATGGAAGCCCGGCGCCAGGGCGTCGCCTTGCCCCCCATAGTCCTTACGGCTCTCAACCACTGATCGGCCACTGATGTAAATTGAAATTCAAAATCGCCGGTGCCGGGATAGAGATCGTACAGCTGGTAAAAGAAAACATTGGGCATTACAGCATACCACCAGTCATCGCCACTTTGACTGACGTAATTATTCAGATAAACATTCTCGGCCGGCCGGCGATTGAACCATTCCTCACAGCCCAGCACCCAGTCAAAACCATCCTGATTACGCTTGTCAATGCCGGCCAGCGTCGCGCCGATGACCGCCGGCAGAACATTAATTGCCTCTGCATTGGAAGGATAGGGCGTACCGACGACTGTATGCAGACCAAAGCTATTGTGATCGGGATAATTGACGGTATTTGTATTGATCCAGACCAGCGGCAAATATTGACCGGTACGATTGAGATCGAAAACCAGGCTGTCATAATCCAGAGTCACCTGTTTCCAGTTGCGCATCAAATAGGGTTGCGGTAGGTTGGGCATCTGTTCGACCCGGGGAACATCGATTTGCTCGCCGTTTAAACCAATATAAATACTGAAGAACATGGAAAATACGATCAGGCCGCGGGAAATATTTGTGGTTTTATACATGAATGTTCCCAACCTAATAAAGGGTTTTGATACTAATCAATGACACTCTTAAGGATGTGTTGCTTGAATCAAAAATCCAGACGCAAGGTGAACCGGTTTACGTATTCCAGTAGACCAAAATCCGCATAGGCATAGTCGAACTTGATATTTGATTGGCCGAACATTTTATACCGGATACCTGCGCCGAGAGTCAATCCCTCCTGTGTATCCCGCTGGCCGATTGCCTGATACCCGACCCGGGCATAGAGCAGGTTTAAAATGGACAGTTCGCACCCAGTATTGATGCTTTCCGTATTATTGATCGGATGAAAGGCATCCATAGCCATTGTTAGTCTGGAGAATTTATTATCAAAGACATCGAAAGCGATGCCAAACTGCATATTCAACGGCAAAGGCCATTCATCGGTCAGTAGTTTGCCCATGATCCGGTCGTTGTTCCCATCAATTCCGGGATCGGCGTCATGATAGATAATCAGGTCGCCGCCGTCCATCTGGAGCGACGATCCGAAATTGGTAATGGATGCACCGAGCCGCAAGCCTTTGAAACCGGTGTAGTAAAGAGTCCCGATGTCAATTGCAATGCCGGCTGTTTTTTCGTGCCAGATTCGTTCGGTAATATATTTCCCGTTAAATCCGATGGAAAAGCGGTCGGTCAGCGCATAGGAATAGGAGAGCCCGACGGCAATACTGGCAGCGTCATATTCCTCGCCGGTACCATCGGGAAAATCAACAGTCCGGACGGCCATTTTCGGCACAGTCATGGTATTCAGGAAAAAGCCTGCGGTTCCCCAGCGCCCGAACGGAATTGCAGCACCCAGAAAGTTGAAACTGATGTCCGCCAGCCAGTCGATTCGCTCAAAGACAGCCTCGCCATGACCGAGGCGGCAGAGTCCGGCCGGGTTCCAGTAAAGTGCCGACACATCGTTCGCTACTGCCACAAAAGCACCACCCATGCCGATAGCCCGGGAGCCTACCCCAACTTCGAGAAAAGGCGCAGCTGTAGTGCCCACATTCGTCATCCGCCCGGAAGCACCAAACAGCGGAATATGAAGGATCCCGCTCAGCAGTAAAACCGGTATTCCGTAGCTAATCCGTTTTATCATCATAGGATGCTCCTGTCTGCCTATTGCGTTTGCACGGCAATAAAATCTATTTTTCTGGCAAGCCCCTCATCCGAGGTGTTCACTGCCATTAGTTGCTCTTCGAAAATCCGTATTTCCGCCTTTTCACGCAATTGCCGTGTAAATAGCGTTACGATACCCTGTAGCTCCGTTTCGGACATATCGTCCGTCGCCTGTTCCTGATACAGCTGGTTAATCATCTTTTGAGCCAGCAGATATTCTCTGCGGGTTCGAATCTCCTCACGCACCTCCGGTTTTCGATCCAGCTTTTCGGCGAGACCTTTTTCCGAAAAAACCCAGTCCCTGACATACAATGCCACAGCGTTTTTCAGACTCTCCCGCAAGGCGAGTTCGCTGGCATAACTGATCTTCTGGGGATTGACCTTATAATGAAGCAGAATATCCGTCACTGTCATTTCGCCGGATTTAAAGATCGCAATCGTCTGCTTGCCGATGACGGCTGCATCCCGGGTAATGAATTTGATTTCGGCATCGGAAATATATTGCGCTTCAGGACCGATACTGGCCGGGCGTCGGTTCCACAGCCAGTCTGTCAGGTTATTGAGCGCATCGGCTTTGATCACCAACTGCTGCGGTGCCATCATATCCTGAATAAATTCAGACGCCGCTACGGCTTCCTTCCGCTTCTGGATTATTCCATGCAGGGATTCCCGGTTAGCCTGAAAATCATTTTCTCGCAGCAGTAACTCTCTTTCGGTGTCAACCACCTGAAAGATATGGTGTTTCCCCATATAAAAGAACGGTTCGGATTTTTGACCTACGGGCAGATTCGCAATCAGTTCTTCAATGTTGGCCGGGATTTCACGCCAGGGTATCCTGTCCACATATCCAAAGGATTCCAGCTGAACGGTTTCAACCCCCGCAAATAACGGTTTATGCCGAAAAGGCGCATCCCCCCGACTGACTTCGGCGGCGTTTTCAGTCGTCTCGCTCTCATGGTGCCTGATATAATACGTAATTTTCGAACGGCTGAACGCTGTGCGCTCCTCATCCTCGCTGACTGAAATCGGCCTGCGAATGTACTTACGGTATAGCTCCCGGTTGACAGCCTGTCTTTTGTATAAATCCAGAGCCCGCTGTAACGTGGAATCCGATCTGGCAAGTTCCCGGCTCTCGGCTTCTCGCGCCAACAAGACCCGGTCCGTCAATCGCTCCAGGACAGCCAGTCGGGCTTCCCGTGTTTCCAATTTCGTCAGTTGGCTTGGCGCCAGTTCATAGGCAAAGGCGAATTCATCGGCGCTGATCAGGCGGTCTTCGATCATCGCGACGACCGGAGATTCGGACTTTTTCGAGCCGCAATTGTAAAAGCACGTCAGAATAACGAGAATCGCAGCAATGGTTGTATGAATACTTAACGGTAGTCTGTGTCTCATTTGATCAATGCAAACCGGCCGATTTTTTCACCAATTCCCGGCGCTTCGACATGATAAATATAAATCCCATAGGCGATTTCATTGCCATCCTTGGACAAAATATCCCAGGCTTCCATCCCGTCGTCCGCTGTGCTGCTATGTTTGATAGTGTCCACCAGATGCCCGCGGAGGTTGTAGATGCGGATGGTACATTCCTTCGGCAGATGATAAAAATGCAGCCGCCGTTCGCCCCGTCCGAATTTATACAGGTTCGTCGGTTCCCAGGATGCCGTTACGACATAAGGATTCGGCACAACACAGATATCATCGAGTTCTTTTTTGGCCAATGTATTACTCAAGTCGGCACCCTGCATCGTAAAGCGGAATTTTTCACCATTCCTGAATGGTTTCGTCGTGGCCAAATAATATTGATCCCCGGCCCGGGGCGGATCGATGGTGGTCCAGACCGTATCGGCATAGGGAACTCCGCCGACCCAGACCGTATCAATTTCATACTGCGGCGCAAATCGAATCATCCATGACGTATAACGTTTGTAAAAAAAATCATTGTCCGGCAAGATGATGAATATATCATCACCGTGACTGTATTGCCCGTCCTTATCGAGGTCCATCACCGCAAAGAGGGCCGCTGCGGAATCGGTCACATTATAGATACCAATTTTTGCCGGAATCGAACGAATGCCAAACACATTTGCGGTCATCGTGTGAACCGTATCATAAAACGTAATGATATAATCCGAGGGTTGTTCGAGGTTCATCCGGTAGCCGTTGACATCTTCCCGGCGCGGATCCAGGCGAATCCGGGGTATGTAATCTGAACTTCCGGTTATAAAACGTGATTTTTGTTCATCCACCCCGATGATGGTATCGTTGTAAACCGTGATGGTCATTCCGTCGAAGACCGGGCTTTCAGCCCCGGTAAGTTGCACATAGACGCTGTCAAGCAGCAGCTGGTTCGTCACAACATTCCGGACAGAATAATAGGGATACTTCGCCGTATGAAATTTGGTGCTTTCGGTGAATTCGATCTCGTAAGTCGTCAGTCCGGACGGGATATTATGTTTTTCCACGATCTCCACATTCACCCGGCCTGTACCCGGACCGACATGATCTATATCGCCATCCATCTGCGCCGGTATATAACCCGCGGCCGCCGGTCTGGGGGTCGTAATTCCACAATTGATATCCGTAAAAGTCACCTGCCCCAGGGAATTCATGTTGATGATAGCCGAACATTCCGACGGCGGAATACCTTCAACCCCCTTGTCCGTATAGGCGTAATAGCCGTAATCATAGGATACGACAGCATAATAATAGGTCTGCCCGTTTTTCACATCCCGGTCCGTATAGGCATGCCGGATACCCGTATCGTTGCCAAGATTAAATTTGATCCCATAGACATCAACCGGGTGCGGGCCCTTTTTGCCGTCGATCAGGTCAAACTGGACAATCGGTTTCCGGTAGGTTTTATTACCATAGGAATCGGTAATAACTTTACTTTCCAGGAACTGCGGCTCAGTGCCCCGATAGATCAGATAGCCCTCAAAATCAAATTCCTGCATGAACGGATCGAAGGATTTTTCCGCGACGTCATCCCAGACCAGGGTGACCTCTCCATCACCAGGATAGAGCTTCAGGGTTGGTTTCAGGGGTGGTTTGGCAAACTGGTAATCGGCGTTATAGATCTGCTGAACCGCTTTTTTATTCTTTACCAGATCATCCTTATCCTCGCCAAAAAGCAAGGCCATGGAATATCGCTCGGTTTGATTTTGCATCAATGGAAAAGATCCGGAAGAAAAAAACATGCTGAGATTATTAGGCTGGACAATTTCATCCATCGGCGGCGCCAGCCGGCTGAAGACTTGCCAGTTGCCTTCGTCATCGGTCAGCTCATACCGGTGAGTGGGAAAAATATCAAAACCTGTCAGTCCGATCTGGTCAGACTCATCAGGATCGGTTGCATTATAATTCGGTTCACCATTGGTCGGCATCCCGTCGCCCTCACCTTCATCGGGACCGGTATAATGGAGATCATAGGGACCGACGCCATCCGCCCCGAGATCATCATTGAGCGGTTCATCGGGATCCCATTTTCCGTTGCCGTTGACATCCGTGTAGGGAGTCCAGTCGCAGTCCTCATCATTCGACCAATGGGGTCGCGGTTCATATCCGAAGAAATTAATGAAAGCAGCGACATTGCTGACGCCGTAAGGATATGTATCCAGGTACACTCCCGGGCCGTCACTTTCACGGGATTCATCAATCAAACCGTCGCCGTCGTTATCTTTGCCATCGGTTTCGTTGCCCGGACTTTCCAGAAATGCATATCCGGCATACCCGATTTTCCAGCTGCCGGGATAGCCCAGTGCACCGGGAGGTCCGTAGGCAAAAGCCATATCCAGCTGCAAATCGTATTCGCCGATATTCTGGATATCTCCGCCGACTCCGCCGATCCCCCAATCAATGTATTGTGAAAAATAGGATTTCAAATAATCATGTGTCGATTCATTCTTGATATCATACAGCCAGAAGATACAATCCTCCGCCAGCACCTGGCTCCACTGAAAACCACGGGCTTTTACCACCAGACCGATACCGCCGCGGGTCGAGTCGCGGGCATCACAATAAAAATTCATATGCAGGTTCGGTTCTTTATCGGCATCATCGTCAAAGACAAAGACGGTTTCGAGATCGGCATTAAAAATTCCTTTACCGAAAAAACCATTCCAGTATCCCGCCCAGGCAGAGGGTTTATCTAACCAGTATTCAGGCCAGGTTATGGGATTGTTGCTCATCGCGGGTGAAGTATTGGCTTCCATGTCCATATTGAACCAGTAGGGTTGGGCCTCGAAACCCCAGGGAACTCCTTCGGGTGATACATCCACGAATTCCCGGTACTGAGTCGCCATGGGATGGATTTTTTCCCCATCACCATTAATGGCCTCCACCGAAACAATCAGGGTGATATCGTCCAGGTAATGCTGTTCGGGCTTCGTCCAGCAACCGGAAGGATCATCCGGGTAGCTGCCGACCTCACAATAATTCCAGAAAAAAGTAAAAACCAGATTGCCGTTCATCAAACCGCGACGCCGGTATAACTGATTGCCCCTTAAACTGGCGGGTGTCTGAGCTTCAAGGCCAATACTGCCAATCATCAGCAATCCACAGATCAGCATTTTGTTCATCATGGTCGTCTTCATATTCTTATTCTCAGTTATTTAGGCCAAAATTAAAGGAACAACCCAGGATCAGTTTGCGCGGTTCATCATAAAAATTGGGCTGGATATACCACTCCTTCTGGGTTTTATAACCACGGTAGGTCTCAAATATCATATTGTAATCGTAATCCGCCGTACCGCTGGAGGCATATACATCTCGGTTATTTTTACGGTCAAATAAATTTGTGATTTTGATGAAAGGTGAGATCAGGACCGAGCCGAGCCTTAAATCGCGGGTAATATTCAGGTCGAACGTCATCGTCATGGGTTTGCGCTCGCCGTTCAGAATCCGGTTGTTATAACGGGGAGATTCGCGGGTATAGGGAGTCCCACTGCCGAGTTTGCCGATCAGACTAAAATGGGTGTTGAGCTGAGTCGTAGTCATTGACAGATTCATGGAATGGGTCTGATCCCAGTTCAACGGCTGACGCTTCTTCTCCGACTGGATCGGCGGCTCGGATTCCTGGTTTCTGGATTCATCAAGTGGATCGGAAGCATTGCCGGTTGCGGACTGGTAAGTATAGGCTAGTGAAAAACCGACCGAGCCGGGTGTTTCACGCATATCCAGAGCCACCGTAATGCCCTTGACGTTGGCATAATCACGGTTGATAAAGTACCAGTATCGCCCACCGTAAATATTCCGATAGGTGATCTGCCCGATCAAATCCCGGATATCCTTGTTATAACCGGTGACATCGATCGTCAGATCCGGTGTGATCCCCTGTTTGATCCCGATCTCGTAGCTGACCGTCTTCTCGGGTTGCAGTTCCGCATTTCCCATGATGTTGAAACTGCCGCGGGGCGGTTGATCGCCTTTTAACTGAACCAGGGATACCTCAAAATCGGGATTGATATACAAATGTTCATAGTAGGGGATCTGGAAGAAATGACCGTAGGAGAAGTGAATTACCCCCTGGTCGGAGATCGGGTAAGCGATCCCGATTCGCGGACTAAGCTGGCTGGAGTTTTTTGCTTTCCGCCTTGAGGCGTCGGCGGTACTGTAAAAATTTTCCGGTACGACACCGTCGGGTTCGAAAAAATCATACCGGACACCAACATTGATAATCATCTCGCCCAGTTCCAGCTTGTCCTGCAGATAGGCGGATATCTCTTCCGGGTAATGCGTGTAGGTATTATGGTACCAGGATGCAAGCACCGGAATCTGGATCATACCCTTTTCATCGAAATATAGCTGGTATTCGTGCAGCCAGAGCCGCACCTTTTTGTAACTGGCTCCCAGTCCGATCGTCTGTCGCTTGCTGATCTGGCTGCGTAAATCCGCCTTTACAATCCGTGTCTGGTTATCCCGAAAATGATGCCACATCCGCATCCCGCCGGTGGCAAAACCGTTGGAATTATTCTGAGTCAGATACTCAATCGGAACATATCTTTCATCATAGGGATTTTGATAAACATATTGCCCATATTCGGTATAGAATTCCGATGCATTTGCGGTCAGAAATGTCGACTGTCCGATCATGCGTGTATATTGCAGCGAATGCTGATAACTTTTACTGTCATGATAATAATTACCGTCGGGATTGTATTTGAAGAGACGATCAAAGTCCCGATGCTGCTCGTCTTCATAAAACCCGGTGTAATTTAATTTATCGCGCCGGGTCAGTTTGAAACTTATTTTACCCTGTAAGGTTCTCCGGTAATTCGGATTCATCGGTACAAAAGCACTGTCACCCGTTGCCTGAATTACCTGTTCCTCGGGTTTGTCGGAAAAATAGGATATGTCGTCGGGGCGAAAAATGCGTTGTCCGTAGAGCCAGCCATCATTATTGTACAAACGCCCCAACAGGGAAAAGGACGCCCGCTCCCTTAAAAACGGCACCGGTCCACTGATGCTGGCTTGAAAATTCGTTATCGAAGTAGGATCAATTTCGTCTATATTCATAAACGTTTCCGTATGCCGGCTAATATAATCGCCGGTATAGAAAGAGACTTTTCCAGAATAAAAATCCTGTCCCTCTTTAGTGACAATATTGACGATTCCGGACATAGCCTGACCATATTCGGCGTTAAAGGTTCCGCTGATTACCTCGACTTCCTGGATCATATCGCTTTCAACATCGAAAAGGTTACTTCCGGAGTAGGAATCATTCATCGGCACACCGTCAATGATATACATAACCTCGCCGGCGCGACCGCCCCGGAAATGCCCTTCAACCACGCCCGCCTGAAGATTGACGATCTCGCTCAGATTCTGAACCTGCAATTGTTCGATCTGGTCGGAACTAACCCTGAAAGAGGTTGAGGTTACATCTTTTTTTACCGTCGGTACCTGGGCGACTACGATGACTTCCTGACCGGCCAATGTCTCGGTCCCCATTTCAAAATCAATCGGAGTGGTCAGGTCGACCAAAACCTGAACGCCGGTCTGTTTAATTGTCTGATAACCGATCATCGAAGCTCGTAGTACATAAACACCTGGCAGAACATTGACGATAGAATAATATCCTTCATGATCGGTCGCAGCGCCCTGAAAGGTTCCCTCCAGAACAACATTGACACCGATCAGGGGTTCACCGGTATTACTGTCCGTAATCCGGCCGGCGATCTTACCCGTTGTTCCGGCTATTACTGCCAGTTGAAAAAGAGATAATACAACTATTAACGCCGCGCTGATCTGTCGCATACAAAGACTCCCCTGAACCTCAATTTAAATGATCCTCCGGAGGCAATCAAGCCCCCGGAGGATCATATCGAAGATATTAACGCATCAAAACCATTTTCTTGGTAATCTGCCGCTCATTCGTCGACAATACATAGAGGTAGACACC
>Ga0136653_10000265_pt1 | contig 27138 bp, 23 predicted proteins | sample LakKivw275mmetaG_FD_94866 | JGI IMG/M metagenome (GOLD analysis project Ga0136653, IMG submission 94866) | Anoxic lake water microbial communities from Lake Kivu, Rwanda to study Microbial Dark Matter (Phase II) - Lake Kivu water 275m metaG... | ecosystem: Environmental > Aquatic > Freshwater >...
GACCTGAACGGCCGCTCGGTCACGAGCGACTGGCCCCGCGCCAGCATGCCGGTGACGCTGAAGACCTTGGTTACCTCCAGCGCTTCCTCGTGCGTCAGCGGCGGCAGTATCGTCGGCAAGGCCCGGGCGAGCATCGTCTTGCCGCTCCCGGTCGGTCCGGCCATGAGCAGGTTGTGCCTTCCCGCGGCGGCCACCTCCAGCGCTCGCTTGGCGTGCTCCTGGCCCTTGATGTAGGTGAGGTCGAAGGACTCCTCAGGCGCAGAAGCGCCCGTCGAGGCAATCGCAGGCGGCTCGGGCAGGTAGATCTCGCCCTTGAGAAAGGCGACGAGCTGCGCCAGCGACTCCGGCGCGCACACCTGCACGCCACCAGCCACCGAGGCCTCGGCGTAGTCATCCAGCGGCACACACACGCGCGCCTTGCCCGCGTCCCGCGCGACAGTAACCATCGGCAGGATGCCGTGCGTATGGCGTAGCCGGCCGTCGAGTGACAGCTCCCCGAGGAAGACCGTGTCGCGCACATCGGCGCGCAACTGGTCGGAGCTCATCAGCAGTCCGATGGCGATGGCGAGGTCGTACGCCGGCCCTTCCTTCTTCAGGTCAGCCGGCGCGAGGTTCACCGTGATGCGCTTCGACGGAAAGCGGAAGCCCGAGTTGCGGATGGCGGAGCGGACGCGCTCACGCGCCTCCTGAACGGCCTTGTCAGGCAGGCCCACGACAGCGAACGACGGAAGCCCGGTGGAGATGTCGACCTCCACCTCGACGAGCGCGCCGTCCAGTCCGACCACGGCACAGCTCATTACCTTGGCGAGCATGGCGCTACCGACCGCCTCTCTCAGTTCCCAAGCGCCACCGCCACGGCGTATTCCTTGCTGTCCGAGAGGCTGACCGCGATGGAGGCGATGCCGATGGCCTGCGCCCTCTCGGCCGCGCGGCCATGGAGAAAGACAACCGGTTTGCCCCGCTCGTCCGACAGTATCTCGATGTCGTGCCAGCCGACGCCGCGCACGCCCGTGCCGAGCACCTTCATTACGGCCTCTTTGGCGGCAAACCGGGTGGCAAGAGAGGACGTGCGGTCGCGGTACTTCGCTACCTCGCGCTCGGTGTACACCCGGCGCAGGAACCGGTCACCGAAGCGCGCGATGGCCTCCGCGATGCGGGGTATCTCGATGATGTCGACGCCAATCTCTGCCACGATGGCTTCCGAAGAAGATGTGTCGCGCCCGCTGGATGGGAGCCGGCTGGACGCGAGTGACCTATGGTAGCAGGGGCATCCCCAGAGCACAACGGGCGGGCGTAGGACGTTGCCGACAGGCGCCTCCACAGGCACCGCCGCAGGATGCTCCCATGCTATCATCGTCGGGACGCGCAAGGGTGCTATCGATGGACAACAGAACGAAGGGAACCACCACCCCCGGCTTCAGCATCACCTGCCAGGCATGCGGCGCCAGGCTCCCGTCCGACGAATGGACATGGCGGCACGCCTGTGGCGGGACGCTTCAGCTCGACGTTGACGTCGACGCCGCTCGCGTCAACGCCTCTCGCTCCAGCACCGTCCGGGGCCTCGCACGCTTCGCTCCGGTCCTGCCGCTCCGACATACTCCGCCGACGCCCATCGGCGACACGCCGCTGTCACTCGAAGTTGTTGAAGGAGTGCGGGTCGCATTCAAGCTCGATTACCTCAATCCGTGCGGCTCCTTCAAGGACCGAGGGGCATACGTGACGGTCGCGCGCCTCGCCGAGCTGGGCTTCAACTCCCTCGTCATCGACTCGTCCGGCAACGCAGGCGTCGCCACCGCCTGCATGGGCCGGCGTCTGGGTCTGAGGGTGGACGTCTTTCTGCCGTCGTCCACGCCGGAGGGCAAGAAGCGGCTGCTGCGCCTCCTGGGAGCCGGCCTGCACGAGGTCGAGGGTGACCGCATGGCCGTCCATGCGGCCGCACTCGCCGCCACGCGCGGGAAGGCCGCCTACGCCGGTCACTGGTGGCAACCCTACTTCGCCCACGGCGTGAAGACGATGGCATACGAAGTTATCGAAGTCCTCGGCCGCATCAATATGGTCTTCGCACCTGTCGGCGCCGGTACCGTCCTCCTCGGCCTCCACCGGGGATTCACCGAACTGCGCTCCGCCGGACTCATGGCAAACATGCCGCGACTCGTCGCCGCGCAGGCCGAAGGGTATGCGCCGGTCTGCGCTGACCTCGGCGTCGAGCCGGAGCATGACGAGCGCTCACACCTGGCCGACGCCATCGCCATCGCCGACCCGCCCCGCAGACGGGAGATGGCGCGTGTTGTGCGGGAAACGGGCGGTTTCGGCGTGGTGGTGAGCGACCTGGAAATCGAAGCGGTATTGAGCTGGCTCACGGACCGGGGTTACATCGTTGAACCGACGAGCGCCGTTCCCGTGGCCGCCTTCTTCAAGGCGCTGGGCGACGGCAGTGTTACACCCGGCACCACGGTACTCATCCCGTTGACCGGCACCGGCATGAAGGTGCTCGACGAGCTGGTCCACATCGCCGGTACGTGACCGACCGGACGCATGCCCTCTCGCACGTTCGCCGGCCTTCCCGCGCCATTGACAGGGCTCGCTGTTTCGGAGAATATGTCCCCCGGAGGATAGTTCGGCCATGACAGCTCAATTGAGCGCAATCGCAAAGGCAGTCAAACCCTCGGCAACGCTCTCTCTCAAGAACGAGATCACCCGGATAGAGACCGCGAACAAGGTCAAGATACTGGACCTTACCGCCGGACAGCCGGACGTCGGCCCCACGCCGGACGTCCTCGCCGCGCTCGTCGAAGGCGGCAAGCTGTTCAAGTACGGCCCCATACCGGGGGAAGCCGGTCTTCGCCCCCTGCTCGCGGAGGTGACGAACAAGGAGACGGGCTCCAATTTCACAGCCGACAACATCGTGGTGGCGGTCGGCGCCAAGGGCGCAATCGATACCGTCATGCGCGCCATCCTCGACCCCGGTGACGAGGTCATCGTGCTCGCACCCTACTGGGTCACCTACCCGGAAGTCGTCGGCATCTGCGGCGGTACTGCAGTCTGCGTCGCATCGAAGCCCGACCTGCACCCGGACCTGAAAGCGACCGCGGCGGCCATCAAGCCGAACCGCACCAAGGCCATCATCTACAGCTCGCCCAGTAACCCCACCGGCGTGGTCTACACTCGCGACGAACTGGCCGAGCTCGCCCGGATTGCGCGCGAGGCCGGCGTCTGGCTCATCGCGGACGAGATCTACCGCGAGTTCGCCTTCGACGGCAAAGCCGCTCCAAGCATCTTCTCGGTCATCCTGCCGTACGACAAGACGGTGCTCATCGACGGGCCGTCCAAGCGGTTCGGCATGCCCGGATGGCGGCTCGGCTTCGTCGCCGGGCCGGTGGAGCTCATCAAGGCCTGCAATGCCATCCTCGGACACACCAGCAACGCCTCCCGACCGGTTCAGCACGCCGTCGAAGTGGCATACCGCAGCGAGCAGGCGCGGCAGGGAACGAAGACCATGGTCGCCCGCTATGAGAAGAACCGCGACGTATTCGTTGCCGGGCTGAACGCCATCAAGGGCATCTCCTGCCCGAAACCGGAGGGGGCGTTCTACTGCTTTCCGGACGTCTCAGGGCTGTACGGCAAGTCGTACGAGCACGACGCCGGTAAGACGACCATCAAGGACTCAACGGGCTTCCGCGACTTCCTGCTGCGGAAGGCGTTCGTCGCGGCGGTGGAAGGCGGACCTTTCGGCCTGGACACGCACATCCGCTTCTCACTGGCCATCAGCGACAGCGACTGCACCGCGGCCCTCGCCAACGTCACGAAGGCCATTGCCGAGCTGCACGCCTGACCGAACGCGACAAGCAACTAAGAAGAAGCGGGGCGCTCACACGCCCCGCTTTCCTGTCCGTGGCAGCCGCGCCTCGACCGTCTAGAGGCACGGAATCGTCTACAGCCTGACTTCGATGCCGCGGGAGCGGAGGTACTCCTTCGCCTCTCGAACGGATATCTCCCCGAAGTGGAAGACGGACGCGGCAAGCACAGCGGACGCCTTTCCCTCCACAACCGCCTGATACAGGTGCTCCAGCTTGCCGGCGCCACCGGAAGCGGTCACCGGGATGCGCACCGCCTCAGCCACCGCGCGCGTCATCTCGATGTCGTACCCGTCCTTCGTCCCGTCCGCATCCTTGCTCGTCAGAAGTATCTCGCCCGCGCCGAGGCGCTCCACCTGGCGCGCCCATTCGACGATATCCAGGCCGGTGGACTCGTTGCCGCCGCTCACCACGACCTCGAGCCTCGGCTTGCCCGAGCCTATCTGGTTCTTCTTTCCGTCGATGGCAACAACGAGGCGCGACGCGCCGAAGCGCTTCGCCGATTCCTCGATCAGAGCAGGGTGCTTCACCGCAGCGGTGTTGATGGAGGCCTTGGCCGCACCGAGGTCAAAGAGCGCCTGCATGTCGTCGGTCGTGCGGATGCCGCCGCCGACGGCGAACGGGATGGTGATGGCCTTCGCGAGCTTCTTCACCCACTCGAGCCGTGTGCCTCGATTCTCAACCGTCGCCGCGATGTCGAGTATGACGATCTCGTCGGCGCCCTGGGACTGATACGCTTTCGCCGCTTCGACGATGTCCCGCGCGTCGCGCAGGTTCTCGAACTTCACGCCCTTGACGACGCGACCGTCCTTCACATCCAGGCAGGGGATAACCTTCACTTCAGCCATGGTGTGTCACTCCCTTCGCTCACAGTATGCTCGTCGCGCGCCGCCAGCGGTTCGCGGCTGAGTCGGATCCCGCACGAGTCCGAGGGAACCCGGAGTCACACGTTGAAGAGGAAGTTCACTACATCGCCGTCCTGGACGACGTAGTCCTTGCCCTCGAGGCGCAGAACACCTCGCTTGCGAGCTTCGTGCTCCGTGCCGCAGGCGACAAAATCGTCGTAGGTGATGACCTCGGCGCGGATGAACCCCTTCTCGATGTCGGAATGCACCTTGCCCGCGGCCTGCGGCGCCGGCGTGCCGCGCTGGATGGTCCAGGCGCGTGTCTCGTCGGGACCGGTGGTGAGGAAGGACACCAGTCCGAGGACGCGCAGGCACTCGGAGACGATACGCTCGATGCTGCCGGCCGGGGAACCCACCGCTTCACGATACTCCGCCGCTTCTTCCGGGCCCAGCTCAAGCAGCTCCATCTCCAGCTTCGCGCACACGGGCAAAACGAGGAACTCGGGGAACCTCGCCTTGACCGCCTGCTCCACCTCGGCGGCGCGCGATAGCTCGCCTTCCTTCATGTTCGCTATGATGAGCGTCGGTTTCGCAGTCAGGAACTGGTATCCCGACAGCAGCTTCCGCTCGTCGTCGGTGAGCGTCTGGCGCCGAATGGGGACTTCGGCTTCGAGCTCCTGCTTGATGCGCTCCAGCAGCGTCTGCTCGACCTGCTGCGCGGCGCGCTCCTGGGGCTTCGCCGCCTTCATCTTGTCCTTCAGGCGGAGCAGTCGACGCTCCAGCACACCGAGGTCCGAGAAGGCAAGCTCGAGGTCGAATGTGGCGACGTCGCGCGCCGGGTCTATCGAGCCGAGCGGGTGCGGCACCGAAGGCTCTTCGAAGCACCGGACCACCTGCAGCAGCGCCTCGGCGGTCGACAGGTACCCGAGGACCTCCGCGGAGATGCCTCCGCTCTCCTGGGACTCCCGAGGGACGTAGTTGACGTCCGTGACGTTCACTTCGGCAGGGACGATGCGCGCGGAATGAGTCAGCTTCGCCAGCACGTCGAGGCGCGGGTCATCAACCTTGCGGACTCCGATGTTGGGCTTGAGAGCTGACGAGTACGAACCTACCTCGGCAACGCCCCGGGTGAGCGCGTTGAACAACGTGGTCTTACCGCAGTGTCGAAGGCCGACGATTGCCGCTTTCATCGCTTGCCGTACGCCACATTGTAACATCGAAGGACGTCCGGCGAAGCCCCTTCCGCCTCGGAATCACATGCTAGAATCAACGGGTGCTCCACGTCTTCTACGGACCGGATACGTTCACGGCGCATGAGGAACTGCACCGCATCTTCGAGCCGCAACAGGGCGCAGAGGACGATAGACCCGAGGTCGTCTGGATGGATGGAGCGGCGGCGACGCCGGCACAGATAGCTACCGCGTGCCAGCAGTTCTCGCTGCTCAGCGCCCGGCGCGTCGTAGTTGTCGATGGCCTCCTGTCCCGGTTCGAGCCCAGGAAGCCGTCGGGAGACCGGTCCCGCAAGTCCAAGGCGAAGAAGGCCGGGCTGTCTCCGGAATGGGAAGCCTTCGTCCCACAGGCTGCCGCGCTGCCGGACGCCAGCGTGCTCGTGCTCATCGATGCCGAGCTCAAGCCGGGCAACTACCTGCTGAAGGCGCTCAAGGCGCTGCCGGGGCCGGACATCCGCTTCATGGCGGCGCCACGAGGGGACAAGCTCACTGCCTGGGTACGCCAGCGGGCGGAAGCCGCAGGAGCGCGCATCGACGAGGAGGCGGCAGGACTTCTCGGCAGTCTCGCTGCCGCTGACCTCTGGATCGTGCACGCTGAGATCGAGAAGCTCGCCGTGTATGCTGACGGACGGCTCATCACCGCAGACATGGTCAAACACATGACCGCCAATTCGGCGTCTTCAACCATCTTCACGCTCGTCGACGCCATCGTCGAAGGCCGGCAGGCGAACGCCCGGCTTCGGCTCGAGCAGATGTACCGGGACGGCCTTTCCGCCGGGTACATCTTCACGATGGTCGAGCGGCAGATACGCATCATCGCCCAGTTGCTGGAAGCGCACCGGGGTACCGCCGGGGACGAGCCGTCGGCCGAGCTGGCCGGGTTGCATGAGTTCGCCCGCGACCGAGCAGCCGGGCAATCCCGGAGGTTCGATGAGCGAAGGCTTCGGCGGGCCCTCGACGCCGTAATCGTGGCTGACCGCTCAATCAAGACCGGCGCATGCACCGAACGCACCGCCCTGGACCTCCTGGTCACCGACCTTCTACCGGCGCCAACGCGGATCTGATTTCCTTCCTTCGTCGCCGCCTCGTTCGTGTCAACCCACGTTTGTGATAAGATGTCGGCCACATCTTTCGCTGAGGCGTTCATGTATGACAAGCTCTGAAGTCCGCGAATCCTACCTTGGTTTCTTCCGCGAGCACGGGCACACCATTCTGCCCAGCTCGTCGCTCGTGCCGCACGGCGACCCCACACTGCTGCTGACCACCGCAGGCATGGTGCAGATAAAGCCCTACTTCCTCGGGTTGCAGCGCCCGCCCAACCCCCGGCTTGCCTCCTGCCAGAAGTGCTTCCGCACCACCGACGTGGAGTCGGTCGGCGACAACACCCACCTGACGTTCTTCGAGATGCTCGGCAACTTCAGCGTAGGCGACTACTTCAAGAAGGAAGCCATCGCCTGGGCCTGGGAGTATGTCACGAAGAACCTGGGACTCGAACCGGCGCGGGTCTGGGCGACCATCTACCTGGACGATGACGAAGCCTTCGAGATGTGGCGGGCCATCGGCATGCCCGCGGAGAAGATATGGCGCTTCGGCGACAAGGACAACTTCTGGGGTCCGGCCGGCAACTCAGGTCCCTGTGGACCCTGCAGCGAGCTGCACTACGACCTGGGAGCTGAGCGCAGTTGCGGCAAGCCGACCTGCGGACCGAACTGCTCCTGCGGCCGGTTCGTGGAGATATGGAACCTCGTCTTCACGCAGTACGACCAGAAGCCGGACGGCTCCCGCACGCCTCTTCCGAAGCCGAACATCGACACCGGCATGGGCCTCGAGCGCGCCACCGCAATCGTCCAGGGCAAGAACAACGTCTACGAGACCGACATCTTCTCCGGAGCGCTCGGGCTCGTCTCGTCACTCTGCGGCAAGCGGTACGGCGAAGAGACTGCCATGGACCGGGCGATGCGCATCGTCGTCGAGCACGGGCGCGGCATCTCCTTCCTCGTGGCAGACGGCGTGCTCCCGACCAACGAAGGCCGTGGCTACGTGCTCCGTCGCCTTCTGCGGCGCGCCTCTCTCTTCGGCAGGCGGCTCGGCCTGACGGAGCCATTCCTGTCCGCCGTAGCTGCCGACGTGATCCGCCAGATGGGCGGCACCTATCCGGAGCTCGTCCGGCAGGCGCAACTGGTGCACGACGTCATCGAGGCCGAGGAGAAGCGCTTCCTCGCCACGCTCGAAACAGGCATGGGCATCGTCGACGACCTGGTCGAGAAGGCAGTCTCGAAGGGCAGGAAGACGCTGGCCGGCGCCGACGTTTTCCGGCTTTACGACACGTACGGCTTTCCCAGGGAGCTGACCGCCGAGGTGGCCCATGAGCGAGGGCTCGCGATCGACGTCGAAGGGTTCGAGAAGGCTCTGGCAGGGCAGCGTGAGAAGGCTCGCTCCGCACACGGATTCAATGTCGCCTTCGACTCTTCGGTCGACCTGAAGGGCACTGCGGCGACCGTGTTCGAAGGGTACGACCGCCTGTCCTCCGAGGCTACCGTCGTCGCGCTGCGGCAGGACGGTTCCACGCTGCAGACAGCCGGGGAGGGCTCGGAAGTCGACATAATTCTTGACCGCTCTCCCTTCTACGGCGACATGGGCGGCCAGGTCGGCGATTCCGGACGTCTGTCAAACGCAGGGGTGGAGATAGACGTGCGGGGAACCATCAGGACCGGCGCTGACATCACGGTGCACCGGGGGCATGTCGTGAGAGGCGCAATCTCGGTGGGGGACAGGGTGGTGGCCGAGGTCGAGGAGGGACGAAGGCTCGATATCGCGCGCAACCATACCGCCACGCACCTGCTGCAGGCGGCGCTGCGCGCCACTCTCGGTCGCCAGGTCGCCCAGCGCGGCTCCCTCGTCGAACCCGAGCGCTTCCGCTTCGACTTCTCGTGGATGGGACCCGTGGAGCGCGAGCGCATCATCCAGGTGGAGCAGTGGGTCAATGAGAAGATCCGCGCCGACCTCCCCGTCGCCACCCGCCTGGCATCCTACGACGAGGCTGTCTCGGAAGGCGCGATTGCGCTGTTCGACGAGAAGTACGGCGACCGCGTGCGGGTCGTCAGCGTCGGCCAGCCGCCCGTGAGCACCGAGCTGTGCGGCGGCACACACGTTCGCACGACCGGCCAGATAGGCATGCTCGTCATCGTCACCGAGGGCAGCGTGGGCACCGGTCTGCGCCGCGTGGAAGCGGTCACGGGCCGCGCCGCCGAGGCGCTGCTCCGGTCCCGGACACAGACCCTGGAATCGATTGCCTCCCAGCTCGGTGTGACCCCGGCTGAAGTGCCCGACCGCGTCAACTCGACGCTCGTCGAACTCGATGCAGCGCGGAAGCGGCTCGGGCTCCTGGAGAAGCAGCTCTCCTCGGCAAGCGTCGCATCCCTCGTCGGCCAGGCGGTCATGGTCTCCGGCGTGCCGGTCATCGCCGCACGCGTGCAGGAACTCTCTATCGAAACCCTGCGAGAGATGGGCGACGTCCTGCGCGACCGTCTCGGCGAGTCCGTCCTCGCCTTCGCTACCGTCGAGAACGAGCGACCGCTGTTCCTGGTCATGGTCTCTCAGTCACTCACGTCACGAGGAGTGCATGCGGGAGAGATAGCCAAGCGAGCAGCGCGCATCGCAGGCGGTGGAGGTGGCGGCAAGCCCACCATGGCCCAGGCCGGCGGCAAGGATGCCTCGAAGATCGAAGAAGCCCTGGCTGAGGCACGGCGCGCCATCGAGGAGCAGCTTTCGGCTCACAAGGGCGGATAGACGTGCGCTGGCTGGGCCTGGACCCGGGGGAGAAGCGGACGGGGGTGGCGGTGAGCAGCCCGGAGGGCACGTACGCCATCCCGGTGTGCGTGCTGCGTCACCGTGCCGGAGGACCAACCGTCGATGACATCCTCAAGCTCGTGGAGGAGTACCGACCCGGCGGGCTCGTCATCGGCCTGCCGCTCTCGATGAGCGGCCGCCCTTCCGAACAGACCAACGCTGCCGTTGAGTTCGCGCGCGGCGTCGCCCTTCACTTCAGCGTCACCCTGGAGATGCCTCCCGGCGCACGGGAGCTTTGCACGGCGGAGGAGCGCGGGACCGGGTGCGACCGTGCTGGCCGGACCGCTGAACACCTGAGGATCGTCCTCTGGGACGAGCGCCTGAGCTCGTGGGAGGCGGAACGGCTGACTGAAGTCGAGGAAACCGACCGCAAGAAGCGCTACGGGAAGAAGCCGGCTATCGACGCGCATGCGGCGGCGGTGATCCTGCAGAGCTTCCTCGACAGCCTCGCCCGCGAAGACCGGGGAAAGAGGCCAACGACGGACTGAACGCTTGCCGCCTACCGGCCGAACAACTGGCGCGCGATTATCATCTTCATGACCTCGTTGCTGCCTTCGTATATCTCCGGTCCCTTGGCGTCGCGGTAGAGCTGCTCGACGCGGTACCTCGAGCCGTCAGCTCCCAGCCGGGAGGCATATCCGTAGCCGCCGAAGATCTGCACGGCGTCGCGGGACATGTCGCCGGCGACCTGCGTGCCGTAGTACTTGGCCATCGAGGTCTCCGGCTCCGGGAAGGCCTCGCCCGCATCCTGCCGCAGCGCCGCCTTGTAGCAGAGGTCGCGCGCCATGCCTATCTGGGTCGCGCGCTCGGCCAGCCTGTACTGCCAGTGCTGCATCTCCGCCAGCTTCCGGTCGAATACCTGCCTCTGCTGCATCCAGCGCACGCTCTCATCGAAGGCCGCCTGCGCCACGCCGACGCCGGTGGCCGCAGCCGCGATGCGCCCGCGCACAAGTGCACCCAGCGCGATGCGCAGGCCCCTGCCGGCCTGACCCACGAGATGTCCGGCCGGCACAAAGACGTCGTGGAAGACGATGTCCGAAGTCAGACATGCGTGCATCCCCAGCTTCCGGTCGGGCGGGGGCACCTCGATGCCATCCTGCTTCAGGTCGACGACGAGCATGCTGAGTGCGCCCTCGATGGTGCCGAGCACGCAGACCACGTCCGCAACCGGCGCATCGATGATGAAGCGCTTCCGTCCCGAGAGAATCCAGCCGCCGGGAACCGGCTTCGCCGCCGTGGAGATGCTCTCAGCCCTCACATCGCTCCCGGCCCCGGGCTCGGTAATCGCGGCCGCGGCGATCTTCTCGCCACGCAGCATCGCCGGAAGGTACGCCTTCTTCAACTCCGGCGAGGCGTACATGAGGATGCCGCCGGAGAAGACCGCCTGGCACACGTAGACGACAGCGATACCGGCGCTGAAGTAGGCCAGTTCCTCCACTGCAACGGCAGTCGCCAGGGCCGGACTGGCCAGGCCGGAACCTCCGTCGGCAGCGGAGTGCGGCAGCCGGAACAGGCCCTCTTCCGCCATCCGGCGGAACACGTGCGACGGGAACCCAGCCACGTCATCCGCCCTCTCTTCCATCTCCGGGACGCGCGGCGCCACCTCGCTCTCCGCAAATCGCCGCACCGAGGCGCGGAGCCGGTCGATCCCCTCCGGCAGGCCGACACCGTGGTAGAGACGGTCCTGTGTTCTCTCATACTGGTCAGGCATGTGCTTCCCTTTCAAGTGTGCCGGCAGGCCCTCCGCACCGGCGGACTGAATGCGGAGCGCTACCGCACGTGCTCCTTGCCTAGGATCAGGCGTGCGATGCCCCGCTTCTGAATCTCGTTGGCTCCCTCGTATATCTCCGCCACCTTGCAGTCGCGGTATATCTGCTCGACCCGGAAGTGCGAACCATCGGCGCCCAGGCGCGTGATGAACCCCAGGCCGCCGAACACCTGTACCGCATCGCGCGCCATGTCGCCCGCGACCTGCGTTCCGTAGTACTTCGCCATGGCCACCTCGGGCTCCGGCGCGCGAGCGCCCTGGTCGTACCGTACCGCCGCCTTGTAGCACAGGTCGCGCGCCATGCTTATCTGCGTCACGCGCTCCGCGAGCCGGAACTGCCAGTACTGCATGTCGGCAAGGCTGCCTCCGAACAACTTGCGCTCGCGCATGAAGCCGGCGCACTCGTCGAGTGCCGCCTGGGCCATGCCGACGCCCGAGACACCGACGGCCACCCGGCCCCATGTCAGGGCGCCGAGTGCGATACGCAGTCCATCGCCCGCAGAACCGAGCAGATTCTCAAGGGGCACGCGTACGTCCTCGAACCAGACATCAGCGGTGAGTTGCACGCGGTTGCCGGTCTTGAGGTCCGGCGGGCCCACCCTGACACCCGGGGAGTGCAGGTCAACCACCAGCATGCACAGCCGGCCGTCGATGACGCAAAGCGTCGTGGCGAAGTCTCCCACCGGAGAGTTTGTGATGAAGCGCTTGTGGCCGTTCAGCACGAAGCAGTCTTCCCGTGCTTCGGCCCGCGTGCACACCGTCTCAGCACGGAGGTCGCTGCCGGCGTCCGGCTCGGTGATGGCCATGCAGGCAACGCTGTCGCCGGACATCAGCGGCTTGAGGTAGCGTTCGCGCGTCGCCGCTCCACCGTTGAGCAGCGCCGCTCCAGGCAGCAGACAGTGGTCGTCGAAGATCGTTGCAAGACCGTCGCTCGCGTAGGCCAGCTCCTCCATCACAACCGTGGCGGCACACAGGGGATAGCGCAGACCGCGGCCACCGAGGGAGGAGTCGAACGGGATGCGGTACAGTCCCAGCTCCGCCATACGCCGAAACAGCCCGTGGGGGAACGCATCCGCGCTTTCCACCACCGTATTCAGCTCATCGGCAACAGACAGCACGTCGTCGTCGACGAACCGTCTGACCTCGACGCGCACCTGCCGCGCTTCGTCGGGCAGAAGCCAGTCATGGTAGAGGCGAGTCTGAAGACGTTCAGGTCGGGCGTACACGGTCTTCCTCCAGCTACGACTCACGGGCGGATTGTTGTACAATAGCGTCACTCGTCGCTTCGAGTCAACGGAGCGGGCGGCCGATACCGCCACGTAAAAAGAGAGAAGGAGTATGGAACACATGACACCGGAAGCCAGCAAGCAGGAGAGGATCCAGCGGGCGTCGACGAAGGCCGGCGACTATGAGGAGATGTCGGTCAACTGCGCCCAGGGCACACTCGTGGCACTGCAGGAAGAGTTCGGGCTTGAAGGCGGCAAGGAGTTGCTGAAGGCTGCGACGTTCTTCCCGGGACTCATGAGCCGCAAGGAGACCTGCGGTGCATTGCTCGGCGGCTTAATGGCCATGGGTCTGGCATTCGGTCGTGACAAGCTCTCCGACCCGTCCTGGAGCACGGAGAAGGCGAACCAGGAGATGTTCAAGTACCGCCAGAAGGTCTGGCGCTACTGCGAGGAGTTCAAGAAGCACTTCGGCAGCACGCAGTGCGGCGTTATCAGGCCGCTCATCATGGGGCGCGACTACGACACCATGAACCCCGAGGACCGGAAGCAGTTCCTCGCGGATGGAGGCAAGAAGAAGTGCCGCATCCCTCCGGAGGCGGCCGCGCGCATAGCGGCGGAGATCCTGCTTGAGGATGATTAGCAGGCGTCCGGTCCGCGTCGGCATTCGGGGTGCCCTGCGGCTCCGGTTGGACCGGCGCCGCAACCCCACGTCAGGAGAAAAGACTCGTTGTTGAAATCACACGGTTGCGGAGAGCTTCGTGCGGCACATGCGGGCAGTCGTGTCACTCTTGCGGGCTGGATTCACCGGCGCCGCGATCACGGAGGCGTGGTCTTCCTCGACCTGCGCGATAGCACCGGCATCGTTCAGGTGGTCTTCAATCCGGAGCGCACCGGCCACCTCGAGGAGCTTATCCGGTCCCTGCGCGCGGAGTACGTCGTCAGCGTTTCCGGAGACGTCGTCGTCCGGCCGGCCGGCACGGAGAATGCGAAGCTCGAGACCGGCATGATTGAAGTCTCGGTGGACGATGCCGAGCTGCTCAACGATTGCCCGACTCCTCCTTTCTACATCAATGAAGACGTCGAGGTGGACGAGAACCTGCTGCTGAAGTACCGGTTCCTCTATCTGCGACGGCCGCGCATGCAGCGAAACCTGGCTCTCCGCCACCGTCTCGTGAAGGGTATCCGCGATTTCCTGGATGGGGAGCGGTTTCTGGACATCGAGACACCCATCCTCATCAAGAGCACGCCGGAGGGAGCGCGGGACTACCTCGTGCCGAGCAGGGTCAATCCGGGGAAGTTCTATGCCCTGCCTCAGTCCCCCCAGCAGCTCAAACAGATACTCATGGTGGCGGGGCTGGAACGCTACTACCAGATTGCGCGCTGCTTCAGGGACGAGGACCTTCGGGCGGACCGCCAGCCCGAGTTCACCCAGCTCGACCTCGAGATGAGTTTCGTCGAGGAGGAGGACATCCTCGACCTCATCGAGCGAATGATGGTCGACGTGATGCACATCGTGCGGCCCGATGCAGTATTCCCCCGGCCGTTCCCGAGGATAAGCTACACCGATGCCATGACGCAGTACGGCTGCGACAAGCCCGACCTTCGCTACGGGATGAAGGTCGTCGACCTCGGCGACCTCGCGGCCGAGACCGGGTTCGGCATCTTCCGCTCGGCTCTGGAGACCGGCGGCGTTGTCCGCGGCATCTGCGTCCCCGGGTGCGCAAGCTACAACAAGCACCAGCTCACCGACCTCACCGCGAGGGCCACGGCGGCGGGCGCGAAAGGGCTGGTCACCGTCTCCCTGCTCGAACCGGCCGCCGGTGAGGAATCCGTCAAGTCAGTGCTCGCCAAGCACTTGACGCCCGACCAGATGGCAAAGCTCATCCAGCTTTTCGGGGCCTCGCAGGGCGACCTGCTGCTGATTGTGGCAGACACGGCGGCGGTCACGTGCAAGGTGCTCGATACGCTGCGTCGCGAGATGGCCGCCAGGCTGAAGCTCGCGAATCCGAACGAGTTCAGCTACGCCTTCGTGGTGGGCTTCCCTCTCTTCGACTGGAATGCGGAGACGAAGCGCTGGGACTCGATGCATCACCCGTTCACTTCTCCCCGCATGGCCGACGTCCCTCTGCTGGATACGGAGCCGGGCAAAGTTCACGGCAGGCACTATGACCTGATATGCAACGGCGTCGAGCTGGGGAGCGGCAGCGTGAGGATACACAACCGTCCGCTGCAGGAGAAGGTGTTCTCCATCCTCGGCTACACAGCGGAGGACGTCGTCGCCCGGTTCGGCTACTTCGTACACGCGCTCGAGTACAGCGCCCCGCCCCACGCCGGCATCGCGCTCGGCATCGACCGCATGGCGATGCTGCTGGCGGGCGAGTCGAGCATACGGGAAGTCATCGCCTTCCCGAAGAATCAGAACGCCGTCGACCTCATGATGGACTCCCCGTCGGAAGTCGATGCTGCGCAATTGGACGAGTTGAATCTTTCGCTCAAGCGACATCGCATAGACAGGACCTAGGAGCTATGAAGAGCACTGCAAAGAGCATCGAACATCGGCAGGCGGAACTCCACATCGAGGCGGAGCCGGACGAGTACGCGGCAGCCACGGCTGAGGCATACAGGCACCTCGCACAACGGGCCACGGTGCCCGGTTTCCGGAAGGGCAAGGCGCCCAGACACGTGCTGGAGCAGCACCTGGGCCGCGAGGCGGTGGTCGACGAGGCCATCGAGCATGTCTTCCCGGACGTCTACGAGAAGGCTCTCGTGGCGCACGAGCTCCATCCCATCGCGACACCGCAGGTCGAGCTCGAGCAGCGCGAACCACCAACGTTCAAGGTCATCGTGCCCCTGCCGCCGGAAGTCACGCTCGGCGACTACCGCTCCGTGCGCGTGAAGCCGGAGGAAGTCGCGGTAACCGACGAGCATGTGCTGGGGGCGCTCGACCGGATACGGGAGAGTCAGGCCGTGCTCGTGCCGGTGGAGCGAACGCTGAAGTTCGATGATTTCGCCACCATCGATGTGAAGGCTACCGTCGAAGGGCAGCCCTTCCTCGACCACCAGCAGGTCACGTATCAGGCGGTCGCCGCCTCGCCCATGCCGGTCCCCGGCTTCGCCGAGGCCATCGTCGGGATGTCCAAGGATGAGACACGGGAGTTCACCTTGCCTATGCCCGCAGACTTCCGCGTGGCGGAGCTGGCCGCCAAAGAGTGCTCCTGCACGGTCACCGTGCGGGAGGTGAAGCAGAAGGAACTGCCCGAGCTCGGGGATGGACTTGCCAAGACGTTCGGATTCGAGACCTTCGATGCACTGAAGGAGAAGGTCGGAGCGGACCTCGAATCCAACGCCAAGAACGAGGCCCGCACCACGCTCATCCACAACGCCCTCGACGCAATCGCGGCGCAGGGCTCCGTTGACTTTCCTCCGGTGCTGGAGGAGAGGGAGATAGCCGACCTGCTGCAGGGTGAAGCGCGCCGGTACGGCTACAAGACCATCGAGGACTACCTGCGGATGACGAACCGCAGCGTCGATGAGATCCGTGAGGACCTCAGGCCGCTGGCGCACACCCGCATCGTGAATGGTCTTGTGCTGGAGAAGATTGCCGACGCCGAAGGCATCCAGGTCGCCGAAGAAGACATCACCGCCAGGATCGAGGAACTAGTGGGGGAAGCCAAAGACAAGGACAGGGCGCGCCAGTTCCTGTCGTCACCGGAGATGCGGGAGTCGCTCGAGACGAGGCTGCGGACCAACCGCACGCTGGACCGGCTGGTGGCCATAGTCACCGGCTCAAGCGAGTCGGGCGCCGCGGCGCCGGCGGGCGGCACGGAACCGGAAAGCGCACCGGAGGTGGAATCGCATGGATAGCATTGCACAGGTAGTGATCCCGACGGTCACAGAGACGGGAGCCAGAGGAGAGAGGGCGTACGACATCTACTCCCTGCTGCTGCGGGAGCGGATCATCTTCCTCGGCACCGCCATCAACGACCACGTCGCCAATCTCATCGTGGCGCAGTTGCTCTACCTCGACCGCGAAGACCCGGACAAGGACGTCAGCCTGTACATCCACTCGCCGGGCGGCGTCATCGCGGCGGGGCTTGCCATCTATGACACGATGCAGCTCATCCGCTGCCCGGTGTCCACTATCTGCGTCGGACTGGCCGCCAGCATGGGCACGGTGCTGCTCTGCGCGGGCGCGAAGGGCAAGCGCTATGCGCTGCCGAACGCCACCATCCACCTGCACCAGGCCATCGGCGGCGCCCAGGGACAGGCGGCGGACATCGAGATAGCCGCGCGCGAGATCATGCGCATGCAGGAGAAGATACGCGACATCCTGGCCTTCCACACCGGCCAGTCGGTCGACAAGATCTCTCACGATATCGACCGCGACTTCTATCTCGATCCGCGACAGGCTAAGGAGTACGGTCTCATCGACGAGATTCTTACGAAGCCGGAGAAGAAGTGAGCTTCACCATACCGCCATTGCAGGAACTGTGGAGGGGGCCGCTCGCGGCAAGCGAGCGGTTCTGGGGCCTGGGGGAAGTCGGGCTGGGCGTCGTCATCTTCATCACCATCTTCCTCGTCGTCGTCGTCGCCTGGCTCATACACAACACCGGCCGCTGGGACTAGCGCACCGCATTCCCGCGTGTCTCCTCTTCCAGCCGGGCGAATGAGCCCGGATGTATGATGGTGCGCCCGGGCACGGACGCGCTCCACAGGTACGCGCCGACGCACACCGTCAAGGCTCCGGCGACGCGCGCCGCTCGCGACCCGCCTCGACTATTCAAAGCGTCCACCGCGGTGTGATATGATGCGTCAGCGCTTCGGCGACGATGAATGGGTCTTTGCACGCGACAGCCACTGGACTGGTTCGATACGACAGAATCGGCCGGGTCCGGATTGTTTCCGGAACCGGCCGGTTTTCGTTTCGGGACGAATGCACCTGGCAAGGAGGTGTTCGGCATAGGTCTCATCGTAGCGACCCCAATGCTCACACGGAGGAGCCTGAATGGCTGACATAATTGTTCCAATCAAGCAAGTGCCTGACATGGAACGGGTCAAGTTCGATACGGAGTCGGGCAGGGTCGACCGCAGCTCGGCCGCCGGTGAGATTAACCCGTTCGACCTCAATGCGCTCGAGACAGCGGTGCAGCTGAAAGAGAAGCTCGGCGGCACCGTCACCACCATCAGCATGGGCCCGCCGCAGGCGGAGTCATCTGTCCGCGACAGCCTCTCGCGCGGCGCCGACCGGGGTATCCTGCTCGTCGGCAAGGAGTTCGCCGGCGCCGATACCTGGGCCACGTCGTACACGCTTGCGAGCGCCATCAAGAAGCTCGGCAAGTTCGACATCATCGTCTGCGGTGAGAAGACCGTCGATGGCGACACCGGACAGGTCGGGCCGGAGATCGGCGAGTGGCTCGGGATTCCCCACATCGCCTACGTGTCCAAGGTGCGCGAGGCGAGCGCCGACTCGATGACGGTCGTCTGCGAGATGGAGAGCGACCGCTACATCATGTCGTCGCCCATGCCGGTCCTCATCACCGTCACGAAAGACATCAACAGCCCCCGCCTTCCCAGTTTCGCCGACAAGATGAAGGCGCGCAAGGCGACGATAGAGACCTGGGGCGCGGCGGACCTCGCCGACGTGGCCGACGCCGCGAACTTCGGGTTGAAGGGCTCGCCCACCAGGCTGAACAAGGTCGTTGTTCCCTCCGAGGAAGGACGCAAGGGAGAGGTATTCCGTGGCACCCCCGATGATGCCGCAAAGAACGTGGCAGACGCGCTGCAGAAGCTCGGTCTGCTCGGGAGCGCGAAATGAACGCTGACTACAAAGGTCTGATGGTCTTCGCTGAGCAACGCGAGGGCAAGATCCACCCCGTTTCTTACGAACTGCTCGGCAAGGGCACCGAGATCGCGAAGAAGCTCGGCATCGAGGTATCCGCTCTCCTGCTCGGCTCCAGCATGGGAGACGAAGTCAAAGAGCTGATCTACTACGGTGCGCAGAAGGTGTACTACATCGACAATCCCGCCCTGCGCGATTTCGACCTGCTGAACTACAAGCACAACATCTGCCGTCTGGTCAACGACGTGAAGCCGGAGACACTGCTCGTCGGCGCCACACACCTCGGCCGCTCGCTCGCCCCGAGGGTTGCGGCCGCCTTGAACACCGGCCTGACGGCCGACTGCACCGCGCTCGAGGTCGGCGACGAGGGCAACCTCGTGCAGATCCGTCCCGCGTTCAGCGGCAACATCCTCGCTCACATCCGGACGACCACCCGCCCCCAGATGGCCACCGTGCGCTACAAGGTCATGCAGAAGCTGCCGCGCGATGCCTCCCGGAAGGGCGAGATCATCCGCAAGGATGCGGACATCATCGACTCCGTGCTGAAGATCGTCAGCAAGGAGAGTGCCGGCGGGGTCAACATCGCCGAGGCGGACGTCATCGTCTGCGGCGGGCGTGGCCTGAAGAGCGCAGCGGATTTCTCCCTGATCGAAGAACTCGCCGGAGCCCTCGGTGGCGTCGTCGGCTGCACCCGGCCGATCGTAGACGACGGCTGGATCGGCAAGGAGCACCAGGTCGGCTTCAGCGGCAACACCGTGAAACCCAAACTCTACGTGGCAGTCGGTGTGTCGGGCAGCCCCCAGCACCTGGCCGGGATGCGTGATTCCGATACCATCCTCGCCATCAACGCCGACCCATCGGCTCCGATATTTAAGGTAGCGGACTATGGCATCGTCGGCGACCTGTACGAAGTCCTCCCCAAGCTGACGGCCGAAGTCAAGCAAAGGAGCTGACAGCATGGTCACGGCACAGGCCCTCAGAGACATTATCGGCAGCGACTGGGTCGTCACCGGCGCGGAACAGACTGCAGCGTACAAGGTGGATGCAACGCCGCCGCCGGTCATGCCGAAGGCAGCGGACAACGTCATCGTCGTCAAACCCGCGAATGCGGAGGAGATATCCGCGATACTCAAGCTGGCCAACCGGGAGAAGACTCCCGTCTACGTCAGGGGCGGAGGCACCGGCATGGCCGGCGGAGCCATCCCGACGAAGGACGGCATTGTCCTCTCCATGGAGCGGTTCGACAAGATCGAGGAGATAGACACGCGCAACCTGATGGCCGTTGTTGAGGCCGGGGTCACGCTCGGCCAGCTTCTCGAAGCAGCCGACGCCCAGAACATGTCGTTCCCGCCTCATCCTGGCGATGAGGGAGCGCAGCTTGGCGGCCTCGCCGTCTGCAACGCCGGCGGCGCGCGCGCCGTCAAGTTCGGCGTCATGCGCAACTACGTCAAGGGCCTCGAGGTCGTCCTGCCCACCGGCGAGATCGTCACCATGGGCGGCAAGCTGCTCAAGTGCAACACCGGGCTGCCCCTTCTTCACCTGATGGTCGACAGCGAAGGCATCCTCGGCGTTGTCACCAAGGTCACGCTCCGGCTCTACCCCCGCTTCGCCGGCACCGCGACGATGGTCATCTCGTACGAAAACAGGAACGATGCCATCAACACCGTCCCTGCCATCCTCCAGGCAGGCATCATCCCGCTCGCCATCGAGTTCATGGACCGCGAGATAGTCGACCTCACCGCCAGGTATCTCGGCATGACCTGGCCCGCACCCAAGGGCAAGGCCTACCTCATAGTCATCCTGAACGGCGCAAACGAGGACGAGGTCTATTTCCAGGCGGAGCAGGTCTCCAACATCTGCCAGAAGTTCGGCGCCGTGGACACCCTCATGGCTGAGCGCCGCGAGGAGCAGGCCGCCATCCTGAAGATCCGCAGCGAGGTCCAATCCGCAGTGTCGCCCAACGCCGATTCGCTCGATACGGCAGTCCCCCCGGGCGAGATAGGCAACCTCATGGATGCGGTCGACAAGATTGCAGCCAAGTACGGTGTGAAGATACCGGCCGTCGGCCATGCCGGCGACGGCAACATCCACCACATCCTCGTTAAGGACATCGGCGACCGCGGTCTCCTCAACAACATCAAGGAGGAGGTCTACGCGGCTGCCATGCGCCTCGGCGGCACCATCACCGCCGAACACGGCATCGGCAAGAAGGGCATACACTACCTCGACTTGTACATGGACCCGAGGCAGAAGCAGATCATGCGGGACATCAAGAAGGCGTTCGACCCGAACAACATCCTGAACCCGGATACCGCCATCGTCCCCTGAGCGCAGCTTCAGAGACAGACTCGCGGGACCGTCCTCACAAGGGGCGGGCCCGCGTTTCGTTTGCGCGAGAGTTCAGGCACGAGCTTCGAGCCGAAGAACCGGACGAAGGTGGGCCGAGGACGGCGCTACGAACGCGCGATCTCGCATTCGACCTGCGCTGACAGGTCCATTCCTCCGGTGAGCTGTTCGTGCGCACGATTGTGCACACGCCCCCCGGAGACAACGATGTCGCCCGCCGCGAGGGAGCGGAGGGTCGCCAGTATGAGCGGAAACTCGCGGCGCAACTCCTGCTTGCGTATGGCATCCGCCAGCGCATCCGTGTCACCCGACGCCCGCAATGAATCATAAGGTTCGCCCGTCAGCGGGAAGGTGAAGTACGTCGCCACGGGTCCCCGGTCCAACTCGGGCGTGACGACGTGAATCATGGCGCCAGTCCTGATTGCCCCCGTCCGCGCCAACTCTTGCATCACCTCCGGCCACTCGCCCCTGGGACCGTCCGGCAGCGCCGGGTGGAGGTTCAGCAGCGTGTAGCGGGTGCAGAGGAACTCGCTCACGATGAGCATGTAGCCAGCAAGGAAGATGACGTCAACCTCGAACTGTTCGATGCCGCTCGCCAGGACGCGGTCGAATGCCGTCCGCCAATCATCTCCGGCGTAGTCGCGGCGGAATCTGCTGGAGGATTCCGATACGAGCGGCAGCCCCTTGGACCTGATGAAGTTGAGGAAGCGGTCGGTCTGCTCGGTTTCGCCCATCCCGCGATTGCAGATGACACAGGAGATACGCGCGTCGAGCTTCCCGGACTCGATATTCTCGCAGGTGACGCGCAGTAGCTCGAAAGAGCCGGGGCCGCGACCCGTGGACATCCAGCCCAGCCTCAGCACGCCTTCCTCCTCAGCTTGACCCAGGTGCTGGAGAAGTGGACCAGGAAGCTGGACTGCACGCCCGTGGCGCGAGCCTCCCTCATGGCCTCCAGGAAGCTTCCGGCGTCCGAGAACTCGGCCATCTCGGTGCGCGCCCGGCCGATTTCCCGTGCCGTGTGCGCATCGCTGCCGGCAGTTCCCGGCACCGAGTACAGCTCCGCAAGGTGACGGGCGGCCGTCAGGTTGCTGGAGAACGGCGTCCTCGCGTTCATGACTTCGATCATGTCGACGGCCTGGAGCACGTTCTGCGTCAGCAGCCCATTCATCCTTTGAAGCCGGCCATCCGGTACGAAGGTGCTGCCATTACGGTAGCCCAGCGAGAACGGACGCGCAACAGGCCAGCGCGAGAACGGATGCGGCATGCAGACAAGTCCTCCCTGCGCCCTCACGCGCGCGATTGTCTCGAGAGGCTCAAGGCCGGGAGGCACAAGCTCCGAGAGGAACAGACCAAGCAGCTCGCCGGCTGTGGTGCGTATCTCTTCGCCGACGATGACACGCACAGCTCCGGCACGCTGCAATTCGAGGGCGCCCTCGATGCAGTTGTGGTCGGTGATGGCGACACAGTCGATGCCGGTCGTCGCACACGCCTGAGCGATGGCGCTCACCGGCGTGTCGCTGTCGGGAGAATGGTACGTGTGAACGTGCAGGTCGACTGCGATCACGACGCCTTCTCGAGATACTCTCCGGTCCGCGTGTCGATCTTGAGGACATCGCCGGTGGCGATGAACAGGGGCACCTGTACGACGGCACCCGTTTCGAGGGTAGCCGGCTTCGAGCCGCCGGTTGCCGTGTTCCCCTTGAAGCCGGGATCGGTCTGCGTCACCTCAAGGTTGACAGCAGTCGGCAACTCCACGCTGACGAGGCTCCCAGCGTGGCGGAGGACGTCCACCACGAACCCTTCCTTCAGGAATCGCACCGCGTCGCCTATCTGGTCGGCCTGAAGCTCGAACTGCTCGTAGGTCTCATTGTCCATGAAGCAGTATGCGCCGCCGTCCGCGTAGAGGAACTGCGCCGGCCGGTGCTCGAGGAAGGCGGGCACGAATCGCTCCGTCGACTGCCAGCCGCGCTCAATCACGCCTCCGCCCCGTATGTCGCGGAGCTTCAGCTTCACCTGGGCCGACCCACGGCCCATCTTGATGTGCTGGAAGTCCACCACCTGATATATCTTGCCCTCAAGCTCGATTGCGATGCCCTTCCGCAACTCACCTGCGTCTATCATGTACGACTCCTTTCAGCAGCGACATCCCTGACCGTGAAAACCACTCAGCGCCCTCGCGGGGCGCTGGTTCATCGTGCACATCGGACCCCGCGGGCGTCAGCAACGGACACCCACCACCGGGTCGCCCTTGGCGGCGTGAGTCAGTTGCTCCGCTCTTCCGTCCCGCAGAACCACAGTGTCCTCAATTCTAACACCACCCTGTCCGGGAACATAAACGCCGGGCTCCACCGTGAAGGTCATGCCGTCAAGCAGGGGACCGCTCGACCTGGCGTTGACCGTCGGGCGCTCGTGTATCTCAAGGCCGACGCCGTGACCCAACCCGTGGCCGAACAGTTCGCCGTACCCGGCGGTCGCGAGAGACTGACGGGCCAGCGCATCGGCAGCCTGACCGGGCATGCCGGCGGCCAGACGCTCGATGGTCCCGCACTGCGCCGCGAGCACCGCCCCATAGATGCGGTCGAACGGTGCATCGATGCGTGACAGGAACAACGTTCGGGTGATGTCGCTGCAATACCCGTCCACCGTCGCGCCAAGATCGATGACGACGGGTTCGCCCTCTCTGATGGCACGTTCGCTCGGTGTCGCGTGGGGCAGTGAGGCATTCGGTCCGGAAGCAACGATGATTTCGAACGGCATAGGCCCGCTACCGTGCTCGCGAAGCCAGCGCTCGAGACGCCACGCCAGCTCCACCTCGGTCAGGCCGGGTCGCAGCAGCCTCCGCGCGTGACGCACGGCGCCGTCTGCAAGCACAGCGGCCCGGCGAATCGCCTCGAGCTCGAAGTCATCCTTCACCTCCCGAAGAGATTCGACGAGTCCCGTCGTCGGCATCAACCGGCAGCCGGAGTCCGACTTGTGCAGCCCGGCTTCCAGCGCCGCGAAGCTGGAGCAGGTGAGGTAGTCCGACTCAAAGCAGATGGCCTCCAGCCGATGCTCGCCGGCGTAGTCCACTGCGTAGTCGACCAGCCCTCTTGCGGCCAGCGCTGCGCGGCCGCACGGTATCTGCGCCGAGGCCTGCTCGATGTACCGGGCATCCGTGGCAAGCACGAGGTCCCCCTGCGAGACCAGAAGCCATCCGGACGAACCCGCGAAACCGACAAGGTAGCGGACGTTCTCAGGACAGGAGACCACAAGAGCGTGGCATCTCCGGTCCCGAAGTGACGCGCGAAGTCGCCCCACTCTGGCGCCGTAGTCAGGCATCCGCGTGTTGCGCACCCTCCTCGTCCTCCGCTGACGCGGCTGCAGAGGCCACCAGTGTCACGGCGCCGCAGCTCAGGCACTTCGTCTTGCTCTTGCCGTACGGCACCTGCACCTTCCCGCACTTCGGGCACGGCGTCGCCACCGGCTTCCGCGGCATCGCGAATGTGCATGCCGGGTAGCGACTGCAGCCATAGAAGGTCTTGCCCTTCTTGGAGCGCTTCACGACGATGTCCGCGCCGCACTCGGGGCAGTGAGCTCCGGTGGACACGGAAAGCTTCTTTGTTGTCTTGCACTCCGGATAGCCGCTGCAGGCCACGAATCTGCCGAACCGCCCGGTCCTTACCACCATCGGCTTGCCGCAATTGGGGCACACTTCGTCAGTGGGCTCCGTGACGTTGACGTGCGCAATCCTGTCCTCCGCGCCTTGAAGCTCGGCCGAGAACGGCTGGTAGAAGTCGCTGACGACTGAGACCCAATCCCGCTCGCCCTGCGCCACGTCGTCAAGCTGCGTCTCCATCTTAGCAGTGAAGCCGACATCGACGATACGCGGGAAATGCTCGCTGAGGAGGTCGTTGACGACAAGGCCGAGCTTGGTCGGACGGAAACGCCCCGCCTCCTTCATCACGTACTCCCGGTACTGGATGACCGACAGGGTGGGTGCATACGTGCTCGGCCTGCCGATGCCCTTCTGCTCCAGCGCTCTGACGAGCGTTGCCTCGGTGTACCGGGCGGGAGGCTGCGTGAACTTCTGCTCCTTGTCCGAACCGGCATAGGCCAGTCTCTCACCCTGTTTCAGCTCGGGAAGCTGCAACCCCTCGTCTTCTCCCTGCTCGGCTTCGTCCGAGCGTTCGCGGTAGAGCCTCTCGAAGCCCTGGAACGTGCAGCGAGAGCTCACGGCCTCCAAGAGGAAACCACCGCTGCCCGTCGTTGCCGCATCGACCGAGACGGTAACGTTCTCGTACACGGACGGAGACATCTGGCTGGCGATGGCACGCTGCCAGATGAGCGTGTAGAGCTTGAGTTGCCTCGCATCGAGAAACGCCTTCAGTCGCTCGGGAGTGTTGGTGATGCCGGTGGGACGAATCGCCTCGTGTGCTTCCTGGGCGAACTTGCTCTTGCTCGTATAGCGGTGCGGCCTGGAGGGCACGTACTCAGGGCCGAACTCCGAACCGATGAAGTCGCGAATCTCGGACACGGCTCCCGCGGCAAGGTGCGGCGAGTCCGTGCGCATGTAGGTGATGAGGCCGACGGAGTCTCCCTTACCGAGGGAAACCCCTTCGTACAGTTGCTGTGCAACCGCCATGGTCTGGCTGGCAGTGAAGCGGAGCCGCCGGGACGCCTCCTGCTGCAACGTCGAGGTGGTGAACGGCGCAGCCGGCTTGTGCGGCACGCTCTTCGTCGTCACGTCCGCAACGGCGTAGGTCGCGGAGACAAGCTGGCTCAGGGTCGCCACCGCCGCCGCTTCCGTGCCGACGGTCAGCTTCTTACCGTCCCGCAGCGCCACGACCTTCGCCCAGAAGGGATCCTGACCTCCGGGCCGCGTCAGCTTGACGCGCAGTATCCAGAACTCCTCGGCGACGAACGCCTCAATCTCCCGCTCGCGGTCGACGATGAGCCGAACCGCTACCGACTGCACGCGCCCGGCAGAAAGGCCCCGCTGCACCTTCTTCCACAAAAGCGGGCTCAGCTTGTAGCCGACGAGCCGGTCGAGCACCCGGCGCGCCTGCTGCGCTTCTACCAGGTGCATATCGATGTCGCGGGGATTCTTGAACGCTCTGGTGACGGCCTCCGACGTTATCTCGTGGAAGACGACACGCTGCAGCGAACGGCCGCCACTCTCGAGCTTCGCTGCCGCGATGAGGTGCCATGATATGGCTTCACCCTCACGATCCGGGTCAGTCGCGAGGTAAACGGCGTCCGCTTTCGTCGCGGCCTCCCGTATCTCCGACACGACCTTCGACTTGGCCTTCGGCACCACGTACTGCGGCTCGAAGCCGTGCTCGACGTCTACGCCGAGCTTGCTCTTGGGAAGATCCCGGATGTGACCCAGGGAGGCGAGCACAGTGTAGTTCCGGCCGAGGATTCGGCCGATGGTCCTCGCCTTTGCGGGCGACTCGACGACAACCAGACCTTTCTTCACGAGGCGACCATCCTCCAGCGGGGTGATACGACGTACTGCATGCTTCCGACATCCTGCACGAGACCCTGCAACTCGAGCAAGGTGAGCGCCGCCGAGACATCGCCGCTCGGCAGCATCAACTCCCGCGCCAGGTCATCCGCATGGACCGGCGTGGAGCCCATTGCGGCGAGAAGGCGTACCTGCACCGCGTCGGCCTGTGCCGGCAGCGACGGGCACAACTCAGGCATCGCCGCCTCCATGCCAAACTCGATGAGGACGTCGTCTACAGACCTGACGAGCTTCGCCCCCTCCTGGATGAGGCGATTCGTCCCGTGGCTCTGACTCGAGAAGATGCTGCCCGGCACCGCGAAGACCTCGCGGTTCTGGTCGACGGCCGCGTGGGCCGTGCGCAGGGCCCCGCTGCGCTCTCCGGCTTCTATCACCACCACGCCTGCGCTCAATCCGCTCATGATCCGGTTTCGGAGCAGGAAGCTCTCGGGCCGCGGCTTCACACCGGGCGGATACTCGCTCACAAGCGCACCGTTTGCCGCGATCCGCTGCGCCAGCGCCAGGTTCTCAGCAGGGTACACCAGATCGAGCCCTGAGGCGAGCACGGCGACAGTTGTGCCCCCACGTTCGAGGGTCTCCCGGTGGGCGATGGTGTCGATGCCGATGGCGAGGCCGCTCACGATGACCAGGCCGCGACTGACGAGCCCATCGACCAGCTCCACTGCGGCCTGTCGCC
>Ga0136653_10000275_pt1 | contig 26726 bp, 30 predicted proteins | sample LakKivw275mmetaG_FD_94866 | JGI IMG/M metagenome (GOLD analysis project Ga0136653, IMG submission 94866) | Anoxic lake water microbial communities from Lake Kivu, Rwanda to study Microbial Dark Matter (Phase II) - Lake Kivu water 275m metaG... | ecosystem: Environmental > Aquatic > Freshwater >...
AGGAAAAAATTGTATCAAGATATAGAAAATCTTGTTAATTTAGCAATATCTGAAATTAAAAATATTAAATTGCCAGTTGATTTAAAAGATGTATTAATAACTTGGGCAGAGGGTAACAGAAGAATAAGTTAAATATTATATGGTTGATAACCAAAATATTGATTCAGGGGGTCTAACCCCCATTTTTATTGGGTCAGGCCCCAATACTTTATTTGCCAAAGGCGGAAAAACCCCGACCCAAGTGGGTTAAATAGGCTTATTTAAGCCTTTTTTGCATCTTGACAAAAAAGCAATTTTGTGATAGAATATATATGTATTCAACATAATCAAAGGAGGATAGATAGAATGAAAAAATTCTTTAACAGTATCATGCCGTTGGTGATGTTGCTCGCGGTGCTGGGCATCGCAACAACTTCGGCCGTATACTGGGGGTCGAAAACTCCATTCTTCGAGTACACGAAGGTGGTAGGGGGGGAGAACGGTTGTGTCCGTTCCAACCCCACCGGTTTACGGCTGGATTTGGTGGATATCAGTCGGAATATTAGCAATAATATTCCTCATTCGGCCGCTTAGAAAAGCAGCCACAGACCCATTTTAGTAAGGAGCATGTATTTGCTCCTTTTTCTAAAATGATATTCAGGTCTTGGCGAATGATTCAATGGTGGTATAATGAATGGGATTTTAAAATTCTAGATTACAGGTTTCACCTGTAAAATACTGTAAAATAAATGTAGAGCGTAGTTGACAAGGTTTCACCTTGTCAAACCCATAATTTCAAAATTTGTAAGCGTTTTAATTCGCCAGCCAATTATTCTCGTGTCTGCCCGCTGATTAAGGCGGAAAAGAGATCGACATCCAGTCGCTTTTTTTGTTTTTGGTGGTATAATAATTATAACAATTAGGCAGCGAGGAACTATAATATAATCAAAAATATGTCAGGTAAAAAAAGGATTCGTGCGGTTGCGGTTATTATAAACAAAGAAGAGATTTTGCTTATGCGTCGCGTGAAATATAATAAAGAGTATTATGTTTTTCCCGGCGGCGGCGTGGAAAAGGGAGAAACTGTTAAGCAGGCGGTTTTGCGCGAAACAAAAGAAGAAACTTCCCTTGAAATAAAAATAGAAAAATTACTTTATCATCATATTTATAATGACGGTACAGAACACTTTTTTTATCTTTGTCGTTACCTTTCCGGTAGGCCGGCTCTCGGCGAAGCCAATGAGGCAAGAAATATGATGGAGAATGACAATAACTTTTATAATCCGGAATGGCATAGGATAAAGGATTTAGCACAATTACTTTTATATCCGCTTGAAATTCGCGATTGGCTCATTGATGATATAAAAACGAATTTTAAGAATATCCCGAAAGAAGCGGCTTTGAAAGTGTCAGAATTGCGACAGTCTTTTTAGAGCGGACCGACCCGAATTATATTAAAAGAGGACTATTTTTAGCCCTTTTTATTAACCGCAGAGTTTGGGAATTGAGTTCCCAAATTCTGCACTAGAACAAAAGACAAATAAAAGGGAGTAATAGAGAGAAAATTATCCACACTTGACAGGATTCTGTTTTTTTGTATAATTAAACCACGGCAAAATGATGGAGGTTTTTATGCCGATGACAATCGATCTGCGGTGGCACAATTTTCGGCCACCCTAGAGGGAGATGAGCTGCTTAAAATAGGGATATCAAACAAAGAAAAAAAGAGAGGCACACAATGTGCCTCCTCAGGCTCATCAGCCCACTAATCGGCAAGAAAGGGGTTTCACTTAAAAAAATAGAAACCCCTTTTTGCTTTTCATAAAATCAGCAAAAGGCAAAAAGGGGACAATCTTCGGGGTATTAAAAAGGGCGCCAATAGACAGACGCCCTCTTTATAACAGATTCTTCGCGGGTGATTAGGAAACTTTTGTTTGTTTTTCTCCGATCATTTTTCCACAGATTCTGCAATAGAACCTGGTTCCAGCTGAACCGCTTAGGGGCCCGATCTCGTCATATTCTCGTTCTACCGGGTCTCCTTTTACCCAGCCGCAGGTATCAGAATCTTTGTTTGAATATATTCCGCAGCAAAGGTAAGCAGTTTCTGGGGAAAGGGATATTATAGCACCCGGAGTTTTTAATGGTGGAGGTAGAGCCACTGCCTTTTTATAAGCATAGCCCCAACAACCCCCATTCGATTTTTCTTTTTTTTCTTTAAAAAGTCCTCCATTCTCGGACTTTAATTCTATAAGCGTGGGGGCGGTTACCCCTTTTTCCCTGGCGATTTTTCTTAGGTAATCTATTTTTACCACCCTCGCCACCAGAATTGCTGAATCTAGTTCTTTCACTTTTTTGTCATCTAAAACTAGGCTATCATCGAGATGGGGAAATTTGAGACGGGGAAATTTTCCAAACATTATTTACCTCCTTTCATATGCGTTAAAGGGTTATTTTACTAATTTATGTATTGTAGCACTCTTGACAAATATGTCAAGTTTCTGTAATTGTCAACAACCAACGGCTAAAAGGGGAGAGTGTTTGTAAATATCGCTAATTTTCTTTTGACAGAAATGTTTTTTTTGTTAGAATGAATATATTATTTCTTAATTGACTTCAGATGATGAATCCTTTTAATAAAATCCAAGGAGCAAAAAAAGAAGTGAAAGAAAAAATGTTAACCTTGATTTTGGTCGGCTTCGGTTTAGTGGCAGCTTTGGCTTGGAACGACGCCATTCAGACCTTGTTTAAAGTGCTTTTCCCAGAGAGTGAAGGAGTAATCGGTAAGTTTATTTACGCAGTGATGGTAACGGTTATCATAGTTTTTATTTCTTCGTCTTTGAGAAAAGTCGGCGGAGAGGACCAATAAGGAAGTCGCAATTTGGACGAGGGAATAAGACACAAAAATCCTTTATATAAAAAATAAAAGGTCGGGATTTAATTGTCAAAGATAAATAAATTAGCTCTATGAAAGGTTATATTATAAACATTGAAAGAGCCACCAAAGAAAATGAGAATTTTCGTCGAGTGCTTTATACAGCCAAGCATAGCCAGTTGGTCTTAATGACTTTACGGGCCAGCGAGGAGATTGGAGAAGAGGTGCATACCTTGGACCAATTTATTCGAGTTGAAGAAGGGGGAGGAAAGGCAATCTTGGACGGCGTAGAGCATAGAATTGAAGACGGTTCGGCAGTGGTTATCCCCGCTGGCGCACGGCACAATGTGATTAACGATTCAGACAAACCGCTGAGGCTCTACACAATTTATTCGCCGCCCGAGCATAAAGACGCTATAATTCATCGAACGAGAGACGAAGCCACGGCTGATACTGAAGACCATTTCGATGGTTTGCCGACCGAATAAAATTTATACAATAAAGAGCGAAATACCGATAATTTCAGTCGCCTTGTTATTTTTAATATATGATTGAGAAATATCAATTCGGGTCAATTAAAATTGACGGGCAAGAGTTTCAAGAGGATATTTTTATTGATTTAGAAAGTAAGGTAAACTCGTGGCGGCGAAAACGGTCGCATACTTTTGAAAAGGGAGATGTTGAAAAATTTCTAAAAAAACAACCTAAAATGGCTGTTTTTGGCACCGGGGAATATGGAGCAGCCCAGCTAGCCGAAGATTTAAGAGATTTTTTTCAAGAAAAAGGAATTGAATTAATCGCTAAACCAACTAATCAGGCCATCAAGGATTATAATCAAGCTAAGGAGCAGGGTAGGGAAGTGGTCGCCTTTTTTCATTTAACCTGCTAAAACATTATGTTGTATGGTATGGGTATGGGGAGCATCAAAGATAAAGCGGGGGATTCTATACAAAAAGGCCCGGATAAAGTGGGCCTTTTTGTATGATATATTGTTTTTCTTTTCCGTTAAGCTTTTAAAATTTAGAAGCTTAGGAGAAGTTGCGAGGAGGCCGTTCGCGCATTGGACGCGCTTCACTCACCACAATCGGTCTCCCTTCCAATTGAGTTCCATTGAGTTTTTCAATGGCTTTGCCCGCTTCTTCTTCAGAAGACATTTCAACAAAGGCAAACCCTTTGCTTCGGCCGGAGAATTTATCAGTAATAACTTTTGCTGATGTTACTTCTCCAATTTTTTGGAACATCTCAGTGAGTTGATTCTCAGTCATTGAATACGGAAGGTTCCCAATATAAAGTTTATTTGTTGCCATATTTATTACTTTTGCTTTATCTCTTATTTTTCCATTGTTTCGACCACGTACACCTTTTAGATGCAAACAAGGTAAGGATATTATAACAGATACCTTAAGTTTTGGCAATAGTCCACTGAGCCCAGGGGGTTGGCGGGGATTAGAGTATTTGATATAATTGGGGTTGGAGGTAGGATAAAAGATATTTCAATATGAGGAGAAAGAAAAAACTAACTATTGGAGTGGTTTTTGGTGGGCGGTCGTTTGAACACGAGGTTTCTTTAGTTTCTGCCCGCTCAATTATTAGTGCCTTAGACAAAAATAAATATAAACTTGTTTTTATTGGTATTACCAAAAACGGGTATTGGTTAAAGGGGCAAAGAGCCGGAGAACTACTGGTCGGGAAAAGACTGGAAGATAGAAGTGAGTTTATTCCTGAGCTTCTTAGGTCAATCGATGTGTTTTTTCCCGTCCTTCACGGGCCTTTTGGTGAAGATGGGACAGTTCAGGGTTTTTTTGAGACGTTAAATAAGCCTTATGTTGGAGCAAACGTTTTGGGGTCAAGTATAGGGATGGATAAGATTATTCAAAAGGTTATTTGGCGGCAGTATAAATTGCCAGTGGTAAGGTTTATTTGGTTCTTGAAAAAGGATTGGTTAAAGAACAGGCGGAAATTTATTGAACAGGTTGAAAAAGAAATCAAGTATCCCTGCTTTGTCAAACCTTCCAATGCCGGATCAAGTGTCGGCATTTCGAAATCTCATCATCGTCAAGAATTAATAAAAGCAGTCGATTTAGCCTGTAAATATGATAGAAAAATATTAGTGGAAGAAAGTATTGAGAAGAATTTCAAAGAAATTGAAATCAGCGTCTTGGGTAATGATAATCCCAGAGCGTCTTTGCCGGGTCAAATTATTTCCAGCAATGAGTTTTATGATTACGAGGCGAAATATGTCGACGGTAAATCGCTGACAATTGCCCCAGCTAAATTAACGAAGAGATTGATAAGAAATATACAGGATATCGGTATTCGGGCATATAAAGCGGTTGATTGTTCCGGTATGGCCAGAATTGATTTTCTTTTACAAGGGGAAAAAATTTATTTAAATGAGATTAATACTATTCCTGGCTTTACCTCTATTAGTATGTATCCAAAATTATGGCAGGTCTCGGGATTATCTTATTCCAAATTATTGGACGAGTTAATTAATTTAGCTGTGGAGCGGTTTAACGAACGAGAGAAAATCCTGTATTCTTACAAACCAAAGCGTAAATGGTACCTTAGCCGCGCTTCAGGCGGAAATCAAAGATGATATAAAATGGCTTATCAGTATAAGAGAACGCCAAAATTAGATAAAAGGAAACTCGGTCTATCCCGAATAAATCGGGCTTCCCGAAGAACAAGCAGCCGGGAATCCTATAATAGGAGACGAAGGACTAGAGTTAAATTTTTCGTCTTTTCGTTTCTTATTGTTTTATTTTTAGGACTGGTCGCTTATTTTTTATTTCTTACTTCCTTTTTTGAAATCAGAGATGTAGAAATTACCTTTGACGATCAACCATATTTAATTTCCGAAACCGAGATGAAAAGTATTGTTTATACTCTAATGAATAAAAAATGTTTATATTTTTTATCCTGCTCGAATTTCTTTCTTTTTAATTTGAATCGTCTAATAGACATAGCCCGACAAGATTCTCGCATCGCTTCTTTGATAGTTAGTAAAAGATTACTTCCCGCCAAAATAGAAGTAAAAATTAAAGAATCTCAACCGAAAGTTCAATTGGTTGTTTTAGGGAGCGGACGTAATTATTATTTGAACTCCCGCGGTCAAATGATTATCCTTCAACAAGATTCTATTACTGGTCTTGAGGGGCAATATGATAAACTTTTTACGACGCCAGATAATAATATAAATACAAATAATGTAGGAAAACAGGAAAAAATGCCTTTACCTATATTCTTGGATAAAACTCCAACTAACCTGAACGACCCATCAATTATAAAGCTGTTTAAAGATATATTAGACTTTATCGGAAGTGACATTTTAGCTCAAAATAATACAAGTATTAAATTAGTTGAAATCAGCGAAGGAGGGGGAATTTTTGACGTTAAAATGACTACTTTAGAAGGATGGTATATATTAATTAATTCAGAGGCCGATTTTAACAAGCAACTGAATAGTTTGGGGCTGATTTTGAAAGAAAAGCTTACCAACAGGGAAGAGATAAAATATATTAATCTTCAGTTCGGAGAAAAAATATTTTATAAGTTAATCGGCGAGTAAGATTATAAATATATATATAAAAAGGAAACATAAAAGGGGTTAAAATTAACCCCTTTTATGGATAGTTTTAACTAAGCGACGTAAAAGTAGTAATAAACGACCCTTAATACCAACCTCAATACACTTCCCTGTCTTTGTCTTTATGGCAAAATCATTTTTTCTAAAATGCCGGGCTTTTCGGGAAAGTAAATTACTTCTTGCTTTAATTGGTTTATTCCGACCCAAATTCCTATATATTCCCTAGCAAAAAGGACCCCTATACCAAAAATTGTTAGTGAAGCAATGATTAAAATTATTAAAGATAAATTCGGATTAATTTCTTTTGCCCACCAACCATTAGGTCTATTTTCTAGGGTTTTATGCATATAAGAAGAGTTTTTCTGTTTGTTTTATTCTTCTTTACCGGCGGAAAAGGCGCCGGCTAAAAGAAAGATCGCCCCTAACACTCCTATAACAGCCGCGACGTATAGTTCCTGAACGGTCAGAGCTCGGGCAGAAAAAGCATATTCTTCGGCCGGTTCTTTGGGAAGATTAAAGTAGTTGAAAATCCCGACACTACTTATAACGATGGCAATAGCCAAAAGTAGCGCTCCCAGCCAGATCAATTGACGTTTTATCCCTCCCGCCTTTATGTAAAGCTTAAATCCTTTCATAAGCATATTTTTATACTATAGTAAATAATCTTCAGGATTGACCGGAATACCGTTTAATCTCACCTCAAAATGTAAATGCGACCCGGTGGAAAAACTTCCCGCTCCAGCCGTACCCGGCAATCCCCCACTCCGACCAATTATACTACCTCTTTTAATATATTCGCCTTCGTCAACTAAAATCTCGCTTAAATGCCCATAAACAGTAGAAAAATCGTCATTATGGACAATCATCACATAACTATAGCCCATTCCGCCATGCTTGGCCCTAGCCACGTAACCGGAAGCAGCAGCCCTGACGGCTGTCCCTTGCTTAGCTCGTAAATCAAGACCGGAATGTTCCCCCAACCATTCCCGATAAGGGTAGTCTGAATCGTGAAAACGACACGTCATTCCCTCAAGTGGGACTGGCCAAGAGAAAACAATAATACCCTCGGCTTCCATCAGTTCCGCTTTTCTTAGTTTTTCTTCGGCTATTTTTTGTCTGGCTTCTTTTTCTAATTCAGCAATTTCGTTTTGAATTTTTTGACTTTCAGTAATAGCTTCAGCCAGTAAGCTTTGAAATTTCCATTCCGCGCCGACCGTCTCATCTAAAATACTCTGGGTGGCTTGCTCTTCTGCGCTGTGTTTTGCTTTCTTATTCTGAAGTTCCGATTTCAAATCAATCAACTCTTCCAATTTAGTCCGCAAATCTTTTTCTTGTATTTCCAAACCCTCTTTGATAAGACCAATCCTTTCCAACGAGAGAGCTAATTCTGATTGAAGTGAGTTTAGATAACGTAAATGATTTAAGACTCCGGATATAGAAGCGTTAAGGAAAATAATCTCCAGAAAGTTTTTTTTGTCGTAAGAGTTAACTATTTGTAAAAGTCCTTTTAAATCCTGTTTTAGATTTTCGACCTCTTGCTGTTTTTTTAAGATTTGGAACTGGAGACTCTCAATTGATAAATTTGTTTTCTCAATTTTGCCTTCCTGTTGTTCTATCTCTATTTCTCTTTGAGCAATTTGATTTTTTAGAATATACAATTGATTTTTTAGATTTACCGCCTCTCCTCTTTTGCTTTCTATTTTATCTTGATAAATCTTTTTTTGCTCTTCTAACTCTTCAATTTTTTTTTGTTGTTCGTCAATTTGTTCCTGAATTTTATTAATCTCATCAGACTCAATAGATAAATCAAGAGCAAAAACGCGACTGGCCGTCAATAGAAATACGGAGATAAGCGCTATAATAACGTATTTTTGGAAATTTCGCATACCTTTAATTGTTCTCCAGTTTTTTTATTGCCTGGTTAATTCTATCTAAGACCTTTTTTTTGCCTAAAATTTCAGCTATTTCAGCCGGCGGAGGCGAGGCTTGGCGGCCGGTTAGGGCTACTCGCAGGGGCCAAAATATTTCCCCTGCCCCTTGTTTTTGAGCCAGTTGCATCAGGATTTTGGTGATTTTTTTTATTTTAAAATCTGGACTTCTGATTTCACCCAGCAAATCTTTAATTCGCTTCAAATTATTTTTAATCTGTTCTTTGGTAGTTTTTCCCCATAAAAGTTCCTTTGGGTTATAATCAGGTTGATTAATGAAGAAAAATTCAGTTAACTCACTTATTTCGTCTAATCTTCTGAGTCGCTCCTGCGCCAAGGCGATAATTTTTTGAATCCACTCACAATCAACAACTTCTCCTGTTTTTTGGATTTTAAATTTTAGTTGCTCTAAGGATTTTATTGAGCCGTGGCAAACCAAATATGGAAGACACTTTTTTGTTAGGTTGGCTATTGCCATCTGCCGCAGGTAATATCCATTTAACCAATCCAGTTTTTTTCGATCAAAAATAGCTCCGGTTTTTTGAATTTTTTCTAAAGAAAACCTTTTCGTCAATTCTTTTAAGCTGAATATTTCTTGGTCAGTCCCCGGATTCCAGCCTAAAAGAACGATAAAATTCAATAGGGCCTCGGGAAGATACCCTTTTGATAGATATTCCTCAACCGCTACATCACCCTGACGTTTAGATAATTTTGAGCGGTCGTGGTTAAGAAGCAATGGTAAATGAGCAAACTCTGGCGGTTGCCAGCCAAAAGCTTGATAGATCAATAAATGTTTGGGGACGCTCGGCAACCACTCTTCTCCCCTGATGATATGAGTGATTTTCATTGAATGGTCATCAACTACATTGGCTAAGTGATAAGTAGGCCAACCGTCGGATTTTAATAAAATTTGGTCATCAATGTTCTTCAGATCAAATTTAACTTGTCCGTGAATCAAATCTTTAAAACTAATACTCCCCCACTCCGGGACTTTCAGCCTTATCACATAGGGTCGTCCTGAGCGAAGTTGAAGATTTACCTCTTTTTTATTTAGTTTTCTACATGTTCTATCATAGCAAGGCGGCATTTTCTGTTCTATTTGTTTTTGCTTCATTTTTTTTAATTTTTCCTCAGGACAAAAACAATAATAGGCCTTGTCTTGACCGACTAACTTTTGAGCTAAGTCTCTATAGGTTTTGATTCTTCGGGACTGAAAATAAGGACCTTCGTCCCAGCCCAAGCCGATGTTTTTTAAGGTTTGGATTAAATTTTCAGCCGCCCCTTTAATGAAACGTTGACGGTCAGTATCTTCAATGCGTAAAATTATTTTCCCTTTGTTCTTTTTGGCAAATAACCAATTATAGAAATAAGTCCGCAGACCGCCGATATGCAAAAATCCTGTTGGAGATGGCGCAAATCTTACCCGTATCATAATTAAAGGTTTATAATTTAATTAGGTTTATTTGGTGCTTTCCACTCTTTGCCAAATGTCGTTGAATCCCTTATTTTTAATTTTTATATTCCAAAAAATCATTAACCAAAGATATATTCTGGCTGAATATAATAGGAATGTCCAAAAAAACTCCTTGACTGTTTTGGGATATGTGAAAAACAGTATTAATCCGTCTTTTATTTCCTGTCTGAAAGTCCTCGTTTTTTTGGGATTTGTTTCGGATTTTTGCACGTAGCCGCCAGTAGAACGGATCTTTTGTTTTAGCCAATCTCTGAAGTTATCCGGATATTTAACATAAACTTCTGCCTCGGGAGCATAAACTACCTGATAATTATTTCCTCTGATGATACTGGTGATTATGCCATCTTCCGCAAAGGTTTTCTCCGGTATATTTCTGACAATGTTACGAAAGGCGTATAAATATCCCGAGCAAGGAAAATAATTGTCTTTTAGGCGCCACTGATGAGCGGCGGCGGTCAAAAAATGAGACCAATAGCCAAACATTGTTTCCCGTGAATTAACACTGACCGGTCGGCCGCTGACAGCGCCAACATTTAAATCTTTAAATGGCTGAAGAAGGTGTCTCAAACTATTTTGTCCAATTAAAACATCTCCGTCAGTCAGAACTAAAATTTCGCCCTCAGCCTGTTTAAAAGCCAGGTTAAGAGCGGCCGGTTTCCCTTGTCTTTTGTCTTTTAAGTACCGGACAGCGGTATACTTCTTGGAGAAATTTCGGGCAATATTCTCTGTTTCTCGACCAGGTCCGACGACTAAAACCTCGAAGTCATCTTTAAGGTTTTGTCTTAGAACGGATTGAATCGCTTTGGGCAGAGTTTTTGGTTCTTTGAGAGTGGTAATAATAACGGAAAACATAAAAATCTTAAAACGTTGATATTAGAGCGCGTTTCCTTCCGCTTCTTTTATTTCTTCCATATTTTTTTCCACTTCTTTACCGTTTATCTTAATACCTTTTTTTCTTAATTCAACTACCTTTTGCCCTAAGACTTGATGCGGTTCTTGACCAGTAATTACCGCCTTAGTCACCTCTTTGGCAACTAATTTGATATATTCTTTTTCTAAGTTTTCAGGCAAAGCGCCTTGTTCTTGATACAATATTTCCAAAGCCACTCTTAAAATGTCCGAATCCTCGATTAAAGTGTTGCTTTTCTCTTTTGCGTCTAAAACCGACTTTTCCAGACGCTTTCTGATGCTGTCGTCTATTTTAAGGTCCTGTTGGATAATTAAGCGATTTATTTTTTGAGCCTCATTCACGATGGTTTGCTGAATGACGTTTTCCGGCTCTCTTTTTTCAAACTCAAATTTGGTCATAGGAAAAATTTTTTAATTATGGTGTAAATTGGACCTTCCCGTCGGAGTTCGCTTTTCATTAAATCCACTGAATCAACCTGAAATTTCAATTTATTTGCTGTTTGGAATTCAGCTAAAGACGTTTGGACTGGAATCCTAAAACGGGCAAAGGTGATATGCGTTTGCCAAGGCCGGTCGTCGGTTTTTATGCCGATTTTTTCTAATTCTTCTCCGATTGATTTTTGCAGATTCATTAGAGAGTTCCCGTCTGTTTGGCGACACTTGATAAACAAAACGCGCGGACGGCTTTTATTGGGGAAAGCCCCAAGTTCTTCAATCTCCAAAGAAAATACGTTTGCGTTTTTAATTTCTTCATCTAAAATTCGCTGAATCGCTATTATTTTTTTTTCGTCCAAATAGCCTAAAAAATGCAGAGTCAAATGAAAATTTTCCGGTCTCACCCATTTTATATCGCCATTTAAAGCATTTTTTATTTTATTGATTTGGTTGTCCAGTTCTTTTTTGATTGTCGCCGGCAAATTAACGGCGATAAAAGCGCGGGTTTTCATACTTTTTATTATAACAGAATTCCGATAAAAATAAAGGTAAGACGGCGTTGTCAGTTTATTTAGAAATCCCGTTTTGACAGGGCGCCCCTTTTGGGGTAAAATGATTGTATATGCGAGAAGCGATTCTTTATAAAGAATTAGGAGATAAAACCGTCCAGTGTCGGGTTTGCAATCATTATTGCGTCATTCCTTCACAAAAAAGGGGTAAATGCGGTGTGCGGGAAAACCAAAAAGGCAAATTAGTCAGTTTGGTCTACGGTGAAGCTATTGCCTGCAATGTTGACCCAGTTGAGAAAAAACCCTTGTTTCATTTTATGCCGGGGACTTATTCTCTATCGGTAGCTACCGTTGGTTGCAATTTTGCTTGTCAAAATTGTCAAAATTACGATATTTCCCAGGGACCGAAGCAGAACAAAATGATTTCCGGCCAGGACTTATCCCCTGAAAAAATCGTTGAACTGGCGTTGAAATACAAAACCCCGAGCATCTCTTATACCTATACTGAACCGACAATATTTATTGAATACGCGCTGGAGACAATGAAATTGGCTAAAAAACAAGGACTGAAGAATAGCTGGGTAACCAATGGTTATTTAACTCCTCAAGCATTAGAGGTTATTGCTCCTTATTTGGATGCCGCCAATGTGGATTTGAAGTTTTTTCAAAACGATTTATATCAAGAGATCTGCGGCGCTAAATTAGAGCCGATTTTGAATACTTTGAAATTAATGAAAAAATTGAAAATCTGGCTGGAAATTACCACCCTGTTGATTCCCGACTATACCAACGCCGGCAGCCAAGTTAAAGAAATTGCCCAGTTCATTTTTAAACAACTGGGGCCCGAGACCCCTTGGCATATCTCCCGATTTTACCCCTGCTATAAAATGACGGATGTATCCCCCACCCCGCTAGATTTTATTCATCAGGCCGTGGAAATCGGCAAAAAAACAGGGTTAAAATACGTTTATGCCGGCAATTTGCCCGGCGACAAAGGCGAAAATACTTATTGTCCCCAATGTCAAAACTTGGTTATTGAACGAGTTGGCTATGAAATTAAAAGACTCGACCACCGAGGCAAATGTCCCAAATGCGGAGAGAAAATCGATTTAATTTTATGAATTAGAGATCAAAGTCTTTGAGTTTCTGGCGAGATTTCATAATAAAAAGGTCAAGTATATTATCGATTAATTTACGGAAACAAAAGTTTCCTGTCCCGAACCACAAATCCTGTCGGATTCGGCCACAAGACAAGCAGTGGCTTTAAAAATGTTTATTAGTTAACTTCTTTCCCCGTAACATTTCGGCAAAGGAGAAATTGTATCGGGGACTCTAACGGGATGAATAATCAGAAAACAAAAAATTTTTATAATGTTGTTATTGTCGGGGCGGGCATTGCTGGATTGGAATGCGCCGAAAAACTCGGCAATTCCGGTTTAAAAATTCTCTTAGTTGAAAGAAATAAAAATGTCGGCGAAAAAGTTTGCGCGGGCGGAGTCAGCCTTAAAGATATGGGATATTTGCCTAAAGATGTCTTAAATTTTCCTTTTAAAAAAATATTACTTCATTACAAAAATAAGACTGTCGCCTATCCTGAAAATGGAGAAGCTATTTCAACGATCAACAGAGAAAAACTATTAAAGGATAAATTTGAAAGATTAAAACAATTAAGTAATCTAGATATTTTAACAGCCGCCTCTGCTTTAAAGATGACTTCAAAAAATTCTTTAAAATTAAGCGATGGCAGAGAAATAAATTTTAATTTTTTAGTTGGCGCGGATGGCTCGCTCTCAATTGTCAGAAAATATCTCAATCTGCCTTTAAATAAGATGGAGGTTATCTTTCAATACCTTGTTCCGAAAAAGTTTAAAAATTTTATCTTATATTTAGATTCAAAATTATTTGGGAGCGGCTATGTTTGGATTTTTCCCCACCAAAAATTCACTTCTATCGGCTGCGGCAGTGATTTAAGATTTATTAACCCTCAAAAATTAAAGAATAATTTTGATCTTTGGCTTAAAAAAAACAAAATAGATGTCTCAAACGCAAAATTAGAAAGTTCACTCCTAAATTATGATTATCAGGGTTATAAATTTGACAATATTTTTCTTACCGGAGACGCCGCCGGTTTAGCTTCGGGGTTTACCGGGAAAGGTATCTATTCCGCTTTTTTATCCGGAGAACAAGCCGCTAATGATATTCTCCGGAAAAGTAATCCTAATAATTCCTTCGACAAATGGTTGAGAAAAAAGAAAATGCAGGAAAAACTTATATTCTTTTTAAAAAATCCTGTTCTAAAGAAAATATTTTTTTCTCTTGCTATTAGGATTGTTTCTTATAATAAAATTCAGAAAAAAATCACCAGCCTTATTAATTAGACAGTAATTATCATCACTTAACTAAAAATTCAAAAGCCCGCTTTTCCCGCGGGCTTTCGCTTTACTTATTTGTTTTACTTATTTTCCCCCCCTTTGATAAAACGGTCCAGACAAAGATCCTTTTGGGGGAGACCAATAGCTTCCACTAAACTTTTTATGGTATTATATCTCAAGCTACCAATTCCTAAGAATTTTGTTCTCCCTTCTATTGAGGGTATTAGGGTAGCCAAGAGTTCTTTTTTTCGGGTTGTCTTTCCCCAAGGACAATGAGAAAGGAGCTCAGGGCTGGAAATCCTAAAGTGAATATTTTCCGGTTTAAAACCCGGGCTTATCAATTTTGGTACCAACTAGATAAAGGTCGGGTTGACTCTTGACTAACTTATGCTATAATAGTAAATATGCGTTAATTTGGATTAATTCGTCTCATTTATGAATAATTTTACTATTAAAGCCCAGGAAGCAATTCAAGCGGCGCATAATATCGCCATGGAGAATAGCCAGCAACAGGTAGATAACCCTCATTTAATACTTGCCTTAATTAGTCAAGAGGAGGGTGTTGTTTTGGCTCTTTTAAAAAAATTGGAGGTTAATGTAGATAAGTTAGAAACAAAAATAATTAGTCTAATCAAACGTCTGCCACAAATTAAAATAGGGGGAGAAGGACAATTGGCAGAAATTTTCATTACTCCCCTACTCCAAAGAACCATTATTCAGGCGACTAAAGAAGCTCACCAACTTAAGGATGAATACGTCAGCACTGAACACTTGTTTTTGGCTCTACTTTATCTCGCTTCGCCAATAAAGAATCTTCTTAAGGAATTCGGACTTGATTACGATAAAATATTAAAGATACTGGCTGAAGTTAGAGGCTCGGAAAGAGTTACTGAACCGGAGCCAGAAAGTAAATATCAAGCCCTGGAAAAATACACTATAAACCTAACTGGGATGGCTCGGAGCGGAAAAATCGACCCGATTATTGGTCGGGACGATGAAATTCGGCGGGTTATTCAAGTATTGAGCCGCCGAACCAAGAATAATCCCGTCTTGATCGGTGAAGCCGGGGTGGGAAAAACAGCCATTGTTGAAGGACTATCGCAGCGGATTGTTGATGGAGACGTTCCCGAATCTTTAAAGAATAAAGAATTGATTTCTTTAGATTTGGGCGGGTTAGTGGCCGGGACCAAATTTAGGGGTGAGTTTGAAAACCGACTCAAAGCGGTTTTAAGAGAAATAAAACGTTCGGGTAATTATGTTCTTTTTATCGATGAGCTGCACACTTTGGTTGGAGCCGGCGGGGCCGAAGGAGCAATTGACGCTTCAAATATGCTTAAACCGGCTTTAGCTCGAGGCGAATTGCATTGTGTTGGGGCGACTACTTTAAAAGAGTATCAAAGATATATTGAAAGAGATGCCGCTTTAGAGCGCCGTTTTCAACAGGTCTACGTCAGTGAGCCAACGATTGAAGATACGATTGCTATTTTAAGGGGGATAAAAGAAAAATACGAAGTCCATCATGGCATCAGAATTACCGACAGCGCTTTAATTTCAGCTGCCCGACTTTCCCATCGTTATATCACTGATCGATTTCTGCCCGATAAAGCAATTGACCTAATGGACGAAGCCGCGGCGTCTTTAAGAATGGAGATTGAAAGTCAGCCCGAAGAGTTGGATAAACTGAAAAGAAGAATTCGTCAATTGGAGTTAGAGACAACTGTTTTAAAAAAAGACAAAGAAGGAAAAGAGCAAACGCAAAAACTTAAAAAAGAGATGGCTAATTTGAAAGAAAAAATCAAAAATTTTGAGATTCGCTGGAAAACGGAAAAAGATATTATCACTGATATCCACAGAATGAAAGAAGAAACAGATAAGTTAAAACAGCAATCTGAGATCGCTGAGCGCGAAGCAAACTTGCAAAAAGTGGCTGAAATAAAGTACGGTAAAATCCCAGAATTAGAAAAGAAAATAATCATCGGACAGAAAAAGCTAGCCAAAATTCAAAAAAATCAACGAATCCTTAAGGAGGAAATCGGCGAAGAAGAGATTGCCCGCGTTGTCTCGCACTGGACAGGGATTCCGGTTTCAAAAATGTTAGAAGAAGAAACAAAAAAATTGGCTCGGATGGAACAAGAAATCCATCGACGTTTAGTCAACCAAACTGAAGCAGTAAATGTTGTCGCCAATGCTATTAGACGTTCGCGGGCCGGAATTTCTGAAGAAAGTCGTCCAATTGGGTCGTTCATTTTCCTCGGTCCAAGCGGTGTTGGTAAGACAGAATTAGCTAAAAGTTTAGCTGAATTTTTATTCAATACGGAGAATGCCTTAGTTCAGTTAGATATGTCTGAATATATGGAGAAACACACCGTTTCTAAAATGATTGGTTCGCCGCCTGGTTATGTCGGCTATGAAGAAGGAGGCCAATTGACAGAGATAGTCAGACGACGGCCTTATAGCGTCATTCTCTTTGACGAGATTGAGAAAGCTCACCCAGAAGTTTTCAATATATTACTCCAAATTTTAGATAACGGACGTTTAACTGACGCTAAGGGACGGATGGTTAATTTTAAAAATACGGTTATTATTATGACTTCTAATCTCGGCGGCGATTTGATTAAAGATTATGCCAAAAAAGCCAGTTTCGGCTTTACATCAGAACAAGAAAAAAAGACCTCCCAAGAGTTAATTGAAGAGAAGATTCATCAAACCCTCAAGGAAACTTTCAAGCCGGAATTTTTAAACCGAATTGACGAAATTATTATCTTCAAACCCTTAAGCAAATCTGATATTAAACAAATTGTTAATCTTCAATTAAAAAAAGTAATCAAGAGATTAAAGGATAAAAAAATTAAGTTGAACATTTCTGAACCGGTGAAAGATATCTTAGCTGAATCAGGGTTTGACCCGATTTACGGGGCCAGACCTCTAAAGAGAGCTATTCAAAAACAAGTTCTCGACCCTTTATCTTTAAAGATTGTCAGTGGAGAAGCTCAAAATAAAAAAATCCTTAAAGTAGAGGTCAAAAGTAAGAAAATCGTGATAAAATAAGAAACTAAATAAAGATGATCAATAAAGTCAAAAACCGGATAATCAAGCCGGTTTGAAATATTTTGAAATATGCCTAAATTAGCAATAGCCTTAATGTTCCCTACTCTCATTATCATTGCTTTGTTTCCCTTAGCCGTTAAGGCTTACTACTTTGATCCGGACTATCTTATTTCTGACCACGATTTGACAAATCATCAAAGCATGAATTTGGAAGAAATACAAGACTTTTTACAACGGGCAGGCGGCACTTTAGGGACCTATTCAGTTGATGATATTGACGGCAAAAAAAAATCAGCTGCGGAAATAATTTATCGGGCTAGCCAAGAATATAAAATTAACCCCCAACTATTAATCACTTTAATCCAGCGAGAAAAAAGTTTAGTCACCAAAAAATCGCCTACCAAAGATGATTATAATTGGGCTACCGGTTTTACTTGTTATGATTATAGCCGGCTAGTGTCAAAATTTCGAGGTTTTGCCCGCCAAGTAGATCGAGCTGCTTGGCGGTTTCGTTATTATTTAGAACATCCCTGGCAATTTCAATTTCGGGTTGGGATTGAAACTAAAACATTAGTGAATAGCAAAGACAGCTGGCTGGTTCGGGAATATGGGAAGTTTATTATTCCAAAAAACGTAGCCACAGCCGGTCTTTATAACTATGCTCCTCATCTCTACGACAATTGGCTTTTCGGAGAAATCTGGCAAAAATGGTTTGCCAAAAAAGATGAAAAAATTCCTAACGGGACCTTGGTTAGGGTTGAAAATGAGGACGGCGTTTGGTTAATTCAAAATGACCAGAGAAGACCATTTCATTCAAAAAACGTCTTTTTGCTCAGCTATGACTTTAAAGACGTAAAAGTTATTAGTCGGTCTGATTTTGAGGCCTATGAAATTGGTCAGCCAATGTCTTTTCCTAATTATTCTTTAGTTCAGTTTTGTCCTAATACTAATGGATTAGAGGAAACGGCTTGTTCGGGAGACATTTTTATGCTGGTTAGCGATGAAAAACGCCCCATCTCTGAAAAAGTATTCAAAGCCATCGGCTTTCGTCCAGAGGAAATTATCAAGGTTGATGAGTCCGACCTATCTTCTTATAAAATAGGTTCGGCTATCATCTCTCCTTATCCGACTGGCGCCCTACTTCAAAATAGCGATTCTAAAAGCGTCTATTACGTTAGAGAAGATATCAAATATCCAATTGTCGACGCTGAAATTTTAAATGCTAATTTTCCCTACAGTCATATTATTAAAGTCAGCCCCCAGGAACTGGCCGAGTTTAAAAACGGAGAACCAATTAGATTTAGAGATGGAACGTTAATTAAAACAGCCAGCAATCCGGCTGTTTACGTCATTAGTGAAGAAAAACGTTTACCCGTTTTCTCCGAAGAAACCTTTGAAGCCTTGGGCTATAGATGGGAGAGAATTATTATTGTCTCTGAACCTATTTTAAATATGCACTCTTTAGGCGAAGTATTGAGGATTGAATAAAATTAAAAAATTGTTAACTCAATTAATTTAGTTATTCTTGATGATCGAGTAACGATAACCTCTTCGCCTTTTTGCAGCTTGTAGTCCTTCTGCCCGTCGGCTATGACATAGAGTAAATGTTGCCCGCCTCGCAGAGTCTTGATTTGAAAACGAGCGCTGGTTGGAATGACAAAAGCTTTGGTATTCGGCAAAAAATAATTTGATTCAAACAAAGCGTTGCAGGCAACCACGCTAAAGACATCAGTCATTAAAATTGGGCCTCCGGAATAAACATTATAAGCAGTTGAGCCGATTTGAGTGGAAAGAATTATTCCATCGCCGACAACCTTAATCAACTCTCTCTTACTGCCGCGACTGATTTTCAATTCCAGCCAGACGGCCCGATTAATTCCTCCAACAACTATTTCATTCAGGGCCTCAATTTCTTTAATCACCCTTTTTTGTCTTATTATTCTCGCTTTAATTCTAGTATATGAATTAACCGAAAAATTTCCGCTATTCAAAGAACCCAGGGCTTTAGTCAGGTCTTGTTTTTTTATCCGGCAAAGATAACCCTTATGACCTAAATTGACGCCAATTAAAGGAATTTCACAAGACGCCACTTCATTGGCTACGTGTAACATAGCCCCGTCTCCACCAAGGACTATTATCCAATCTAATCCCCTTTTTAAAATCAATTGATTCAGTTTAGTGAAGATTCGATAGTCTTTCTTGCGAATAAAATAATTCTCAATTTTCTCTGCTATAATTTTCGCTTCCGGTTTAGTTGTTTTGATAAGAATGGCTATTCTTTTCATATTTATGATATATTTTTATGTTTTTAGTATACCTTAGTTTTTAATGAAAAGCAAACTTGAAAAATACGCTTAAAACTGTTAAAATAAGAGTATGGTTAAAAAAGAAAACAAGAAGAAGACAACAGATAAAAAAGAGAAAAAAAGAAAAGATCAGGAAACGGCAATTCAAAAAATTGTTAACCATTATTTTTACAGCAAAGGTCTATCTTTAGAACAGATTAAAAAAGACGCGAAAAAGAAAAAAATAATTTATTCACGTTTTACCCGTCCGGCCAAACAACTTTTAGAATTAGCCGGTTCAGTTAAAAAAGCAAAGTTAGCTATCAACAAAGTAGCCGATTGGGCTAAATCAAGAAACCTTGATTACGCTATTGAGACCGTGTTTAAAAAGTGGCTGGAATTGGACCGTTTAAAACCGAAGGAAATCGTTAAAAAACCGTTTTATCAAGGTAGCCCGATGATTTGGAGTCAAACAAAGGAGAAATGGTATGTCGTCAGTGAAGACGGCGAATGGCGCGAATTTGCCGGCCAGGAAAAAGAAATTGAATGGAGGCTTAACAAATAATAAAAAGATGGTTTTAAAACCATCTTTCTGACCTTCAAACGTAGTTTAATTAACCTTTTTGAAAAATCTTAATCCGTTCTGGTCTTTACCGGCTTCCACAAAATCATCAAAAATTCCGGGAATAATTTCTTTAACCCTCTCCAGCAAGTCCCCCATTACTTTTCTGATTTCCCAATGGGCAAACATTGAGGTTCTCATTTCAAAGATATGACGCCATTCGCGAAAATTGGCGGAGATGACAATCTGAGATTTTATGCCGATCGGCAAGAATTGCCGGGCTTCTTCCGGCAGCCAGCCCGCTTTCCTTAAAGCCCGGTAGAACTGCTCGTATTCTTGAAACATTTCTTGCGGAGACATTTTCCGTCCATCAACCAACTTAATTTTCTTTTTTTCATCCTGATGAGGAGGAACTACACATTTAAGTTCGAATTTCTCCAGATCAATCCCCTCTCCTTCTTTGGCATAATCCACATATCTGGTTGATTCTTGGGAAATAGCTGTTAGGCGATGACGAACCTGTTCATGAGTGAAACCGCGGGAAAGATTGTTGAATTGAACGGTTAGACAACTGTGCTCTAAAACGCTTTCATGCCCCCGTTTGATCAGCATTTTGACGAATTTTTTCGCCGTTTCTTGATTTACTACCTCTTTTTGCGACTGATAACAGGTCCGGCCCGCTTTTTCAATCCTTAACAACTGATTTTTTAATTCCGCCCTGGGGGTTAAGATTTTAAAACTACCCGCGTTTTTAAGAATCTTCATGGTTTTTTCTCCTTTTTAGATTTAACTATTTATCGTTTATCTATTATCTATATAGTACTATATCATTAATCAATCATTTGTCAAGATATGTCTCAATCTTCATATAAAGTAATATTTTTTGGCACTCCTGAATTTGCCTCTTTAATACTGGAAAGATTAGCCAAGAGCGAATTTAAACCTTTATTAGCGGTTACGGCTCCGGATAAACCAGCCGGGAGAAGACAGGTTCTCTCTCCGTCGCCAGTTAAAAAAACGGCTTTAAAGCATAAAATTAATCTTCTTCAGCCCGCATTTTTAACGAATAACCCAGATATCATCAATCAATTGTCGTCATTTAAACCGGATTTGTTTATTTTAGCCGCTTACGGTTTAATTCTGCCCAAAGAAATCTTAGGCATTCCAAAACACGGCTCGCTTAATATTCACCCGTCTCTTTTGCCTAAGTATCGCGGAGCTTCGCCAATTCAAGAGGCCATCTTAAACGGGGATAAAAAAACAGGGATAAGTATTATTTTAATGGACGAAAAAATCGATCACGGGCCAATAATTTCAGATTCCCGATTTCAGATTTCAGATTTAAAAATAACGTCTCCAATTTTGTCCGATAAACTTGCTAATTTAGGCGGCCAGTTGCTAATTGAAACCTTGCCTAAATGGTTAGCCGGGAAAATCAAGCCGGTTCCCCAAGACCATTCAAAAGCTATTTTTACTAAAAAAATTACTAAAGAGGATGGAAAAATTGATTGGAGAAAATCGGCTGATGAAATTGAAAGAATGGTTAGGGCTTATCAGCCTTGGCCAGGCGCATTTACGACTATAAAACTTGGCTTATCAAATTTAAACAGTAAAAAATTAAAAATCATTAAATCAGAAGTTTTAGATATTAAACATGGTAAAAAGCCGGGGGCAATTTTCCTCAGAGAAAATTTACCCCCCTCTGGGGGGGGTAAAGAGTTAGGTGTAACTTGTCAAAAGAACGTTTTAATCTTAAAGCAAATTCAACTTGAAGGGAAAGAACCAACCACCGGACAATCTTTTTTAAATGGTTATCCTGAAATAACTAAGGCGGTTTTAAGGTAATTGTTCTTAAACCCGCGGTCTTAATTCTCCTTCATTTACCTCTTCGGGAGCTGATTCAGGCTCTTCTTTGGTTTCTGCCGGAGTCGGACTTTCTGGTTGAGGAGCAATAGCTGGTAATTTTCTTTCTTTGCCGGCAAATGCTAAGATAATAAAAATTAAACCAATGGCAGCCAAAAGTATAGCCAACCAGTAAGAAACGGCCGTGAAGAGACGTAAAGCTAGGGCGGCTACTACTAGGATAACACCAATAATTAACTTAACACTTTTCCCGTTCATAAACTTCAAATTTATTAGTTAATTAGATTATTTGATCGGAAAACCGACTCTTCATATTATATCAAATTTATTTTCAAAGAGCAAGACGTAATGTGGAAAAGTTTTATAATCCCCTTTGCTCAATCCACCACTGTAGAATTTCTTTGGCTGCCGGGACGGCCGCCGCGCTTCCCTCTCCCCCGTTTTCTATTAAAACAGTTAAAACAATTTCCGGATTCTTATAGGGGGCAAAACCAGTAAACCAGGCGTGGGGATTTTTATCTCCACCTACCTGAGCCGTTCCCGTTTTACCAGCTACTTCAATAGACAAATCGGCCAATTTTCTGGCGCTTCCATCAGTTACTGCGGCCCTCAGCCCGCGCCTGATTAAATTAATTTGTTCTAGATTTATAAAATTCTGCCTAATAACTTCAGGAGTAATTTCCCTTTTTTGACCGGTTTCAGCATTCCTTATTTGTTTGACTAAATGAGGTCTAAAAAAAGTACCTTGGTTAGCTATGGCGGCGGTATAATTAGCCACTTGTAAGGGGGTGACTAAAATGTCTCCCTGACCGATTGAGATATGATATGTATCTCCGATATACCAAGGCTCTTTTTTTGTCTCCTGTTTCCACTGCGGGGTAGCTAAAAACCCTTGACTCTCACCTGGTAGGTCAATGCCTGTTTTTTGAGTTAAACCAAAAAGTCGGGCATAATAATTAATTTTTTCTATCCCTAAGCCTTCAAAATCTCCATACCCGCCGCCAAGATAATAAAAAAAGGTATTTATTGATTCGGCTAAAGCTTTAATCAAGTCAGTCCGACCATGTCCTCCTTCTTTCCAATCAGCAAAAAACCATTGGTTAATTCTTATTCCGCCTTGCGATAAAATAGTTGTCGTTCCGTTAATAATATCTTCAATTAAAGCCCCGGCGGCGATGACCGGCTTAATTACTGACCCCGGAGTATATTCGCCGGAAATAGCCCGAAAAAATAAGGGCCTATCAGAATCTTTCAAAAGAGCTTGATAATCTTCTGAGGAACCCTGAATAAATATATTGTTATCATAAGCGGGAAAACTAAAAATAGACAGAATCTCTCCGGTCTGCGGGTTTAGAGCAATAACTGTCCCAGTTTGACTTCCATTAAGTTTAATATATTTAGTTAGAACTTCAGCTGCTTTTTTTTGTAGATTAAAATCGAGAGAGAGAATTAAATCTTGGCCGGTCTTGGCCGATTGCTGAGAGACAATCCCTTCTTCTTTCCCTAACGAGTTTACTTCTATTCTTTTTTGTCCGTCTTTTCCTTTTAATAAGGTTTCGTAATATAGCTCCAATCCTGTTTTACCGATCGAATCGGTTATTAAATAATCTGGTTGTTTTTGCAATTCCTCCGGGCTGATTTTTCCTGTATAACCCAGAATATGAGAGAATAATTCAGCTTCTTCCCCTGATAGATATTGACGTTGAGCTTTTATCTCTAAAACAATGCCGGGCAATTCATTTAACTCTAACATTAAATTCATAGCCAGAGAGTGATCTAAATTTTCTTTAATAACTACTGGTTGATAAGAACCTATAACTCCTGTCCGAGGTATTTTATCTGAAATTAAATCTTTATATTCTGTCAATAGGGGATGTTTAACAATAATATCCTGCGTAAAAGTAGTCAGTGAGGGCAAATCGCCCGGGATTACGGATAAGGAAAAACTGGGGATATTTTTGACCAAGGGCTGCAGATTTCGGTCATAAATGAGCCCCCGGTCAGCTTTAACCGGGACAAGACGAATTCTATTGCCTTCAGCTATGTCTCTATATTCCTCCCCCCCGACTACCTGCAGCCAGAAAATACGACTAATAAGAATCGCGATAACCAAAAATACGAAGAAGAACAAGAGATAAATTCGTCTTTTTTTTACCGAAGGCGTCGTTAAACCGCCGATAAATGATTCATTGCCTGGCATATAATCGCCCTGGTCAAAATGATAAGCGCTGGATAACTTTTTACCCTTTACGCTTCCGTCTTGTAATTGAACATCAAAAAGGTCGGACATACGAATGTAAAATCAAAAATTTTCTGTCTGCTATTTTAGGCAGAAAAATACAAAAATTAATTCATTTTATATACCATCATAATTTTTGCCCCATCAACTTTCACCGAATAATATTCTTTTTCTTGTAGATATTCATCTTTCTGTCCCCGACGTGGAGCTATAAAATATTCAGCTACTCTTGGGTTATCTACGTATACCAGTCTATTCCTATTATCATCGTTCAGAATTTGGGCATTGAGTTTTCCAGGCGTATCATCAACGACATAAATTTTTATAGCACTACTTTTATCGTTTTTTAAAATGTATTCCAGGGCTTGTCTATATGATAATCCCCAATAGTCCAAATCAAAAGAACTCCCCGCTTCCTCTAAATTTTTACCAGCCAATCTATTAAAGTAAAAATCTTGAAATGGGTGGTATTTGACCATAAGCCCTGTTACCTTAACCAGATTAGCTATCACGGCCGCGATAAAAACCGTATTTATAATCTTATATCTCAATCCTTTAAACTTTATTTCAAAGTATTCAAGCAAAAATATCAGCCCTTCTAAACTAATCATTAAAAAAGCGGGGTAAATAAAAAACATTTGTCGCCAGGCGGTATACAAAATTGACTTCAATACAACTACGGTTATCAACGGCAAGAAAAACCAAAGTAGATATAACAAGCTATTTTTTTCGTTAAGACAAAGCGCTGTTTTTAGGATTTTTTAATAATAGTTTTAAACTCGCAAAGCACCCGACAAAAAAGAAAATGGTATATATTATTGGCGTGGATATAATAACCCATAATGGGATATAATGCCACGGTAAATTCGTCGATTTTAGATATTTCCCCAAGTATAAATTTTCTGTCCGAGATGCGGGAGAATAATGAACCATTAATTTAAAAGATTCTATAAAATGACGGAATGGATGAGGCCATAAAAACGGCCAGAAAAGTATAATAAAACAAATCAACAAAATTACGTATCCCAATAGATTTTTAATGATTTTCTTACGTTCTCCATTCTCCGATTTAGTCGTTAATAAATCAATACCGAAAGAAATTAAAGTAAAAAAAGGAATAATAACGCCCGGAATTCTTACGTCAACCAACAAGGCGCAAGTCAAAGCATGAAGAAAGGCGTTTCCTAACGTTTTTTTGTCTAAAAATCGAACCAAAGTATAAATGCTGATTATAAAAAAGGCTAAAAAGGCAACATCTTTTGAATTATAGAACGAATGCGCAAAAAGACGCGGACTCATAATCAAAAATAAACTCCCCAATAGACCGATTCTCCAACTTTGAAATCCGCGCTTGCATAATAAATAGAAAAACCATACGCTGGTATAAAACAATAAGAAAGTAACAAAATGCCTCATCAAGTATATTGCTCTCGAATCTCTTGAAAGATTCAAATATTTTTCAATGGTAAATAATAACATCTCAAAAGCGGGTCCATGATACTTGCCTTCAATTGAAAAAAGACTCTGATTTCCGTTTATGACATATTCGACCGATAATTTTCCCCTCTCTCTTGCGGCAGATTCATCCCACGAAACACTGTAATCCTTAAAAATACCTGTCCCGATAAGAAAATAAGTAATGAAAAAAAGACAAACTACAATTTTATATTTTTTTTTAACCAAAATTTTATTTCCAAACATTTTTATATTTGACAGAATTTCTGACATAAATTTTGTTAAATCTAATAAGAAAAACAATAGTAAATAAATCAAAAAAGGCCTGAAAAAAACGCTTAAATCCGTATTTTGATTTTCCGTATATCCGAGGACGATGATTGACCTTTATTTCAGCGATTTTGAACCCCTTATAAAATACCAAAGCGGGTATAAACCTGTATAAACCTCCATTAATATCCAATCCTTTGACTACTTCTCGGCGATAAGCTTTAAGGCAACAGTTAAAATCGTGGATTCTTACCCGGGTTAAACGGGAGATAATAAAATTAAATATTTTAGACGGGATAACTTTGGTTAAAGAATCGTGGCACTTGAATTTCCAACCGGATACTAAATCATATCCTTCATTTATTTTATTAATAAGCTTAGGAATTTCATTAGGGTCATCTTGTAAATCCCCGTCCATGGTAATAATTATCTTGCCACTTGCCTCCTTAAATCCCACTTGGAGAGCTGCACCTTTGCCAAAATTATATTCGCCTTTTATATATTTAAAATTAACCCCATTTTTATTCGCCTCGTTATCAATACCCTTCAATATATTAAAAGTACTATCAGTGCTCCCGTCATCAATAAAGATGATCTCGAATGATTTTTCTAGCGAAGTCATTACACCTACAATCTCTTTATATAATCGATTAATACTTCTAGACTCGTTATATATTGGTATTACTATGGAAATGTCCATACTTTACTTTTAATTCTTTTAGTTATAAATTTTTAATTTTTCACATTTAGAAACTAACCAAGGGAAAGGTTTTAAAATTTTTGTTATTTTAAAATGTTTTTGCAGAATTTTAGAAAAGAAAAACTGTTTTTATTCCAAAAATTTATATGACCTACGTTTTGCCAAAAGAAGATAAATTAAACCAGAGCTCATTTTATTTCTCATTTTGCATTTTAACTTTTAATTTTTAACTTTTTG
>Ga0136653_10000276_pt1 | contig 26725 bp, 26 predicted proteins | sample LakKivw275mmetaG_FD_94866 | JGI IMG/M metagenome (GOLD analysis project Ga0136653, IMG submission 94866) | Anoxic lake water microbial communities from Lake Kivu, Rwanda to study Microbial Dark Matter (Phase II) - Lake Kivu water 275m metaG... | ecosystem: Environmental > Aquatic > Freshwater >...
CCTTAAAGGCGAGGTCGTCAGCAAGACGTCTGGAGGCAGCCTCCATTTCGATAAAATCACGGGGAACGTTCGGGGCAACACGTCCGGCGGCAGTATCGAAGCCGGCTTCGTCGACGGTGACGTCGACATCCACACGAGCGGCGGCGACATCCGGATCGAAGAGACGAAGGGCCGTGTCATGGCGAGGACGTCCGGCGGCGGCATACGGGTCATTAAAGCCTGGGGCGAGGTCGACGCCGACACCTCGGGCGGCAGCATCACAATCGAGGAGGTCATGGGGGCCATCAGGGCCGAGACATCGGGCGGCTCCGTTACGGCCATGATCTCGAGCCAGCCCAAGTCCCGTTGCTCCTTATCCACTTCCGGGGGAAGCATCCATGTGACCCTCGCCGCCAATATCGCTGTGGACGTCAACGCTCACGCCAGCGGCGGCCACGTCTCGACCGACTTCCCGGTTACGATCCAGGGCGAGATCGATCGCAGTTCCCTCCAGGCCAAAATCAACGGCGGCGGCCCGGAGCTTTATCTCCGGACGTCCGGGGGCGGGATCCACATCAACAAAAAATAAGCTATCTCCTGTAAAGATAGATCACGTGTTCCTTGTCGAGGCCGTCCTTGACACTTTCATAAGCGGTCTCTTTCGCCTCCCAGCCCGGGATAGAATAGTTGTGGGATACGACCAAGGTTCCGGGCCGGAGCTCCTTCTCGAACTTGGGCCGCAAGAGGCTGTTGGACTCCGGTAAAAGGTAAAGGGCCACGATCGTGGCCTTGGATATGTCGGTTTGAGTAGCGTCCCCAAGGATGAAGGTCACCAGGTGCTCCACCATGGCCTTGGCGGCGTTCTCCCGTGATTCCCGAATGCGCTCCGGGTCGATATCAATGCCGACGCCCGTCGCCCCGAACCTCTGGGCGGCCGTGATGACGATCCTGCCGTCCCCGCATCCGATATCATAGACAATGTCGTCAGGGCCGACCTCAGCCATCTCGAGCATCCTGTCCACCACAGGCTTGGGCGTCACGACGAAGGGCGCAAGGTCTTCCGCGTCCTGCCGGCCGTGTGAGCCGAGCCAGATCTCCAGGAGGTTATACTCGTCGTATCGAAAGGAATAAGCCCGGCCCGGCGTCAAGGACCGGGTGATTGTCCGGCCCGCCCTTTCGAAGCTGATGACGAGGAGGCCGTTAGCCTTATAGCGGACGACGGCCCCGACCGGAAGGGTCCGGAACTCGGGAGCAGAGTTCGAACCATGGGGAGTCGTGCTATAGCGGACGGGAACGTCGACCACGTTGCGGACCGTGATCTCGCTCGGGGAGGGCAGGGTTTGCTGGGAGTCGACCAGAAAGGTCTTCTGGGAAGGAACGGAGCGGTCTCCCCGAAAGAAAAGAAGCGCAACCGCGCCAAGGACGAGGACAAACAGGATAAGCCCGATCTCGATCTTGCGCTTCACAAACGCCAGCCTCCTAGATCGGATATTTCTTGAAACTCAAGGATATCCCGCTGCTGCTTGTCCGTTCGACGGTCGTCTCGATCTCGGGCCGGCTCCGGGCGTAATCAAGAAATTCCTTGATGCCGTGCATGAACTCCAGGTTGAGGACGTTGTGGGCGGCGAAGCAGCCTCCCGGTTCAAGTTTGGGCAGGAGCATCTTGAAGTAGTTCTGGTACCACTCCTTGTCCGCGTCCACGAATACGAAATCAAAAGGCCCCTTGAGGAGTGGCACTTCCTCGTGCGCGTCGGCCAAACGGGCGTCAACATAAGCGTCGAGGCCCGCTGCCTTGAAATTCTCGACCGCCTTGGCGTGCCTCACGGCGTCGATCTCGATCGTCACCAGCTTGCCCCCCGTTTTGCTCAAGGCCCAGGCGATCCAGATGCCCGAATGCCCTGTCGAGGTTCCTATCTCAAGGGCTTTCGTGTACTTGTGCTGCAAGACGAATTCATAAAGGAACATGCCGTCGGCTTCGGTAACGTTTTCGTCCCGCCATTGGTCCCGGTGCCCAACGAGAAAGCTCCGGACCCTCGCGTCAAGGCCGGCGGCAGCGGCTTGCAGGCTGTCGGCAGGATATGAAGGGGAAAGGAGGGCCGCGGCGACGATTAAGATGAGCAGGCTGAGAGGGAGAGCGTATCTAGGGCGTGGATTTCGACTCGTCATCGGTCATGTCCTTCAAAATAGGCAATCTATACTTTTTCTTCAAGAAATGGAAGGCAGGCACACCGGCGGCGACTGTTAAGATGGCCACTCCCGAAGGGCCGGGGCTCCTAAGAAAGCCCAGGACAAGAATGAGGATCCCGGTCAGAATAAAAACTGCAGGGGTAACCGGGAAGCCCGGCATCTTGCGGGTGCTCCTTCCCTGTCTCCGGAGTTTGAAGACCCCCAGAACGGCGAAGATGGGAAAGATCCCGAGCGAGAAGCCCATATAGGTCAGGATCTGGTCGAACGATCCCGAGACGACGATGGCCATCGAGATGAGCCCCTGGAGAATGACCGATTTCGAGGGAACGCCGAAGACCGGATGGACCTTCGCGAAGGACTTGAAGAAATAACCGTCCCGGGCCATCGAGTAATAGACCCTGGGTCCGAGGATGATGAAAGCGCTGAGGGAAGAAAAGAGCGCGAAGGCGATCAGGATCGACAGGACTCCCTCAAAGGACGGCCCGAAGACGTTTCCGGCGGCAAGTCCTCCTACAGAGATGACGCCGCTCATTTGGGCCGGGGAGACGGCGTAGAGATAGAAAATATTGAGGCCCGCATAAAGTAGGATAACCAGCCCCGTCCCCAGGATGAGAGAACGGGGAAGGTTCTTGTCCGGGTCTCGAATTTCCGATCCGATGTAAGCTGACGCGTTCCAGCCGCTGTACGCGAACATGATCCACATCAGGGCCAGGCCAGCGCTCTTCCAGCCGATAAAATCGAAACGGTAACTCCCGCCTTGAGTAAAGTGCGACCAACTCCCATGCCCGGAAGCTAAGCCCGCCGCCAGGAGACCCGCAATCAGGACAACTTTTCCAACCGTTAGAAAGTTCTGGACCCTGGTTCCGAGTTCGACGCCGCGCGCGTGGATGAGGGTAAAGAGAAGGATTACGAGACAGGCTCCGGCCTTCTTGAGGACGGCCGCCTCGGAAGCTTCCGACAGGAGCCCGACCCGGAGAAGCCCTGGGAAAGCCCGGGTGAAATACTCCATGAAGCCTATCGCCGAAGCGGCTATGGGGGCCGAGAATCCGACGAAGAACGACGCCCAGCCGCTCAAGAAGCCGAGAAGAGGGTGGAAAAGCTCAGAAAGAAACGCATATTCGCCCCCAGCCCTCGGGATGGCCGCTCCGAGCTCCCCGTACGAGAGAGCGCCACAGAGGGCGAGGATACCGCCGACGATCCAAAGGCCGAGCATGACCAGGGGATTTCCCAGATCCCTTATGAGCAGGCCCGAGGTTGTGAAAATCCCGGCCCCGACCATGTTGGCCACGACGATGTTGGTCAGAGGAAAGAGGCCGATCCTTCTTTCGAGGCTGTCTTGTTTCATCCGTCCTTTAATCTACAAGAAAAACCCGGGCTGCGGCTGATGTCCGGACAAGATGAGGGTTCGCCTCGTCGTCGCCGACCTGGAAACCCATTCCGGGTCCGAGCCTAAACGCCCGGCCGTCCTTGAGCTCAACGACAATCTCGCCTTTCAGGACGAGCAGGACGTGACCGCGGCTGCACCAATGGTCGGCTTTATACCCGGCCGAGTAATCGACGACTCGAACGCGAAGGTTGCCGTCTTCCCGGACCCGCCAGAACGACGTCCCCGTTTCGCCCTTGTGTTCTTCTGCCGGAACCTTTTCCCAGTCCATCGCCGCGAACGGCATGTTACTCATCTTCATCGCTTTATTATACGATATTCCTCCCAAAATTGCCGATGGGTTTTTTCTCTTTGGGTTCCAACTTAACTTTGCAGAAGACGGGGTTTTTCATATATGATGAGAAAAAACGATGGCCCGGCTCAAGAAAAACTTTTACGAGATCCAGAGCCTCCAGTGGAGAAAGAGCCTCTTCGTCTTCACCGTCCTCATCGTCTTTGATTTCGTTGCCATCGGCCTCATCTCCCTTGCCGTGGTCCTGAGCCTTGGATTCCTCGGGCCGTGGCAAGGCCTCCTGACGAGGCCGTTCATTTACAAGCTCCTCGGCTTCGACCTGGCGGCCGCAATCCTCATCGCTTGGTTCCATTTTCAGGACGCCAGGAGGTTCGGCGCCGGCTATATCCTCAAGCGTCTTGAAGCCCGCCCCCCCGACATCTCCGACCGCTATCACAAGCAGTTCCAGAACACGCTTGACGAGATATCCATCGCCGCCGGCGTTCTAAAAGTCAACGCCTACGTGATCCCGGCGTTCGCCGTCAATTCCATGGCCCTCGTCGAAGCCGATAAAACTCCGGCGGTCGCGATCACCGAGGGAATGCTGGCCGAATGCACGAGAGATGAGCTTCAGGCTGTGGTCGCCCATGAGTTGGCCCACATCACCCGCGGCGACGCCTTCTACGTGACCCTGGTCTGCTCCCTGGCCAATTTCTTCGAGAAGCTTAAAGATGCCATGGAGCCCGAACAAGCCGAGACTCAGCCCGGCTTCCCGGGACGGAGGACCGGAGAAGGAGGCGGAGGCCCGGTCCTCATCTATCTCGCCGCCGCCGTTTCATCCATCGTCATGCGCCTCTTGAGCACGCTGGTCAGCCGGCAACGGGTCCTCCTTGCCGACGCCGCCGCCGTGGAGCTCGGGAGAGACCCCTCCTCTCTCGCCAGGGCCATCTATAAAGCCCATATCAAAAACTCGTTCATAGGTGATTTCTCAGCCTCCTGCAGCCCGCTTTTCATCGTTGCCCCTGAATCTCCAAACGTTCGGGAAGGTTCATTCGGCGGGCTTTTTGACTCTCACCCTCCCCTCCTCGAACGGATCGAAGCGTTGGCCGGCATGGCCGGGAAAAAGTCCGATCAAATCATCCGGGACGTCTGGGAGGGGCGGCAGAACCGTGAAAAGGCCCGGCAAATCCTGACTTCCTTCGAGGAAATGACGATAAAAACGGAACCTTCGGTAACCAGGCCAGAGGATGGGCACGAAGCTTCCACCTCCGCGCCCGGCGAGAAAGAAACGGGAGAGGCAAAGATCTGGTTGATCCAGAGCGCCAGAGGAGGATGGGAAGGACCGATGACGATAAGCGAGCTGGTCTCTCGTACGGATTTCTCCACCCTGGCCGTCATCAAAAATTCTCAGGAGAGTATTGAGGCCAAGGCCCGGGAATTCCCCCAGATTCGCTTGGCCTTGCGAAACGCCGGGCGAAAAAGGTCCGTCGATCGAGACCGCGAAAACAAGTGCCCGCGTTGCCGAGCCCCGCTCGCCCAGATATTCTATGAAGGCGTCTCCATCAAGCTCTGTCCGCGCTGCCAGGGCAAGCTCATCGGTGAGGGGATGATGGACCGGGTCATCGCCAGAAAAGAGGCGGGGTTTTCAGAAGCGCTGGTCAGAAAAGCCATGGCGTTTAAGGAGAGGTTCTTCTCCCAGCCGGTTAAGACCAAAAGGATTTCGGAAACGCAGCCGTCCGCTCCCCTAATCTGCCCCGACTGTGGCTATACGATGAGGGCCCGCCCCTATAGTTATGCGCACTTCATCCCGGTTGATAAGTGCCTGTCCTGTCACAAAATTTGGTTCGACGCCGATGAGCTGGAGATCCTGCAGATCATGATCGAGAACCGGTAACGCATTCAGCGCCGGTTATCCCCCGTCCCGGGTAATCAATCAAAAACCTTTTCCAACGCCTGGTACTTCGCATGCAGCGTCAAGACCGCTTTTTCGATGACGATATTGTCTTCGCCCTTGCATGCCGTCTCAAGTTCCCCTGCCGCCATCAGGAGATCCTTGGAGGCAGCCTGGAACGCGGCGGACTTGGCTTCCAGCCTCTTGGAAAGCGTCGCCTTCACGACGGTCTCGGCCTTGGATTTCAGGTCTCCGGCCGCCGCCTTGATTTTGGCGAAATTCTTATCAGGAAGAGACTTGTGGTAGACGACATACAGGGCTTTATGGAAATCATCTATCTCCTTGAGGACCGGCCGGATCGTTCGGACCAGCATCTCATACCTGGCGTGCAGGGCTTCGGCGGCATTGAGAAGGGCTTGGTCGTCCGCGCTCCTGGCCGCGGCGCTGTATTCCTCGACCGACCGCTTGAATTCCGCCAATCCGGCCTGCCACTTCTCTTCTTTATCCCTGAGAATGCCTGGAAGCTTGGCCTCGAAAACCCTGCCGGCTAGCCTGTTGATCTCGGGAACGAAACCCTTCAGGGCTGAGATATCCTTCTCAGGGTATGCCGTGTGCCATATGGGATAGATAATCTCGTGGAACGCGTCTAGCTCCGGAACGCTGCTCTCCATTTCTTGGGTAAAGGCTGCAACCCCGGAGACGAGGACGATCAAGGCGATGATAATCGCTGGTTTTTGTCGCATCATGGCCTCCTTAATCAATAAGCCGTCATTCTATCGAAAATCCCCGGATTTTTAAACCTGGGAACGGGTGAGGAAATATCCTCCCCAGATTCACCCCTAATGGTGATTGACCTAATCATCCCGTGGACCGACTAATATCATGTGACATAAAGGGCGTGACTCGCATAGGCTGCGGGGAGAGGTGTTTGGTTTATGGGAAAGAAAAAGATCCTCGTCGTCGATTTTGACCAGGAATTCTTGCGGTTCCTGTCCCAGTTCCTCTCGAACGAGGGGTTCAGCGTAAGCACGGCTGTCGACGGATCCGCCGGCCTTGAAATGTGCAAGGCCGAAAGCCCCGACCTGATCATCACGGAAGCCATGCTTCCCAAGCTGCACGGATTTGAGCTGTGCTCGAGGATCACCCACAGCGCCACCCAGAAGGTCCCGGTCATCATCATCACCGGCATCTACAAGGACACGATCTACAAAACTGAGGCCTTGCGCACGTTCGGGGCATCGGCTTATTTCGAAAAACCCCTCGACCCGGACGACCTCCTCGTCTCCATCCGGAAGATCCTCAACCTCCCTGCGGTGCCGGGCAAAAGTGTGAAAGACATCGACGAGGCGATCATGGAATCTTTAGTCTCTATTCCCGCCGCCCGAGAGCCGGCCCGGCTCCACATCCAAACCGAGGGCGCCTCGGCCTCCAAAAAAGAAAAAAAAGACCTCGTGCAGGACGAAATCGATGACATGCTCCAGAGCACGCTGGCCGAGTTCGGTCTGAAACCCGAGAAGAAAAAAACCTCTCTCGAGGCGCCAAAACATAAATCCTTCGCGCAGGCTCCGGCCCCGGAAACGAAATCTGTTCCCGATCTTCCCGCCCCCAAGGCCCAGGCGGCTCCCTTGCCTCCCTTGCCCAGAGAGAAGAAATCGGACGTACCAACGTTGACTCATGAATTCGGAGAATTTCTCGAAAAAAAGAAGCGGCCGTTCTATCCCAAGATCTTCGGCGCCGTAGCCGGGATCATGATCCTGATGAGCGCCATGGTGTTCTTCCTGAAGCCCGGCAAATCCGGCACCTCACGGGAGCAAGTCGCTTCGTCAATAACCGACGCGGCCGCCTTGGAGACGGCTGTTCCGCCGGCTGGGGAACAAGGGGTTTCTGATCCGGGAAATGCAGCGGCCGGAGTGAAGGCGTCCGCTAGGACTCAGGCCAATGCAGGAGCAAAGAAACGCCCGGTCGATCAATCCCTAGAAGCCTTGCCACAGGCCGTCGAGGACATCAAGCCGCTCGTCCCCGATTCAAGCTCGCCGTTAGAGCTCCAGGTCCCGGAGGCCGCCGGCACCGGCGCTCGGGAGGAGACCGCCCAGGAGGCAGCGGCGGCAACCGGAGATATGTTCGTCTCCCAGGTCCAGGAACCGTCGCAGAGAGAATCGACTGATCCGCTCGCGGCGCCGCCGGTAAAACTTAAGGCAGGCGACCTGGTGCCCCTCGCTGATGTTGACATCCAGCCACGGGTGATCAAAGCCGCCGAGCCTATATATCCCCCGGCCGGCCTTAGGATGCGCGTGACAGGCTCGGTTACGGTCAACGCCCTTGTTTCCGAGACGGGAGACGTCATCCAAACCGCCGTGGTCCGAGGGGTCGGCGGGGCCCTGGGCTTCAACAAAGCCGCCGAAACCGCCGTCCGGAAGTGGAAGTTCAGCCCGGCGGAGAAAGACGGGGTCAAGGTCAGGGTTTGGAAGCCTATCACGGTCACCTTCAAACTGGAATCATAAGAGAATCTTCAAAAGGAGAGATAGATGGCTCTAAGTAAGGAACAAGAAGACCTTTACCGGAAGACCATGGACGAGGTGAAAAGGCAATTGGACTCTATCGATACGCAAGTCGAACAGGAGCTGCAGAAAGTTCGGGAAAAGCTGGCCCAGCTCCAGGAATCCAAGAAAACCCTCAAAATGGTCTATGAAGGGACAGCCAAGCTTCTCGGGATCGAAACCGAACTCGAGGGAGAAGCGGAGAACGAAACCTCATCAACAGCCAAGATGTGAATGAGTCAGAACAGGGGCGATGATTTTCGCATGAACCTCCGAGCGGTCGCTGAGATCTTCAGGATCTGACCGCAATACCCGGACCAGGGAACCGTCCGGGTCCCAAATTAGAACTCAAGATTGCGGCGAGGCCGTATATCAGAATTCTCATAAGAATTCATCCCATCGGAAATTTCGGAATCGGAATTGACACCTTGTCCGGAGTTGTAATAAGGTAAGGGTTTCAACATCCTTACGGGCACGAGTATGTTTGTTCTTTTCGGCCTACTGATCGGATTTGCCGCCGCCATTCCCCTGGGTCCGGTCAACGTATTTGTCATATCGCAGACGCTCAAACGTGATTATTCCCATGGATTGCTGGCCGGCATCATGACGTCGGTGATGGATTTCGTCTACTGCCTGATCGCCCTGGTCGGATTCTTTCACGTCTCGATCAATCTCGAGCCCTACCTTCCTGTTATGAAAGGCTTCGCCACGGTTCTCCTGGTCATCATCGGGTGCAGGCTCATCAAGCAGTCCAAGAAAATGGAGAACTCGGCCGTCCAGGAAAAACAGGTCATCAAGCCGACGCGCCCGATCTTTGGAGTCTTTGCCCTATATATTTCCAACCCGACCCTTTATGCCTTCTGGATCGCCGTCGCCGGAACCGCCACCGCCCACCATCTCGTCACCAATAGGGGCTGGATCCCCATCGTATTCGCTATTTCCTGCAGCCTGGGTTCCCTGCTCTGGTACCTGATTCTCGTCCGCTACGTATCAAAACACCAGCATAGAATCCGGGTGTCAGCGTTCAAGAAACTCCTCGTGGTCATGGGCATCGCCCTGATCTGTTTCGGGCTCTATACGTGCGCCACGATCTTCCTTTGATGACTTCTCAGCACAGTCATTTTGGCGGTGAACCTTTTGTTCAATAATGCCGTATAATGGAATAAAGGAGACATGACGTGCTCAAGTTTTTGCTTTGGCTGATCCTTCTGGTCATCTGCTGGCCAATCGCCATTTTGGCCCTCCTTCTCTATCCCATCATCTGGCTTCTGCTCCTCCCCTTCCGGCTCGTCGGGATGACGCTGACCGCCGGGCTGGAACTGTTCAAAGCTATCATCACCTTACCGGCCAGGGTTCTGAACCGGGTCTGATCGCGCCGGCCTTCTGGACGACCGCCGGGAATTGTGCCATATTGGGGGCCGAATAGAACCTCCATGATCCCCTTTCGATCGGTCTCGCCGGAATGGGCAGCATGGGCGCACTAAACAGGCAGGGCCGTCGTGCAGATCCTAATCAAAAAGATCGTTTACCCCGGGCGGAGCCTGGCCGACGGGGAAGGCAAGGTCGTCTTCACGGACGAAGGGCTTCCTGGAGAGGTCGTAGAGGTCGAGCCGATCAGGGAAAGAGCGAGCTATATCGAAGCACGAACAGTCAGGATCATCGAACCCTCCGCGCGGCGGACGGAGCCAAGGTGCGGCCATTTCAGGGCTTGCTCGCCCTGGCAGAACATGGAATATGCGTTCCAACTGGAGGTCAAGGGCTGCCAGGTCCGAGAGATCTTCTCGAGAGAGCTTGGAATCGAGCTCGACCGGCTCGAGGTCGTCCCGTCGTCAAAGATCTGGGGTTATAGGAACCGGGCCAGGTTCCACGTCCTCTGGCAGGATGACAAACCCTTCGCAGCTTACCACGAGCCGGGAAGCGAGGCCGCTTTCATCCAGACGGAACGATGCGAACTCGTCCCCGAGGAAATGAACGGGCTTCTGGGGGCGGCGATCGGCAGGATCGGGAACGGCGATCTCCGGGGCGTGACCGATATCGATATCAGGAGGAGCGCCGCAAACGGCCGGATGCTGATCTCGCTGGGCATGGAATCGGGTGCCGAAGCGGAGGCTGTCCGAAAGGTATTCGGCCGGCTCAAAGACGATTATCCCCTGGCAGGCATTGTCGGTCTCCTAAACGACCGGAAGAGAACGAGCGAGGTCCCTCTCCTCGGCAAGGGATTCATCGAGGAAAACGTCGCGGGGGCACGTTTCCTGATCGGGGCGCAATCCTTCTTCCAGGTCAATAATGAGCAGCTGGCTGCCGTGGCGGGTGAGATGCGGCGCGTTGCTTCGGCCTCGAGAGAGCCCCGGATAGCCGACCTCTACTGCGGCATCGGAACGTTCGGCGTCCTGTTGGCGCCGGAAGCCAAGGAGGTTTTTGGGATCGAGTCCGAAGAGGCCAACCTGCGATTCCTCAAGAGGAACTTGGCGCAGAACGGCGTCGGAAATTACTCCGTATGCGAGGGCACGAGCGAGGAATGGATCGGCGAGATCCTGGGCAGGAACATCGACCTCATCATCCTCGACCCTCCGCGAAAAGGCGTGCGTCCGGACCTTGCGCGGGCTCTGGCGGACGATCCGGTGCGGACGCTGATCTATCTATCCTGTAATCCTGCAACGCTGGCCCGCGACCTCAAGATCCTGCTCCCAGCCTACGAAGTCGCCGAGGTCAAGGTCTTCGACTTTTTCCCCCACACTCCTCACATCGAAACCCTGACGATTCTTTTCCGCGGCCACCCTCTGGTCGCCGTTCAGGAATGACGGCCGGCAGATTGCGCTCGCCCTGCGAGTTGCCCGCAGGCGGCGGCGATATCGGCCCCCTTAGATCGGCGCCGCGTGACCTGGACTTTTCTCTCTTCGAGCCATTGGATGAACATCCGCGTTTCCGGCTCGCGAGGTCCCTGATAAACGAGCCCGGCCACCGGGCTGCAGGTGATGACGTTGACCTTAGCCCGGAGTCTCCGGGCGATCCCGGCCAGGCCTTCAGCGTCGCTCAGCGAATCATTGACGCCCTTGATGAGGATATATTCAATCGTCAGCATCCGCCCTCCCGACTTCAGGTACTCCTCGCAGGCCTCCACGACCTTTTCGAGAGGATACTTCTTGTTAACGGGCATGAGCTTATCCCTCACGCTATCCGTTGCGGCATGAAGGGAAAGGGATAGGTTCACCTGGAGGTCGATTTTCGCGAGCCGTTGGATGCCGGGCACCAGGCCGCAGGTCGAGATCGTCATGCGGCGCGCCGCGATCGCCATCCCCTCAGGAGAATTCATGATCCGGACGGCCTTTTCAAGGTTTCGCAAGTTATCGAGCGGCTCTCCCATGCCCATGAAGACCAGGTTGGTCAATTCCCTGCCAAGCGTATCGCGGAGAAAGAGGACCTGGCCCGTGATCTCCGAGGGGGAGAGGTTCCGTTTGAACCCGTTAAGTCCGCTGGCGCAAAAAACGCAAGCAAACTTGCAGCCGGCCTGGGTCGACAGGCAAACCGTTCGCCTCCTGCCGGATGGGATCAGGACGGTCTCGATGAAATTGCCGTCGGAGAGCCGGAAAAGGAACTTCTCTGTCCCGTCGGGGGATCGGCGCCGTTCAACGGCATCCATCCTGCTGATGAAGTAATCCGTTTCGAGCTTTTCCCTGAGCCTCTTGGAGAGATCGGAAAACTCTCCAAACGTCGTCTTGCCCTTGCGGTAAAGCCAAGAAAAAACCTGCCCCGCCCGGAACCCGGGCTCGGCGATCGTCTGGAGTTCGACTTTAAGCTCGTCAAGGGTCAGGTCTTTAATATTCTTTTTGGCGGGCATGCGCTCATTATAACAGGGACACAATACCAATTTCCGAATTTCCAAAATCTCCCCTGGAAAATATGTAAAGAAAATTAATTCGGAAATTGGTATTGTGTCCCCGGTTAAACCGCCTGCAGGCCGTTGCTTCTTGGGCGGGAAATATGCTAATCATTGTCCCTCGTTATGGGCTGCATTTAAAGATGAACGCCATCGCCGCAACGATCGAACACCTCCCTCACCTGGGGGAAATCCTCGCCCTTGCCTCGGCCGTGGCTTGGGCCATCGCCGTTATCCTGTTCCGGATAAGCGGCAAGGATGTCCACCCGATCGCACTGAACCTCTTCAAGAGCCTCTTCGCCCTTCTTGTCCTCCTGGCCGTTATGCCCGCCCTCCACAAGCCCCTTTTCCCCGATGCGACGTTGACTGAGGTCGGTCTTCTCCTTTTGAGCGGGATCCTGGGCATCGCCGTTTCCGACACGCTTTTCCTCATGTCCCTCAACATCCTTGGAGCAAGCTTGGCGGCCATCGTGGACTGCTTTTACAGCCCGTTCGTCATCATCCTGTCCTATGTCTTTATCTTCGAACGCCTCAACGGCTGGCAGCTCTCCGGCGTCCTGCTCATTATCGCCGCTGTCTTGATTATCGCCCACAGAAGCCGCAGCGAGAACGATAAAATCTCCCGGAAGAACCTCGTCCGAGGCATATTCTTGGGCATCTTGGCCATGCTTTTCGTCGCCATCGGCATCGTGATGATCAAGCCGATGCTCGCCCGCACGGAAATCTTCTGGGCTACCGGAGTCAGGCTTATCGGCGGAACGCTTGGAGTGTCGGCTTTCCTTCTTCTGCACCCAAAGCGCCGGGAGGTCCTCCGCCCGCTGTCCGACCTCTCCAACTGGAAGGCCATGGTCCCGGCTTCATTTTTCGGAGGCTTCCTATCCCTTCTCTTCTGGATGGGAGGGATGAAGTTTGCCTTCGCCTCCGTGGCCGCCGTCCTAAACCAGATGAACACAATCTTCATCTTCATCCTTGCCACCATCTTCCTGAAAGAGAAGGCCACTCCCTGGAAGATCGCAGCCGTCGCCCTCGCCTTCATCGGTGCCTTCCTGGCATCGTATCCGCTCTAGCGGCTTTAGGAAGCATCTTTTCGTGCGATATAGACAATGGCGCAGGGGCGATGCCCGGAGGAGGCAGTTGAAGGTCTGAGCGGGCACGGGTCCTCATTCTTGCAAGCGGCACTGGATGCCACCCGTAAGCCCCCGTAGCGGAGGGGGGACCCATCGGCATATCCGATGGGGGGAACCGACGGGACTGGTTCCCCCGGGGGGCCGGGGGCCAAGGGCGGCTCCAGGCCGCTTCCGACGGAGGGCGCGCCCCGAGCCTTAATTCTTTCTCACACGAAAAGATGCGTCTGCGGCTCTGGACATCGAAGGCGGCCTTGATTACTCTATTCAGGGATGGCCCGTTGAACAAAGGAGGTTGACCCATGAAAAGACTTTTGATCATCTTATTAGTTCCGGTTGTTCTGCTTTCGTCTGCCCTCGGGCAACAGAAAAAGGTTTTAGCCGATGATCCCAGCGTCGCATCCAGTCTCAGGCTTCTGGAGAAATGGACGGCATCCCAGGTGGAATATAGGAACCAACCCGGCATCTCCATGGGAATTGTCCATGATCAAGACCTGATCTGGTCAAAAGGCTTCGGTTTGAGCGACCTTGGCGCGAAGACGCCGGCCACCTCAGAAACCATCTACCGCATCGCCTCCATAACCAAGCTCTTCACCAGCACGGCGATCATGCAGCTTCGGGATTCTGGCAAGCTCCGTCTCGATGATCCGATCGTAAAATATATCCCCGCCTTTAAGATCAAGAGGAATTTTTCTGACTCCCCGCCGATCACCGTCCAGAACCTTCTGACCCACACATCGGGCCTCCCGGGCGAAGCCGCGTTCCCCTACTGGACCGACCACGTCTTTCCCACGATGGGTGATATCCTCAAAGCTTTGCCAACGCAGGAAATGGTCTTCCCCACGGAGACGAAATACCGCTACTCCAACCTGGCCTTGGCTCTCGCCGGCGAGGTCGTGGCCTCCGCTTCAGGAGAAACCTATGAAAGCTACATTCAAGAGCATATCCTCAAGCCCCTCGGCATGACCGATACCTCCGTGAACCTTTCCCCGGACGATCGGAAACGGCTCGCCACAGCCTACAGCCGGCGCCTTCCGGACGGGACGCGCCGCATCCTGCCGTTCACGGACTCCCGGGGCCTGACGTCAGCGGCCAACATGTCTTCAACGGTGGAAGACTTGGCCAGGTTTATCTCCCTCCAGTTTGGGGACGAGAAAGCCGCCGGGAAACAGGTCCTCAAAAGGAACACGTTGCGGGAGATGCACCGCGTCCATTGGCTCTTTCCGAGCTGGAAGAGCGGCCGGGGGCTTGGTTTCAGCGTCCGGCAGTTCGAGGGCAAAACGCTTGTCGGCCATTCAGGTTGGGTGGCCGGATATCAAACGCAGATCGGTTTCATCGTTGAAGACAAGATTGGCGTTATCGTGCTGACAAACGCTGACGACGGCAGTCCCAATACCTATTTGGAGCAAGCATTCAAGGTCACCGGCCCGGCCATTCTCAAGGCTGTGGCCCCTGCCCCGAAGCCTTCGATTCCAGACCCGGCCTGGAACGCCTACCTCGGACTTTATACCGACCCGACCTTCTGGGACGTCGAAGTCATGCTTCTCGACGGGAAGCTCTACCTTTACAACCATGACTATCCGCCCGAAGAGAACGCCCGGGAGGCCCTGGTCGAACTCGATCCCGAAGGTCCGCACACCTTCCGAATGACAGGAGAGGACTCGAGCCGCGACCTCGTCGTCTTCGAGATGGGACCGGACGGCAAGGTCCAACGCGTCAAAGTCGGGGAGAACTATATTTTCCCTAAAAAATAGGATTTACCGTGATGGGTCGGCGAGTTTGACGTCGACCCAAAACGAATATTTCTTCGGGCTTCGAGAATAGCCGGAAGCCCCGCCCTGTTCCATATCTAAGGATTCCAGGTCGCTGGTCAGCCTGCCTTCCATGTCCGTAGCCGCAGCGCTGGCCTGGGTTTCGGCGGCTGCCCGTTGGGCCATCCGCGCTTTCTTCATTTCTTCGGTCATCCCGCCCCATTCAAAGCCGATTTTTAAGCTCTTCCCAGGCCCAATGCCGATCCCCCCCTCCGGAGGTGTCCCGCCCAAGGGAATCCGGCACTCGGAGACCGAGACCTTGTCTTTGGTCATGGCCATGTAGATCGGCGGCTCGACGGGAGATCCCTCCCCAACGGAGGTTTTCGTGTCGGGAGTCTTATCGATGACCTCCGATTGGAAGACGAAGTAAAACTTCCTGGCCCGTATCTCAGCCTTCTTTTGCTCGGTCAGGATCTCGCCGGTCTTTTCCATGGAGGCGATTAACTGCTCGGCGGGGACCGGCTTCCGGACGAACCGGATTCCGTGGTCCTTGCTCTTCTTCCCCTCCGGGCTCAGATAAACGGTTAAGCCTGTGGCTCCGATGGAGCTCAGGAACTTGGGATCCTTGATGACGAAAAGGAGGTAGAGATGAGCGCCGTCGTTCCTAAAGGCATAATTCACCATTCCCCCCTCGTAGGCGTTCATGGCCTCGCCCTGCCACTCAGAATCGAGGCCGTCGATCATCACGGGCACGGCCGTCCATTTGCTCTCCAAGATTTTTTCTTCGGCAGGTCCATAACCGAGAAGAGCGGCCAGAAGAAACCCGATCGCCAAAAGGGCAAACGTGCGTCTTGTCATGGAATCCCTCCTTCCGCCTTTCAAGCGAGCAGCTTCCCGACCTCCTCCACGGCGCTGGCTGCATCCGGGGCATATCCGTCGGCGTGGATCTGGACAGCGTATTCCCTGGTGACGGGAGCTCCGCCGATGATAACGGGGACCTTGAGCCCGGCCGCCCGGACGGCCTCGATGATCCCTTTCATCCCGACCATGGTCGTCGTGAGGAGGGCCGAAAGGGCGACGATGCTGGCATTGTGGGCTTTTGCGGCCTCAACGAACCGTTCGGCAGAAACGTCGATGCCCAGGTCTATGATCTTATAGCCGGAGCCACGAAGCATCATGGCCACCAGGTTCTTGCCGATGTCATGAAGGTCGCCCTTGGCCGTCCCAATGACAACAACACCCTTGGGCTGAACCTTGTCCTTGACGAGCCAGGGCTCAAGTTTGACCAAGCCCGCATTCATGGCCCTGGCGGCCACAAGGACCTCGGGGATGAAGACCTCGTTGTTCTTGAATAGCTCACCAAGGATATCCATGCCTTTGATGAGCCCTTCGTTGAGGATTTTGGCGGCAGGAAGCCCGGAGGCCAGGGCCTTGTCCACGAGGGCCTCGACTTCGGCTTTCTTTCCCTTCAACAAGGCCTCTTGCATATCCTGGAACATCTTCATCTCCTCGCTTTGGCGATTTTCAATATCACACAATAAAAGTCCCTTGTTGTCAAGAAAAGTAAGGGTCAAACCTACTCTTTTGACAGATCTGTCAAAAGAGTAGGTTTGACCCTTACTTGCCTCCCTGATATGATTGGATTATCCGGAGGGCACGGGGGCGGCAAGGACATGAAGCCTTTCAAGATCGGGATCGTTAGCGCCAGTCTCAAGCCCCTTGGACTTTCACCGTTCGAGGTCCTCGATTGGGCCATCATAAACGAAATCGACGGAGTCCAGTTCTCGGGGACGGACCCGGACCAAGCCAAGTCCCTCGACAGGCCGTTGCTTAGCGAGCTCTCTGCTTACGCCGGCGAGAACCGCCTCTTTCTGGAATGGGGCGGCGGCGAGCATGTCCCTCTCGACCCCGCCACGGGAAAAGCCAAGGACATCTTTGCCGTCAACAAAAAAGCCGCCGAGCAGGCGCGCGCACTGGGCGCCGCGACCGTGCGGTCCTCCTCAAGAGGGGTGACGCGATGGAACGCGAAGTCCCTGCCCACGGAAGAGATCCTTCGTCTGACCGCCAAGAGTTTGAAAGAGCAGAAGAAAATGCTCGCTGACCTCGGCGTCATCCTAGCCCTTGAAAACCACTTCGAGTTCACGACATTCGAGCTCCTCCGTCTCTTCGACATGTGCGGCGTTGAGCCGGGGGAGTGTTTCGGCGTCTGCCTGGACACCATGAACCTCTTAACCATGCTCGAAGACCCCGTGGCCGCGACAGAGCGCATCCTGCCCTGGATCGTAACGACCCACGTCAAGGACGGCGCCCTCCTGATCACGGACGACGGGTTCGTCACGTTTCCGACAGAAGCCGGGACCGGAATCGTAAACCTGGCCGCCATCTTTGAGCGTCTCTCGACACTCAAAATCCCGATCAACCTCTGCCTCGAGGACCACGGCGGAGATTTTCAGGTCCCCATCTTCGATCCTTCTTTCCTCGCCCGGTTCCCCGACCTCACGGCTTTGGAATTGGCAGCACTCGTAAAACTCTCCCAAAAAAGCCAGGATCTTCTGGATGAAGGCCGAATCGCCGTCCTCGACCGGGAACGATGGCCCGAGCAATGCGAACGCCGCATGAAAAGGGGTCTCAGGGCGGTCAGGAGGATCGTCGAAGAAGGCCGGCGTGGAGGATGAAAACTCGCCGCCCTTTTACGATCCAGGCCAGCGGTTGATCTTATCCCGGACTTAAGCTATATAAAGGCATAAGAATAAGGTCGGACCATGAAAGCAAAAGAATCCGGTTCGATTCCAGGCAAGAAACGCCCGATCCCGCCGCGGGCGAAAAAGATAGCTGTCTGGAAGGCGCTCGCCTCAAACCCTCAGGTTCTCAAGGCAGGCCCTCGAGTCGTTCGGTTTCTCTTCGATTACATGGGCAAGTTCAAGGTCCAGGACGTCGGAGGTCGCCTCATCCTGCATTCCCATTTACCGCCGCTTAATAGCCGGGCATATAAGAGATTCGTAGACGATCACCTCATCAAGAATATCGAAGGCCCTTCCCATGCCCAGGTCGGCCTGACGAACGCCTGCCCGCAGAGATGCGTATACTGTTATAACCGGGGGCGGAAGGGCGAACCGATGGACACGGAGACCATCCTGCGAGTCATCCGCGACTTGAGGGAGATGGGTGTTTTCTGGCTGGGATTCACAGGGGGGGAACCCCTCCTCAACCGGGACATCGTGCGGATCACCAAAGATGCGGCCGCGGACTGTGCGGTCAAGCTCTTTACCTCCGGATTCGGCCTGACCGAGGAAATGGCCGCCGGATTGAGGGACGCCGGGCTGTTCTCGGTATCGGTCAGCTTAGACCACTGGAATGAAGAAGTCCACGATCGCGGCCGCGGCTTTCCCGGCGCTTACAAAACGGCCCTGCGGGCGGTCGAAATCTTCAGGAACGTCGGCGCTGTCCAAATCGGCATCTCTTCGGTCCTCTCGAAGGAGATGATGCCGCCGGACAAGGTGGAGGAATTCTTAAGATTTCTATCCGGGTTGGGCATCCACGAAGCCTGGCTGAGCGAAGCCAAGCCCTCGGCTCCGGCGTTCTGGAGCGAAGAGTTCATCATATCGGAGATAGAGCGCCGGGAACTCATACGGCTCCAGGACCGATGGAACAAGAACGGCGGGATCACGGTCAATTACCTTGGCCATTTCGAGAGCAAAAGCCACTTCGGCTGCAACGCGGGAAGCAAGATGATCTACGTCGACGCCTTTGGAGAGGTGAGCCCGTGCGTTTTTGTCCCCCTAACCTTCGGTAACGTCCGCGAGCGCTCCCTCCGTGAGATCGTCACGGAGATGAGCGCCCGTTTTTCCCCCTCGATCGCTTGCTTCATGAACTCCGAATACGGACTCTTCAGAAAGTATTACGAGGGCGAGCTCCCCCTTCCCGGAGAGAGGACGCGGGAGCTTCTTGGGAGAGTCCGGTTTGGGCCGCGGCCGAGATTCCACGAACTTCGATCGAAATGAAAGGAGGCCCGGTGAACAAGGGACAATCCGCGAAATGGAACCGGGTTTTGGGCTACGGCCTGGCCGCGATATTCGCCTCCGTCGGCCTCTGTTTTCTCTTCGTCCCGGAAAGCGTGATTGTCCTGTTCAACACCCTCTCGCGCCCGCTGGGAATGGAGGTCTCTCCGGGCTCGGGCCGGTCCTTTTACCTGGTCCTCGCGGCAGCCTACATGTCCGTTGTCACGCTTCTCGCCTGGAACATGGGCCGGCAGCCCGAAAACAGGACTTACGCCGTGCTTCTTGCCCAGGCCAAGTTGGCCAGCTCCCTGATTTCATTCGGCTTCTTCGCATTTCAAGGACCGTTCCTGATCTATCTGGCGAATGGCCTCATCGACGGGGCGATCGGGGCGGCGGTGTATCAGATTGCCGGGCGAAAAAGGAGTTGAGCCCGGATCGGGATCAAGATGAATACCCGGTTGAAACTGGCTGCCTTGTTTCTACCGAGGCGGATCAAGGAAAAAAGACTCCGACAGCTGTTCCAGCTGACGGCCCAGGCTTTTCAGACCGAGATCCCCGACATCGGGAGTCTTTCTTTATCAGAATGCCTGCGCGCTTATGGGCTTTACAGCAGCAGAGAATCCGAAAAAGTCATCGCCCGAGGAGATGAACAGGCGGTTAAGTCGAGGCTTTACGGGAACGCATTCTGGCTTGGCTCGCAACTGAGAAAAGCCTTGCGACCGCGGACCATGCGGGAATTCATGAAGGCGGCTTCGATCCTCTATGGAGCCATCGGAATCGACCTCCGGGGGGATACGGAAGGCCATATCCTCATCCGAAAGTGTTTCTTCAGCCATCACTATTCGCGAAGGGTTTGTGAACTCATGTCCTCGGTAGACCAAGGTCTTCTGGCGGGGCTTTCGGACGGAGGCGAGTTGCGTTTCATCCAGCGCATCACCGAAGGCAAGGATTCCTGTAAGGCGGAATTCATACGAGCCAAATGAAAAAAGTTCTGGTGATCGGGAGCGGCGCCGGCGGCGCGACCGTCGCTAAGGAGCTCCAAAAAAGTTTTGAGGTGACGGTCCTCGAGGCCGGGCGTCAATTCCGACCGCTTAAGGCCGGTCTTCGGCAGATCGAGAAGATCAAGAAGGCCGGGCTTCTATTCGATGAAAGAGAGGCCGGACTTATCTTTCCCTTCATGAAAATACGGCGGACGTCGGAGGGCATGGTTCTGGTAAGCGGAAACGGGACCGGAGGGACGACCGCGATCGCCACGGCCAACGCCTTGCGCCTGGACCAGGATCTCCAGGCGCTCGGCATCGATCTCAGCCGGGAATTCGAAGAGCTCGGCCGCGAGGTTCCTATCACAACGGCCCATCAGCGGAAATGGAGCAAGGTCACCCGCCTCCTTTTCCGGACCTTCGAGGAAATGGGGCTCAACCCCCACCCCATGCCTAAAATGGGCTTTTTTGAGGATTGCGCGGGCTGCGGACGCTGCGTCCTCGGCTGCCCGAACGGGGTAAAATGGGATAGCCGCGAGTTCCTTCGATCGGCCCTGGAGCGGGGGGCGACTCTCCGGACGGGGGTCCGGGCGGCCAGGGTCGTGATCGAGGGCGGCCAAGCGGTTGGGGTCGAAGCCCGAACGGGTCTGAGGCAGGAATTCATTCCTGCCGACGTCGTAATCCTTGCCGCCGGAGGTCTCCGGACCCCGCAGATACTCCAAATGTCGGGCATTCAAAGCGAGCCGCGGCTGTTCGTCGACCCCGTGCTCTGTGTCGCCGCTCCCTGGAAGAATGCCGGCCAGAATGCGGACCTCCCGATGCCGTTCTTCATCCAGCGGCGCCACGACATCATTTCCCCTTATTTCGACCACCTGAGCTATTTCTTTAATCCCGATTGGAGGCCTCCGGCCCGAGACGTCCTGAGCCTGATGATCAAGCTGGCGGACGAGGATAGGTGCGCTGTCGGAGGAAGAAAGGCCGGCAAGATCCTGACGGAGAAAGACCGAGAAAGGCTGAAAGATGTTGTGGACGTCTGCGTCGAAGCCTTAAGACGGCTGGGTGTCCCGAAAAACGCTCTTTTTTTCGGCACCCTTAACGCCGGACACCCCGGAGGGGCTTTGCCTCTCCTCTCGTCATCCGCCGCCACCTTCCACGATTCTCGGCTTCCCGGGAACCTCTATGTCGCCGATTCGTCTCTCCTTCCCCGCTCCCTGGGCGGCCCCCCCATCCTAACCATCATGGCCATGGCCAAACGCATCGCCCGGATCGTTTCCGAGGGTTTCGCTCAGCCCTAACCGACGCAGCCCTGGAAGCTTATCGAGATTGACGTTTTTTGGTCTGCTCCTTATAATCTGACCTGAAAAAGGAGAAAGCTATGTCTGTCATGAAAGGTCCAAAGGGCTGCATCGGCATCCTGACCGGCGGGGGCGATGTCCCGGGTCTCAATCCGGCCATCCGGGCCGTAACCATCCGCGCCCTCCACGAAGGCTATCAGGTCATTGGCATCCGCCGTGGCTGGGCAGGGCTCATTGAGATCCAAAGAGATAAGGATGCAACGAATCAAGATAACTACCAGATCCTCACGGAGGAGATCGTGAACAAGGCAGGTCGCTCGGGCGGCACCTTCCTCCACACCTCGCGCACCCGTCCAAGCAGCGTTCCGGACGTCAATATCCCGGAACACCTCCGGGACGTCTATAGGGGCAGAACGAACGACCTCACTGAGGAGGTCCTCAAGAACCTGGAATTCTTGGGAATCGACTATCTCATTCCGATCGGCGGCGATGACACGTTGGGCTACAGCGTCCATCTCCACAAAAAAGGCGTCAAGGTCATTGCCATTCCCAAGACCATGGATAACGACGTCCCCGGAACGGATTACTGCATCGGGTTTTCGACCTGCGTCACCCGCACCATCGAGATGACCCACGCCTTACGGACCACGGCGGGTTCACACGAGCGCTTCCTGGTCATCGAGATCTTCGGCCGCTACGCCGGGTTCACGGCCCTTCTGCCGACCATGGCCGGAGCGGCCAACCGCTGTCTCATCCCTGAGTCTAAGTTCAATATCGAGCACCTCTGCGAGCTTATGACCGCGGACCGTTTGACCAACCCGAGCCTGTATTCCGTTGTCCTGGTTTCCGAGGGAGCCATGTATGAAGGCGGCAGTATGGTTTTCGAAAGCGACGAGAAGGATATGTTCGGCCATCGGAAGCTGGGAGGGATCGGGGATCGAATCTCCCACGACCTGAAAGAACTTTCGCCGAAATTCAACAAGGGCCGCCGGACCAACGTCATAAATCAGCGGTTGAGTTATCTCGTCCGCTGCGGCGACCCCGATGCCATCGATTCCATAGTCCCCATGGCCTTCGGGAACCTGGCCCTGGACCTGGTCATGGACAACCGGGCCGGCCGAATGGTCTGCCTGCGCAACGGGATCTATGACAACGTCCCCATCGAGGTCGTGACAAGCACCAAGAAGGTCATCGACGTGGACAAATACTACGACAAAGACCGCCTTAGGCCTCTCTATAAAAGCTTCAACCAGAAGCCGTTCTTCATCATGACCAGCGACTTCTAGTTCATTAAATACGGGCATGATTCCGGGCATGAAACCTTCGGCAAAGCGGGCGAACGCTCCAGCATAGTCGGGAATATCATGGACTGGAAAGCCAAACAACCATGAGAAGATTTCTTTTCTGGACGCTTGCCGTCCTCATCACGATCGCCTCCGCCTTCTATCAGCGAATGACCGGCCCGACTCACCCCGTCCGCGGGGAAGCTTTCGTCGAGAACGAGACGGTTCGTTTCCGCCTTCCCCGGAGCGCAGAGAACGTCAACGACTGCGAGATTGGGGTGAAGGTCATGAATCCAGGCGTGACCGGGTCTGTGTCCTACAAGCGGTTCAAAACGGATGACCCCTGGACCAAAGTTGAATTCGAACGGAAAGGCGACACGCTCGTCGCCGGCCTGCCCAAACAGCCGGCTGCGGGAAAGCTCGCTTATCAAGTCTTCTTGGAAACCGAAAACCAAGAAACTTTGATCTCCGGACAGGAGCCCGTCATCATCCGGTTCAAAGGCCCTGTCCCCAGGGCCGTCATCATCCCCCACATCATCGTAATCTTCCTGTCCATGCTCTTCTCGACCATGGCCGGAATCACGGCCCTCGACAAGAAGAGCCATCCAAGGAGATTCGCGATTCAGGCGGCCGTCTTTTTATTCGTAGGGGGGGTCATCCTCGGGCCGATCGTCCAAAAATTCGCCTTCGGCGTCTACTGGTCCGGCATCCCCTTCGGAACCGACCTTACCGACAATAAGACGCTGTTTTCGATGTTCGCCTGGATCGCCGCCCTCATCGCCGGGCGAAGGGGAAGGCCGGCCCGCGGCTGGGTTCTGGCCGCTTCCATCATTATGCTCATTATCCATCTCGTCCCCCACAGCCTGCTGGGATCCGAGCTGAAGTATTAAAGAGGAATCCCCTACCGGTCATTCATCCGTGCTTGTTTTTTCTATAAATCCTATATAATTTCTAAGATTAAAACAGGATTGAGAATCGTTAACCGCAAGAGGAGGGAGACGTGATCAAAGCGAAGGTTCTTGTTTTAGCCAGCTTAGGACTTATCCTGGGAGGCTTCTTGTTTACGGCCTGCAGCTCCCCTTCGTCTCCGGAGACGCCTGGCACGGGGAAGGATGATCCATCCTTCTCCAGCGACATTCAGCCCATCTTCAACGGTTCATGCACGGCTACGAGCTGCCATGGCGCGTCCGCTCAGGCGGGTATGACTCTCGTCCAGGGGCAGTCCTACAACAACCTCGTCAATGTCGACTCCGCCGAGGAGCCGTCTCGGAAGCGCGTCCTGCCCGGCGACGCTACGAATTCGTACATCGTCATCAAGCTCGAAGGTCGGCAAACCATCGGAGCTAAGATGCCCATGGGCGGCAGTCTGGACGCGGTAAGCCTCCAGAACATCAGGAATTGGATCAACAGGGGCGCTAAAAACAACTAGGAGAAGATATGAAAAAATCTCTATCCAGCGTTTGTTTGATCTTGTTTGTTCTCGGACAGATGGCTTTGGAAAGCCTGCGGGGCGCTTCTCAAACGGAACAGGCCATGCCCGACGGCGTCAGGATAGTCTTCAAGGAACGCTGCGCCGTCTGTCACAAAGGGAAGTATCCGCCGCAACGGCTGAATCTGGAGCCGGAGGGATTGCCGGATTCTCTCCTAAACGCTCCAAGCCATGAACAACCCGCCCTCAAGCTGGTGGACACGGCATCGCCCGAGGCGAGCTATCTGTTGAAAAAGATCAAGGGCCAAGAAGGGATCAAAGGAAAAACCATGCCTCCTCCAGGAAAGGCCCCGATGACCGCGGACGAGATCGCTCTTATCGAAAACTGGATCATGAGCCTTAAGGAGGACTTGCCGGCCGTCGCCTTCCGGAGAGCAGGTTTCGGTTCCGGGGGCTTCGTCGCGTCTTCCGCTTCAACCCAGGCCTCTGCAGACAAGTCAAAAAAATCGAAAGCGGCCTATGAGAAGCCGCCTTTCTGGGGAACTCGCCTTATCAACCTCCCGACCGGGATGACCATCGATAAGAAGGATTTCCTGTTCCGGATCTCGCATCGGCTGGTCCCGTCTGTTCGCACGGGCTACGATACCGCCTGGGGTCTGGACGGCCCGGCGATGGCCTTCATCAGCCTGGGGTACGGGATCACCGACAGGGTTGGCATCACCCTGGGGCGTTCCGGACTCTTCAAGGAGGTAGAGTTGTCCTCGACCTGGATCATTCTCCAACAGGGCGAGAACGCTTCCCTTCCCTTTTCATTTACGTTCAACAGCGGGTTGGGCTGGGTCACCCAGAAACAGGAAGGTCGGGGCGCCTTCAATTCTCGAAACTTCAAGATCAACGCCCAGGTCATCCTGGGCCGCCAGTTCAACGAACGGTTTTCGGTCCTCGTCACGCCGATCTATTCCTCGAACACAAACCATTGGGAAGGGGCCGCCCAGGGGACGTTTGCGATCGGGATCGGCGGCCGATTCATGTTCCTCAACGACCTTTCCATGATCGGCGAATGGGTGCCGGTTCTTGCCGGCTATAAGGATATCGCGAACGGATGGGGTTTCGGGTTCGAGAAGAAGATCGGAGGGCATGTCTTTCAGGTTTTCATCACGAACTCTATAGGGCTCACCACGGCCCAATTCGTCACAGGCGGCGACCTGCGATTGGGCAAGGGAGATCTGCGGCTCGGATTCAACATCTTCCGGACGTTCTAAGCCGTCCTCCCGTCTCCAGAAAGCTCAAGGCGGCGCCTGAACGCACCTCCTTTTTTCCCTCTTCACGCAGGATATTCCCGAGAAGCGGAATAAAAAAGGAGACTGGCTGGCGAGGCGCCAAGGTTTCAAAGGCAAAGGAAGCGGGGCTAAGGAGGATCCCTCTCCAGCCAGCGTCTTCATTATATAAGAGCAAAATTTCAAATGTCAATAAAATAAAAAAACGGTTCTTAACTTGATTTTTGCACCCCTTAATGTATACTATTTCTATAGGAATTAAAAAATAAAAGAGGTTCCATGCCTCAAAGAATGAAGATCGGCGTTTTGGCTTTAGCGGTCCTGATCTCTTTCGCAGGCTGGAAAGGCCTCGACGCGGTCCTAAGACCGGTTCCGGCACGGCTGGCCGCCCGCGTCCAAGGAGGCATATCGATGGCCCAATTGACCGAAAAACCCGAACAGGATCAGGCTTCGAGGCCGCATATCACGGAACCACCCTTCTCCGGGAAATTCAATGACCACTTTGAAAAAGGGACCTATATCTGCGGCGCCTGCAAGGCCCCTCTCTTCCTCTCGGACGCCAAGTATGACCACGGAACCGGGTGGCCGAGCTTCAGGTCTCCGATCAGCAAGGAAAATCTGGAATTCCTGGAAGACCAATCCTTCTCCATGAAAAGGACCGAGGTCCGGTGCGCAGCCTGCGGCGCCCACCTGGGCCACGTCTTCGACGATGGGCCGACTCCCCCGTTTGAACACTACTGCATCAATTCGGCATCCCTGGATTTTATCCCGGAAGAGAAGGCCTCGGCCTCCAAAACCGAGACGGCCGTTTTCGCGGCCGGCTGCTTCTGGGGCGTTGAATATAAGTTCCGCAAGATCAAGGGGGTCAAGGATACCGAGGTCGGCTATACGGGCGGCACGACCAATAATCCCGATTATAGACAAGTTTGCGCAGGCGGGACCGGCCATTCCGAGGCCGTCCGCGTCACTTTTGACCCTTCGATCATTCCCTACGAGGACCTGGTCCGGCTCTTTTTCTCAATCCACGACCCGACTCAGATCAACCGCCAGGGTCCCGACGTGGGCACACAATACCGTTCCATGATCTTCACCGCGGACGAGACCCAAAGGGAAACGGCCCAAAGAGTCATGAACGAGCTTCAGGCCTCGGGCCGCTTTGCGAAGCCCATTGCCACGGGCATTGTTCCCGTCTCCAAGTTTACTCGGGCCGAGGAATACCATCAGCGCTACTACGAGAAGACAAAGAAGAGGGCCTGCGCCTTCTGACGGCCCGTCCTTATTCGCCCCTTGGAGGTCCCTCGACCCCAGAAACAAGACCGCCTGAATCCGAATTTTTTATAGATTTAGGGGCTGAAAGGTCCAGCTTCCGCCCGGAAAGCAAAAATATTTCAAAAAAAAGCAAAAAAAAGCTTGCATTCTTAAAATATTAAGTGTAAATTAGCTTGAAAAATAAGTGGTGATA
>Ga0136653_10000277_pt1 | contig 26685 bp, 23 predicted proteins | sample LakKivw275mmetaG_FD_94866 | JGI IMG/M metagenome (GOLD analysis project Ga0136653, IMG submission 94866) | Anoxic lake water microbial communities from Lake Kivu, Rwanda to study Microbial Dark Matter (Phase II) - Lake Kivu water 275m metaG... | ecosystem: Environmental > Aquatic > Freshwater >...
AAAGATACGGAGTGCTATGGCAGATTAAAAATTTATTCAGAAGATCCTGGGGAAATTAACCGACAGCTTAAAGGCGAAATTCTCAATGACATGGTCGAAGCCGTATGGTCCCAACCTGTAATAAGCGCCGGCACCTAAGGAAACGAGCCGAACGTCGAGCAGATTATTTATGAGCAGGCCCGTTTCATAATACCCCTTCTCCATCGTCCTGTACTCTATATTGTAATGATTTCCGTTATGTTTCAGTTCTCCACATCCGGCGTTGAACGAAACGGAGATCGCAGGATTAAAATAACGTCCCCGCACCAGCAGTTTCCCGAAGTTATGGGTAAAATAAAGGGCCACATAACGGTCCGACAGAAATTCATTCATCCTCATGGTGGCAAAGCTGTGCGGGACAAAAATCGTGAAACGCTGATAGCTGCCATGACCGTTGTACAGATCGGTGTAAGGGATGGACCTGTCGATGTATCCGGCCCTGATCTCCAGGGAAGGCTCACCCAGGTATTTTATGTACCATGACTTGTGTATTTTAATATCACAACGGTTATAGGCGTAACCACCGTCAAGAATGCCGGTCAGACCCCTGGTATAATTGAACCATACCACAGGATAATGTGTGCCTAAGGAGAGGCGGGTTCGGGCGTTCTTCAGAAACTTCTCACGGTAGGCGTACCTGAAACCTAATGACAGGGTGGTAAAATGAAATTCATTGGTCATGGCGACCAGTCCCTCACCGCTGACACCGTAATAATATGGTTCCTCGGCGATCTTATATATTCTGTCCAGGGCCATGTGGACATTCATATACCTGAGGGCCATGAATCCCACATAGACCTCTTCTTGTTCCGTCCTGTCCATCCTGGTCAGAAGAAAATCCCTGAGATTATCATAGCTGAACCGGCTGTAATCATCAAAAAAGTGTGTGCCGCCGCTTTCGGTGACATCCTGCATGTACTTCAGACCGAATTCCAGGGCGGCATCATGGTTGGCCACCACCCTCACGTCGGCGCCGTATTTGGCTGTCGCATCATCGAAACCATAACCCCAGTAACCGCCCAGGGAAACACGATGCGACAGGCGGTCGTTGGTATGAAGGCCCAGACCCAGATAAAAGCCCTCGTAATTATTGAACAGGAATATCCTGTTCAGGTCGAGGTTGACGAATTTGACAGGGATCCTGCCCGTATTAATGATCTCGACTGTTCTCGCGATCCTGTCGAAATGATACTCCTGCCCGATGCTGTCAATGTAATGATAGGTGGCCGTATCCTTGCGTGTCAGGCCGTCGGTGCGGTAAGATTGCCAGAACGGCTCCGGCCGTTGATATGCCAGCGGATCAACGTCGATCTCAATGTTGCCGAATCCCCTTTTCACCAGCTCAGGATTCAGTACGATGTCGCGGATATAGCTCTTGCCGGTGCCCACAACGGGATACCCCGTTGAGTCGGCATTCACTGAAACAAAATAGATAATGAGGTCTGTATTCAGCTGAACGGGAAACCAGTGTGTGTTGTCGACCCATTCATACATCTGCTGGATCTTGACACCTATCCCACGCTCCGCACGGGCAGGCTCGGCAATGACATTCTCGATGGCCCAGCCGTTCGTGTTGATATACAGCAATCCCCTGAGCCCGTCGAAGTTGCTGCCGGGGTATGGATGATAGGAGATGACGAATGTCGTGTCAGGACTGTTCTCTTTGTACAGGGTGTCCTCCAGGCTGAACGAATATTTCCTGATGCTGCCGGTGCTGATGGGATTAATGTAATTTTTATCCGCGATCTGAATGATCTCTTTGTAGAACGACGTAGACTGCATCTGTGACAGGAGAAAGATAAAGGTGGGATTCTTAAAGCCCGACACCCTCGAGGCTACGACCTTTTCATAATTCCTGCCGGGATAGAGAAACTTGCGCTGCGTCACCGTCTCCATTAAAAACAGATACTTTTCGTCGAAGAAGCTCTTTATTTTCATCATAGAGGAATCCAGCAGCGAGGGGTCGAGAGCAAATATGGAGTCCATGTCGGGAGTGAAGTACATCTTGTCGTAAGTGGTGTATGAAAAGGACTTCATTTTCTCAGGATCATTGTCGTCGCGGTGGCTGATAACATTCAATATGATCCTGTGGGCGGGATTGACGCCGGGGAATATCTCAACGGGCCGGAGCTCGATGATCACAGGGACAAGGCTGATGAGCAGGTGGTCCCGGTCAGGAGGAACCTGATACCTCAAGGTTTTGTATCCGACATAGCTCAGGGTGAGCGTTTCGATGGGCCGGTCAAAGGTCATATGAAACTTGCCGTCAATATCCGTGACATTACCGTATTTACCGTCATTGATCACGATGTTGACGAAAGCGAGAGGCTGACGGTCCGTCGAATCGATGACCCGGCCATCAAGCTTATAGGGTTGGGCAACGACAATGAATGGCAAAAATAAACATCCAAGGAAAGGGACAAGATGTGACAGGACTTTCATTCCTTCCGGGCACTGGTGGATATCTGAGTGTAGAAATAATCCTCAAGCTCTTTCAGAGTGTCGTCGGTTCTGATGATATCCCTGACGATCAAGCCCTTGTCGAGAATGACGATGCGGTCGCACACCTCAGCCACATGATTCAGGTCATGACTCGAGATAAGCATGGTGACATCGCGTTGTTTCCTAAGATCCTTCAGCAGCATCTTCAGCCTGATCTGTGTGGTGGGATCCAGACCGTTGAAAGGCTCATCCAGGATCAGCACCTCGGGATCGCCCATGAGCGCCGCGGCTATGCCTACCTTTTTCTGATTACCGCGTGAGAGATCACGGATGTATTTCTTCTTGCCTAAAACCTCCTGGCTGAAAAAATCGAAAAATTCATTGTAAAAATCGTTCAGATCACCGTCCGACAACCCTTTGACCTTGCATATGAACTCAAAATATTCCTCAGGTGTCAGGAATTCGATGAGAAAACCCTCATCTAAGTATGATCCTGTGTAAGCTTTCCACGAATCGTCACGGGCCACAGGTATGCTGTTCGATTGAACCCATCCCGAGTCAGAACGGATAAGATCCAGCACAAGCCTGAAAAAGGTCGTCTTGCCCGCGCCGTTGTTACCTACCAAGCCAAAACTCTCGCCGCCTCCGATCGACAATGAGGGGATGTTGAGTACCGTTTCGCCGCTGTAAATTTTGGTCAGATTTTGTACGTCTATCATATCATTGAATTAATTGTCATAGTAAAGCCGGATAATTGAACAACGGAATCCGGTCATCCTTTTTGTCTGAAACCATCGGCCATGATGTATTTTCTTTTCTCCAGATTCCTGAGGATCATCTTTATGATGGAACGGCTGAAAACCAGTCCCGCCATGCCCAGGATACCGAGAAAAAGAAAACCGGCCTTGGGATAACCGGCGAGGCGGAAAGGCAACGCCAGCAAAATAGGCAACAGGAATCCCGGCAGGACGGCCAGCCAGTTGGATGCCCCGATACCCTGGTAGTTGAACGCCGAATTGCGCGAAAGATCCATTCTTTTCTTGTTAAAAGTGGCCATGTACAGCAGGACAAAAGCCAAAAAACCCATATTATACAGGTAAAGCGCCGTGTTGACCAGCAGGATATCCCATCCGAAAAAAACATAGGGAATGGTGACAATGTAACAGATGGTGCATAAGACCTGTGCGATGATGTATTTTACCCTCAGGTATCTGTTGAAGTCAATGTTATTGGTGAGGATGGCATCGAAATAACTGCTCTCCCATCCGAAGGTGTAATTGAGGTAGCCCAGCATCATCCCGCCGGTCATGAAAAACCCGACAAAGATCAAAAAACCGAAAGAATCCTTGTACGTGGGCTGAGTGTAAAAGATCAGCCCATATAAAACAAAAATGGGGAAAAGCATCAGAAAGGTCTTCGTCCGTTTATTTCTCCATAACAATTTGATCTCCAGTGTGATCATATCGCCTATCAGACCAAGACGCTTGAAATAATGCATGGTCGACAGGACATCGACTTTCTTATCCTTCAGCAGACGCAGCTCCTCGGGGTAGAGCCTTCTTCTCAGAAACAAATAATAATTCAGGTAAGAGGCGATAAGCAGGGCAACAGGTACCAGGACAATCATTGCATGTTGAGTGATATAATCGAAGATCGTCCCCGAAAATGTTGACAGGGAGAGGACTTTGAAATAATCCAGCACGATGAGCAAAGCTACGGCCAGCGCCACAAAACCGACGATCTTGGGTTTGGAGCCCAGCTGCCTCTTCAGCCAGGCGGTAAAAAAATTGTTCGCCAGCGTCAGGCTGATCATGGATACCAGCCATGTCCACGCCATACCGGTGGAATAAACGGATGGAATGACTTTAAAAGCAAAAGGAAGGAAGACAAAATAGGGAAGGATATTAAAGATGCTCAGCAACGTTTTCAGGGCGGCATAATGAACGATAGCCGACTTTTTTATCGGCAGATGAAGGTAGGCTTCAAATGAAAAGCCTGATAACTGCTGCATGAAAAACCGGATGACCAGATCGCCCAGCAAATAATACAAGATAATGCCATTGAAAACGGTCACGGGATTACGGTCGGGATAGAGCTGATTTAATATTTTATCGATCATCAAACCGACAAATAACAGATCCATGAAAAGCAGCAACAGTATAAACCCAAGGATGATATTAGTCGCCACATTCTTTTGCCAGATTGATGACCGGAGGGCCTGCTTGAGCTGATGACGGATAAACCAGATAAACATAGAACAACAACTTGATGATACAATCCCCGTTAAAAGGATCGCAAGTTATAAAATGCTTCGACACGATGTATTAGGTGGGAAAATTAAAGAGGATGTCAACCTTCACAGAGCCATAGTGATCATTCCCTGATCTCCAGTTTAAAACCGCTACCATGGACATTGGTGATGGTGATGTTGGGATCGTCCTTCAGATGTTTCCTGAGTTTGGTGATGAAAACATCCATGCTGCGGCCGATGAAATAATCATCGGTGCCCCACACACTCATCAGGGCATCTTCGCGGGTGAGCAACTTATTTTTGTTGAGACATAACAGCCTGAGCAGGGCGGCCTCCTTGCGGGTAAGTTTTTTATCACTGCCTTTTATCGTAAGAATCATGTTGTAAGGATCGAAGATATACTGCCCCACGTTGAAAGTCTCATCCTGTGTCATGGGCTGCCGGCCGTGCCTGACGGCACAACGCCGTAAGATGGCCTCTATACGCAGGTTCAGCTCCTCGCTGATAAAGGGTTTGGTGATGTAATCATCACAACCGGCCCTGAAGCCTTCAATTCTGTCCTCTTTCAATCCCTTGGCAGTTAAAAAGATGATCGGCACCTCGGCATCCTTCTCACGTATCTCTCTGGCCAGCGTCAGACCGTCCTTTTTAGGCATCATCACATCCAGTATGCACAGGTCGATGCGGCGTGAGCGGAAGGCCAGCAGACCCTCTTCACCGTCACGCGCCACGACAGCCTCATAGCCCAGCACATCCAAGTAATCTTTTAAAACGGAATTAAGATTGGGATCATCTTCCACCAAAAGGATCCGGACTTTGTTTTTATTTTTCATCATCCTTGATTGATTTGTCAGTATTAGGACTGAATGGAAAATAAAGATCAAAACGTGTTCCTTTGCCAGGTTCGCTTTTAAGGCTCACCGAACCACCATGGGCCTCCACCATTGTTTTCACATAGTACAGACCTAGCCCAAAACCCTTTACATCATGAATGTTACCCGTCGGTACCCGGTAAAACCGCCTGAAGATGTGTTTCTGGTTCTCAGCACTTATCCCTATTCCTTTATCCTCAACAGATATCACGATGCCATTGTTCACATTGTATGTTGAGATGGTAATGGAAGGAGGAGGAGGAGAGTACTTGTTGGCGTTGTCCAAGACATTATTGATAATATTGACAAAGTGTATCCTGTCGGCCAGTAAAAGAGGCTGACCGGCTTCGAGGTTTATTTTGATCCGGCCTTTGCTTTCTTTCATGACCAGACAATAGCTTCTGACAATTGAATGAATGGTCTTGTGCACATCCAGCTCCTTTAACTTCAACTGGTATTCGCCCCTGTCGAGGACGGCGATATTCAGCACCTGCTCCACCTGGTTTTTAAGCCGCAGGTTTTCATCAAAGATCATATGGGCGTAACGTTTTGTTTTCTCCGGCGACTGGTACACCTCCGGTTTCAGAAGCATCTCGCTGGCCAGCGAGACAGTCGCTATGGGAGTCTTGAACTCATGGGTCATGTTGTTCACAAAATCCGATTTCATCTGCGAAAGCTTCTTCTGACGGAACAACAATAAAACCGTGTACGAAAAGGTAAGGATCAGAACGGTCATAAAAATGATTGAGAGGACCAACCAGGGAAAGATATGACTCATAAACAATCCCTTCCCGTTGAAGAAATAAATGGCCAGAAAATATTGCCCCGCACGGCACATGCACATCAGTGAGGCCGTATAGGGCGTGCTGAGAAGCTGTCCGGTATGCCCCTGGGCATTACACATGATGCAGTTTTGCGTCTGGGGTTGTATGATGCCATAGACGTATCGCCGTCCTCCACCGGAAAGACCGAATTCATCACGCATCAGCGAATCCAGCAGGGGCTTGTTGATCACTTCGTAGATACCTGCCGGCTGACGCATACAGGCAGGTACAGACCCTGACAGACGGGCGCTGACAGAGTCGTTGTGGCTCGCCAGTAACCGGTTTACCACACTTTTTAACCCGATCTCCACTCCATGATCAAATTGCTCCTCTTTCAACCGGTAAGCATGCTGGATCCAGAATACCTGCATGACAATGACACCGGTCAGTGACAGAAAGGCAATGATGATAATGGTGATGATGAGTTTCTTTTTCATACATTAAAATTAACGGTAATGAAAACCGGCAATCCTGTATTTAACAAATATTTAACACTTTTGATCAACCGATGGTTCGTCAGGTTATCAAATCTTTTCTTATGTTTGCAACGTTGAATGTACAAAATTAGTTTTTAACAACTTAAACTGAACGATTATGAAGAAATTAGTTATCAGTCTGACATTGGTGGCTTTTCTGGCAGGCGGGATATTCAATTCCAGCCAGGTTAAGGCTCAATCCGCAACAAAGAAAGATCAAACGGTCAAGGTACAGGATAATAAAACCGCTCAGAAAGTCGCCGATCCCCGGTCAGGAGCCGTGACACCAGCGGCACCCACGACTGCAGCTCCTTCGGCCACGACGGTCCCTGCGGGAACCACGACAAAGACAACGACAACAGGCAAACCTGCCGGATGTCCTCCCGAGTGCCCAATGAAAGCCAAATGTGATCCGGTGAAGTCAGGGTGTCCACAACATGCTCCGGGTTGCTGCAAAACAAAAACACCACCCAAAAAATAAGTCCCATTGAAAAACATGATCAAAACCCCCGCAAAATCGGGGGTTTTTTGATTGGATAGGAAATTATATTATGATTGGACGAGATACGATTTTCCACGTTCGATGTTGGAAATGAAAAATCATATCGTCGCCTGAAGGGCGATAATAAACAAGTTATAAATCTCACCCAGACCCCCTATTTTTAACAAATACGCTTAACTTTGAACGAAAAACTCTCCAGAGAGATTAAGCCGTCTCAAAGGAAAATGGTATAACACCCCCAACAATATAACAATAAAACAGTATAACAATAAGATTCTTAACAATCAAGCCATTGAACAATTGAACAATGTAATTCTATGATTTTTGATATCCCGACAGGTATCACCGGTGAACGAAGCCTTATTGTCCGGGAAAAAGACACAGCCGAGAAGTACGGTTCCGGGCTCGTGGAGGTCTTCGCCACACCCGCCATGATCGGGTTAATGGAGCAAACCTCCCAGAAATGCATCGTGGAATACCTTCCCGAAGGTTTTACAACCGTCGGTATAGCCGTTGACATCAGGCACCTGAAAGCCACACCCGTGGGCATGAAAGTGACTTGCCGTGCCACCCTTACCGCCGCCGAAGGCCGGAAGCTGCTCTTCACCGTCCAGGCATGGGATGAAGAGGGGATGATCGGCTCGGGCAGTCATACCCGTTATATCGTCAATACGGAAGAATTTCTGAGTAAAGTTAAAAGATAAGACCACCTTCTGATGAAGGAACTCCACCATCCCCCCACTCAAATGATTGCCACCACCCTGGCAGGCCTCGAGGAGATCCTGGCTGCCGAACTCGGGGAGCTCGGGGCCCATGATATCGAAATCCTCTCGCGGGCCGTTTGTTTCAGTGGTGACAAGGCCCTCTTGTACCGGGCCAACCTCTGGTGCCGTACGGCCCTGCGCCTCCTCAAGCCCATCGCCACCTTCACCGTTCATAATGAAAAAGAACTGTACCGTCAGGTGATGGATATCGAGTGGTGGAGATACCTTGATGTCGGACAAACATTCAGCATCGATGCGGTGGTGTATCAATCAGCCGTCACGCACTCCCACTATGCCGAACAAAAAGCCAAAGACGCCATCGCCGATCGCTTTAGAACAAGATACGGCCGCCGTCCGGATGTCAGCACCGGTGATCCGGATGTAAAGATCAACCTCCACCTCAGCAGGGATGTGTGCACGTTGTCGCTCGACAGCTCGGGGGTGTCGCTGCACCGGCGTGGTTACCGTGTCAGGAGCGGGCCGGCCCCCCTCAACGAAGTGCTGGCGGCAGGCATGATACGCCTCAGCGCATGGGATAAAGACTCATGCTTCATCGATCCCATGTGCGGTTCAGCGACACTGCCTATCGAAGCCGCCCTCATCGCCAGGAACATAGCACCGGGCACATTCCGCAAGAGCTTCGGATTTGAAAAATGGAACGATTTTGACAAGACACTCTGGGAGAACCTGAAAAAAGAAGCCTGGCTGTGGCAACGTCATTTCAATCATCCCATCATCGGATCGGATATCTCAGGCAGCATGATACGTGTGGCGGCACAAAACATCGCCCATGCCCGTCTTCAGGACACCATAAGCCTGGAAAACGCTGATGCGGCCTCGCTCCGGCCCCCTTGCAGCTACGGGATCATCATCACCAATCCCCCCTATGGTGAACGCCTGGGCATTGCGGATATCGACTCCTTTTACAAACAGCTCGGCGATGCATTCAAGAATAACTTTGCGGGATTTACCGCCTGGGTGCTCACCGCCGACAGACAGGCACTGAAGCACGTGGGACTGCGGCCCACGAAAAAAATCACCCTATTCAACGGCCCTCTTGAGTGCAAATTTGCTAAATTTGAACTTTATAAGGGCAGTAAAAAATTAAAGAAAGATACGTATGGGAAGGATCAATAAAATAGGCGTGCTGACGTCAGGAGGCGATGCACCCGGTATGAACGCGGCCATAAGGGCAGTCGTCAGGAATGCATTGTTCAATAACCTGGAGGTGATAGGCATACTGAGGGGTTATGCCGGACTCATCCTGAAAGAATTTAAACTCCTTAACAGGAATTCGGTTTCCAACATCGTACACCAGGGAGGTACCGTGCTCAAAACGGCACGTAGTGAACAGTTTAAGACAGCCGAAGGGATGGAAAAAGCCTGGCAGAATCTCTTGGAGGCAAAGATCGATGCATTGATCGCGATCGGTGGCGACGGCACCTTCCGTGGTGCTCATGAACTGGGTACAAAATATGACTTCCCAGTCATCGGATTACCGGGAACCATTGATAACGATCTGAGAGGCACCGATTTCACCATTGGTCACGATACAGCCGTCAATACCGTTATCCAGGCCGTGGATAAAATCAGGGACACAGCCACCTCCCACGACCGTCTTTTCTTTGTGGAGGTGATGGGTCGTGACTCGGGATTCATCGCCCTGCGCAGCGGTCTGGCATCAGGAGCGGAATACATCCTTGTGCCAGAGACAAAGACCTATATTGATTACATGGTCCGCATGCTCAAAAACGACTGGAAGAAAAATAAAACCTCAGGGATCATCATCGTAGCGGAAGGTGATGATGCCGGCGGCGCTTACAATGTGGCAAAGCAGATCAAAGACAGGTTTCCCGAATTTGAGACACGGGTCACCGTGCTGGGCCACATACAGAGAGGCGGCAATCCCTCGGCCAACGACAGGATACTGGCCACCCTCCTGGGATATGAATCCATCCAGGCCCTGTTGAATGGTGAAAGGGATATCATGGTGGGCATGATCGATAAAAAAATCATCTACACACCTTTGAACCAGGCGGTAAAAGAACATCCCGACCTTGACCGTCATATGCTCGAAATAGCCCGCATCGTATCCTTATAATCCTGGAATGGAAGGATATGGATAACGTAACCCGTTTTGTTGATGTCGTTCTGCCCCTGCCTGTGCACGGGTATTTCACATATGCCGTCCCCCCTGAATTGAATGATGAGGTTTGGCCTGGAAAAAGAGTCGTCGTGCAATTCGGCAAATCCAGGATCTATACCGCACTGATACACGCTGTGCACGAGCAACCACCGGTCGATTACCCCACAAAAACAGTGAAATCCATCATCGATGCATGGCCGGTGGTCAATACAAGGCAAATGGCTTTCTGGGAATGGATGGCCTCTTATTACATGACCACCACTGGAGAAGTCATGAACGCCAGCCTGCCCTCGGCACTCAAGCTGTCAAGTGAGTCAAAAGTGGTTATCAACGCCTTATTTGACGGTGACATATCCTCGCTGAACGAGAAAGAATACCTCATCGCCCTCGCCCTGCAAAACCAGCCCGAGCTGACCATGACCGACGTTGCCAGAATCGTCGGGCAAGGTAAGGTCATCCCCCTGATCAAAACGCTCACCGAGAAACAGGTGATCAGCATCAGGGAAGAATTGATCGACACCTATCGCCCCCGGGTTGAGATCGGCATTCGTCTTTCGGAAAAATATCACGACAGCGACAGTCTTCACGCGGTCATGGATGAACTGGAAAAAAGAGCCCATAAACAGCTGGAACTGCTGTTATCATTTATCCATCTCACCTCGCAGGCAAAGCCGAAAGTCGATGAGCTGCGGCGCTCCGAGCTGCTAAAAAGCGTGAAAGCATCGCATGTGCAACTTGACGCCCTCGTAAAAAAAGGTGTCTTCGAACTGGTGGAAAGACAGACCAGCCGGATCGAGGCTTCGGAAGCCCTGATGACACCCGGCTCAATCGTCCTGACAGCCCACCAGCAACAAGCCTTCGAGAGCATTCATGATGTGTTTAAAGAAAAAGAGGTGGCCCTGCTCCATGGCATCACCTCCAGCGGTAAGACCGAGATCTACATCAAGCTGATACAGGAATACCTCACGGCCGGCAAACAGGTGCTGTACCTCCTCCCCGAAATAGCCCTGACAACACAGATCATCAACAGGTTAAGAAAATATTTCGGCAACAGGATAGGCGTATATCATTCACGTTACAATGAGAATGAAAGGGTGGAGATATGGCAGGCAGTTATCAGGAATGGCCTTGAGCGGCCGGCATCACAGACCTATCAGGTCATTCTGGGTGCCCGTTCGGCCCTGTTCCTGCCGTTTGATAACCTGGGCCTGGTCATTGTCGACGAAGAACACGACTCTTCATATAAACAGCAGGATCCCGCCCCCCGTTACCATGCCCGTGATGCGGCCCTCTATCTGGCCCGGCTGCATGGCGCCAAAACAGTCCTCGGATCGGCCACACCCTCCATAGAAAGTTATTATAACGCCAGGAGCGGCCGTTATGGCCTCATCGAAATGACAGAACGCTATGGCGGCATTCAGCTTCCAGAGATCAAAGTAGTAGACATCAAGGCTGAAGGCCGGAAACGACAGATGAAATCGATCTTCTCCCAGACCCTGCTGGATCAGCTTCAGCAGGCGCTGGCAGACCATGAACAGGCCATCCTCTTCCAGAACAGACGAGGTTTCTCACTACGCATCGAATGCGACACCTGTAATTGGGTGCCGCAATGCAAGAACTGCGACGTCACCCTGATCTATCATAAAAAAAGCAACCACCTCCGCTGTCATTATTGCGGGTATACCATGAGAGTACCCGACAGGTGCCCGCTTTGCCAGAACACACGCCTGCGCATGAAGGGCTTCGGCACGGAGAAGGTGGAAGAAGAACTGGCCGTTTTCTTTCCCGGTGCCGCCATCACGCGCATGGACCTCGATACAACTCACACACGCTATGCCCACCAAAAAATCATCAACGAGCTGGAGAAGGGCCGCATCGATATTCTTGTCGGCACTCAGATGGTGACAAAAGGACTCGATTTCGACAACGTGAGTGTCGTCAGCATCCTCAACGCCGATAACATGATCACCTTTCCCGATTTCAGGTCGTTTGAGCGCAGTTTTCAAATGATGGCCCAAGTCAGCGGCCGCTCGGGACGAAAGAAAAAACGCGGTACAGTCATCATACAGACAAGTAACCCCACTCATCCGGTGATAAAAAATGTCGTGGAGAATGACTACCTGGCCATGTATGAACAGGAGATCATACAGCGGCAGAAATTCAGATATCCCCCTTTTTTCCGCCTGGTATTATTAAAGCTTCAGCACCGCGATCCCAGGGTCTTAAATGATGCCGCCGCCGTCCTGGCAGGACAACTGCGACAACGCTTCCCGAAAAGGATACTGGGACCGGAATACCCTCTCATATCCAGGGTGAAAAATCTTTATATCAAACAAATACTCGTTAAAATCGACAGGAACATATCGGCATCGGCCATGAAAAACGAAATGAAAAAAATAATCGAGAAATTCCAATGTGCCCGGGAATATAAATCTGTCAGGATCATCGTCAACGTCGATCCGGTTTAGATAACCGGAACGGATGAAATCAGGATCATCTTTCCTGAATTTTAATCACTTGAAGACCGGAATAAAATACCCTTAACAGAATAATCTTTTTTCTTGATTTTTGCGAAATTATGTTGTAACTTTGTACAGCTTAATTTTTTATAAAATAAAATCTTCCCCATGAAATATACGATTATCCTTTTAGCTGCACTCCTGATCTTCAAATTTTCCCAGGCACAAAACCGTGATATTTATGCCGATGTTCAGGGGAACATGGTCACCTTATGGCAAACCGCAGCAGAACGTAATTGCGGGGCTCTGTATCAAATGAATGTCGAACTTGAGAATTATCAGATGACCTGGCTTCAGCAGGATACCGGTGCCGCTGCTTTTTGCATCTGCTATTTTGACCTGTCAGTGACATTAGGACCGTTATCACCGGGAACATATGATGTTTTGGTCTACCACACCGAGATAACAAGTCCCGATACACTCTATGACGGCTCCACCTCCTTCACTATTGAAGAAGGGACTTTACGCGATGCCGTTAATATCATCAGTCAATACCAAAGTGATTGTTACGGAGGTGTTACCGTTGAAGAAAACTATACGATCGCTGATAACCGCGTTGGTCAAAATTATCCCAACCCTTTTGATTGCCTGACCTGGATCCCTTATACACTCAATGATACGGAAAGCGATCAGCTGATCATTTACAATGCTTACGGACAGGCCGTTAATATCCGAAATTTAAATGCCAAATACGGGATCATCAGTTGGGACGGTAAAGATATCAACGGGGGCAAACTCCCTGCGGGGATATACTATTACAAACTCAAACGTCAACCTGCCGGTGATTGCAGGAAAATGGTGCTGATAAGGAATTAAACGACAAGGTTTAGCTTCATTCGTCGCCAATCACGAACACCTCCTCACCGTCTTTTTTCATCAGGTATTTCTCACGGGCAAACTTCTCCAGATTCGCCGTGTCGGTCTTAAGTTCAAGAATCTCTTGCTTGTTTTTTGCTATCTCGTGGAGGTAATAGCTTTTTTGCTGCCTGAGTTCGTTGAGTGTCTGCTTTGTCCTGCCGCGCGAGAGGAGGTTGTTGCTGTCAAAGAAGACCAGCCAGACAATAAACGCGACGGTGACTATGAAATATCTGTTCTTCAGTATCTTGAGAAGAATGGTGAACATGGCGGCGGTGTTAAGATGACAAATTTACATCATCGGGCATGAAATAGCCATACCGCAGGGCAGGAATAGTTAACAAAATGACAGTTCATAAGCCCAGCTGTCCGCTGATCCCCTGCATGGCCGTCAAACTGATGGTGACAAACTCTTCGAGCGTCAATCCCACCATTTCACATTCCATGATCTTCTCCCTGCTCACCGAAGCGGCGAAGGCCTTTTCTTTCATCCTTTTGGTTATCGATTTCACCTTTACGCTGGCCAGCTTTTTATCGGGATAAACCAGTGCCGTGGCGACAATGAGCCCGGTGATGGTCTCTCCGGCGGCCAGGGCGTGCTGGAACTGCGTCGTGCGTTCCTTTCCTGTGGCCATCTCGTTGTGCATTTTAACGGCTTCCACCACGTCGGCGTTAACACCATGTTCCGACAAAATACGGGCAGTCTCCAGACCGTGACGTAACGGATCGGCGTGAACCACCTCGATGTCAAGGTCGTGCAGCAAGCCGGCCAGGCCCCATGTCTCCTTATCCTGGCCCAGTCTCACGGCCAGAGCCCGCATGACGGCCTCGGAGGCATAACAATGGTTCAGCATACGTTCATTGGTGATGTACTGCCTGAGTAACTCATTGGCTTGTTCCCTGTTCATGGTCATGACAATATTGTTTGATTTGTTCTTCGGTTAATTTTCCGTTGACCCAGGAGGAGTCAAAAGCGGCCTGATAGCGCATGTAAAAGACAAACGCCGGCATGTTCCAGTGGAGCACCTGCCACATCAGACGCCTGGCACCCAGCTCGCCGGCACGGCGTATCACCGCCTCAAACAAGCGGGTTCCTATGCCCCGGCGACGATAGGGCTCCCTCACAATGATATCCTCCAGATAAAGACACAATCCTTTCCAGGTGGAATAACTGAGAAACGACAACGCCATGCCCACGACCTGGCCCTCATCCTCAGCGACAAGAGCCTCGAATGCCGGCTGTTCCCCGAAGCCGTCACGGCGCAGGTCGTCAATGGATATGGTCACCTCTTCCGGCGCCCGCTCGTATGCCGCCAGCTCCCTGATCAGCGCCAGCACGGCGGGAAGATCCGCCTCACCGGCCCTGCGGATGACTATGGAGTGACTGTCGTTCATTGATCATTGATGCCTTCAATGCATATCGATGCCGTGTAACATGTACACCATGTGCTGCAACATTTTGGTAATCTCCGTCATGTATTCCTTCACAGCCTTCAGGCTTCCCGGCAGGGTGAAAATAAGACTCTGTCCCATCACGCCGGCCACACTGCGGCTCAGGAAAGCATTGGGTTTCTCCTGCCCGTACTTGAAGCGTATCCATTCCATAACACCCGGTATCTCCTTATCCAGCAAAGGCTTGACGGTCTCCGGCGCGATGTCACGCAGGCCGATGCCGGTGCTGCCGGTGGTAAAGATAAAATCAACAATGGAATCGCGGGCCCCAAGTAAAATGTTGTGAAGCTTCCTCGAATCGTCAGGGATGACCAGGCGGTCGATGTCGAAATTTCGTGACAGACCTGTAAAATAGGATCCCAGGAGTTTCTCTATCTCCGGTCCGCTCCGGTCGTCATATTCACCGCCGCTGGCCCTGTCGCTGAGCGTGATGACTAAAACCTTGAAGACCTTGGGATGATACTCGATACGCACGCCGGGTTTGATCCGGCCATGGTGGATGACACGTGCGAAAACGCCCTCCCGCGGCATGATGCAGTCTCCCACCTCTTTGAAAATGGCACAGGTCGATCCATGGCATGCCTTCCCTATCTGCGTGACCTCGACCTCCGCCAGGCCCATCACCAGCCGGTCTAAAGGCGCCACCGTGGTCAGTGGAACACCCTGAGTGGTGATGTTCTCTGCAAACTCACCGTAATGTACCGCCCTGCCCGTAGCCTTCTCGAACTTCTCGATGCTCTCCACACCCAGCAGGCTCACCTGCCGGTGCCACATGCCGGCGTGGGCATCATGCACCACACCGTTGTCATCCAGCACGATCTCCTCGACGGGATGCTTGACGGTGCCCCGCTCAGCGGAGATATTGACCGATAATACTTTCATCTCATGTGAGGCTGACTCCATCACCTTCCTCCTTCATGTTCAACTCTTTTGGAAAACGTATCCAGTGGTAAATATTGTACAGCGCCGAGGCGAGCAACGACAAACCCAGGGAGATGTAAAAAACCCCCAGATAGACCGGAGGCACGTGTGAGAGCCTGACAGCTACAATGCCCATGGCAATCATAAACAGCATAACGAGATAACTCTTCCAGTTGAAAAAAGAAAAAGCACATGGCCTGTCAGGTGTCAGCGAGAGGATACGGCGCCTGTGACGACGCACCACACGCCAGAAAACACCCCGGAAAAAGATCACAAAACCCGCCAGCCCAATGGCCGATCTGATCCAGAGATGGTAAGGATTCATCTCGAGCTGCCGTATGCCGATACGTAATATCCTGTAAGCCGCAAAACCCCAGAAAAGCCCCAGAATGATCAGCAGCGTCCTCCTCGTAACACCCGGCTTATATTTCTGCCAAAACCCGGTCATTAAATCTTAAATCTTAAATCTAAATCAAATATCGTTAATCGTTAATCTTATATCTTCTATCCACCCTCTTTCCTCTTCTCTGTAACCCTCACCTCCCCAATGGCCATCTCCTTATCCACCGCCTTACACATGTCGTAAATTGTGAGCAGTGCGATCTGGACGGCTGTAAGCGCTTCCATTTCTACACCTGTCTTGCCCACACAACGTACTTCGCTGCTGACCAACACCCCATTCTCTTTCAATGTGGCTTTCACCTCGATTTTCGTGATCGGCAGGGGATGACACAGCGGCACCAGCTCGCTGGTTTTCTTGGCGCCCTGTACGCCGGCCACCTCGGCGACGGTGAGTACGTCACCCTTCCTGATCAGATTCTGCCTGATCAGATTAACGGTTTCGGGATTCAGCCGGATAAAACCTTCGGCTCTGGCTATGCGCAACTGATCGGGCTTACCCCCGACATCTACCATCCTCGCCTTCCCCTCCTCATTCACATGACTGAGTTTGCTCATCCCCTTATCTTATTATTTTATAATTTGTTTTTGATTTAATCAAATCCAAATCAAATATCGTTAATCTTATATCAGATATCTTCAGCCTCCTATTCCGTAAAATGTCCCCGTCACACTTCTCACTCCCCGTTCCGGTTTCATCTCTACAGCCATCTCCAGTGCCCGGCGTGCACCCAGGGTGCGCACATCAAAGGCCAGGTCGTTGAACAGGCACGGTTTGATTTTTCCGTCGGATGTCAGGCGCAGCCGGTTACAGGAGTTGCAATGACCTCCGTTGCCGCCTTCCACAATGGAGAATGTCCCGTTGCTGAGATTCATTTGATGAATGAATCGCACCTCCAGTGCATTCTCCAGGCAAAAAGCCCTGACCTCCCTGGCATCTTTCTCCCCCGATGAATTGATGACCACACAGTTTATCTTGATGGGTTCAAGGCCGGCCTCATGCGCCGCTTTTATACCTTTATAGACATCCCTGACATTGCCACCCCTGGTGATCGCCCTGTAACGTTCCGGATCAATGGCATCGAGACTGATATTGACGCGTTTCAGGCCGACGTCAGCCAAAGCCCCGGCATACCGTTCCAGCAGGGTGCCGTTTGTGGTCATCGCCAGCTCCTCCACGCCTTCGATAGCGGCCAGCATGCGCACCAAATCCACGATACCTTTGCGCACCAAAGGCTCCCCGCCTGTGATGCGCACCTTATGGATGCCCAGCGCCACACCTGCCTTCACCACCTCAACGATCTCCTCGTACCTCATGATCTCTTCATGAGGTATGCTTTTGACACCTTCGGCAGGCATGCAGTAAATGCAGCGGAGGTTGCAACGGTCGGTGACCGACACCCTGAGATAACTGATCTGCCTGTTAAACCGGTCGTACATCGACGAGTTCTCCTTTCCGCAGTGATGTCACCCCGATGTCAATGATCATGATGCCGTCGGCGCCGGTATAGGAATGGATATGGGCCGAACCGTGATAGTCGACGGGCACCACCGTCCCATCAGCCATTATCCGGACCGGCAACAGTGTTTTCCGTTCCGATTTTCTGCGTGAAAAATCAACGCCCAACGGCAGCCTCAGGGCCAGGGGATTGAAGTCATGCCCCATCATCTTATATAACATGGGTTTCACTAACAATTCAAAGATGACGAATGACGACACCGGATTGCCGGGCAAACCGAACAACAGTTTGCGGTCACGTCTTCCGAACACCGTCGGGTGGCCGGGTTGCACGGCTATTTTCCTGAAAAGGATATGGAAACCCAGATCCTCCAGCACCGCCGGCACATAGTCATACTCGCCCATTGAGACGCCGCCGGTGAGAAGGAGCACGTCGCCGTGCCGCAGTGCCTCTTCAATATGATCATGGAGTGACTGTGGATGATCTTCTGCAATGCCGCCATAGTGTGCTGTCAGATCCATTTTCCGTAGCTGCGCCGCCAACTGGGCGGCGTTGCTGTTCCTGATCCGCGGGATGACCGGTGTCTGGTCCGGCTCCACCAGCTCATCGCCGGTGCTGAGGAGGCTCACCACAGGCCTTCTGAAAACCAGAGGCTCCGTGCAGCCCACTGACGCCATGATGGCGATCTCCTGAGGCCTGACGAGGGTCCCTTTCCGCAGGACACACTCGCCTTTCTTAAGATCTTCGGCCCTGTAACAGATATTGTTACCCGACGCGCTCCTGACAAAACGCACAGTGCCTCTGGCCGTCATCTCCGTGTCTTCAACCATCACCACCATATCGGCACCCGCGGGCAGCATAGCCCCTGTCATGATCCTCGTGCATTCACCCCTGCCAAGGCTCTTCTCAGGCTGCTTCCCCGCTGGGACAACCTCGATGACGTTCATCTCGTCATCCAGATCCTCACGGCGGCAGGCATAACCGTCGACAGCCGCCTTGTCGAAAGGCGGCATCTCCATATCCGAAAACACCTCCCCGGCCAGCACACGGTTTAGACTGTCACCGTAAGGTATCCGCTCTGTTTCCAGTAAAAAAGCCGCCCCCAGAACCTGTTCATATGCCTCTTCCAATGAGATCATCCGTCACCCAATCCTAAATTCCCTGCAAAGTTAACTAAAGTATCGCTGCCAACAGCACCTCTCCCCAACCTCCCGCTTTTCAGCGGGACAGGCTCTCTCCTAAAGGAGAGGGGTTTATATCTTCCAAACGCCACCTGACGACTGACGACTGACGACTTTTATACCTCCCCGCGATGTTTTTGACACAGCCGCAACACCAGCCCATCCGCCAATCCCACCTTAGGTACAAGTAGCCGGTCGCAGTGGATCGTCTTCAGAATGGAAATGAATATCTGTGCCGCCGGGACGATCACATCGGCACGGTCACGCCGCATGCCCATGACCTCCATCCTCTCCTTCACGGTGTAATGCCTGAGGTCATGCCAGGCATATTGTAACGTCTCAAGGGTCAGGATATGGTTGTCGGGCCGGCCGTAAATCTTGTTTATCTTGTTGATGTTGCCGCCGGTGCCGATGGTTTTGATGCGGCCAAAGTCACCTTTAAAATTCTTCAGCCATTTTATCATGGCTGCCCAGTCATTCTCCTGGTCTTTTTTGGCTGTGCCACGCATGGTGCCCACCTTGAAAGATCCAGTGGCCAGCAGGTTCTTGCCAGAATGCAGTGACAGCTCGGTGCTGCCGCCTCCGACATCGATGAACAGGATGAGACCGTCCAAGTAATCGCGGGGTTCAAACCAGTTCAGGCTGCCGATGATCGTGGCTTCTTCCATGCCGTCGATGACCTTCACCTTCAACCCCACCTCCTGGCGTATTCTTTTGATCACCTCCGTGCCGTTGGCAGCCTCACGTATGGCCGAGGTGGCACAGGCCAGATAATCGACAGGCCTGTAAACATCGATGAGCAAAGCGAAGGCCTTCAGCGTCTTGATAAGCATGCGGATACGTTTTTCCGACAGCCTGCCCTTTTTGAACACATCCTTGCCGAGCCTGACAGGGATGCGCACCAGCGTGGCTTTTTCCACATAGGTCACACCATCCTTGTCAAAAGCATTGGCAAATAACAGCCTCACCGCGTTGGAACCGATATCGATCGAAGCAAATATCATGAAACAAGAAAAATTAGCTTGTCGTTTTTCCGTTCAGCTGGTTCTTGTAATAATTGTAAATCTCGATCTGTGACCTGACCTGGGGGTGGCTGCCATCCATCTTGTAACGGTTGGGCATGTCGGCGCTGATGATCCGCGCTTTGCAGTTATCATGAAGCTGTATCTCAAGGATATTCATCAGGTCACGCTGGATAGCCTTGTCAAAGACAGGACATACCACCTCGATGCGGTGGTCGAAATTGCGCGGCATCCAGTCGGCCGAGGCGATGAAATAAAGAGGGTCGTTGTTGTTGCAGAACACAAAAATCCTTGAATGTTCAAGGAATTTATCGACGATGCTGAAGACCTCGATGTTGTCGCTCAAGCCCGGAATCCCCGGGACAAGAACGCATATGCCCCTGACGAGCATCCTGAGCCTGACACCGGCCCGGCTGGCCTGGTACAGCTTCAGGGTGATGGTCTCATCCACGACGCTGTTCAGCTTGACGATGGCCCACGCATCCTTGCCGTTGTGCTTATTTCTGATCTCCCTGTTCAGCAGGCGGATGAAAAAGTCACGGATGTGAAAAGGCGAGACGATCAGCCGCTCAAAGGAAGGAGGATTGTAACGGCTCTCGAAGAGCCTGAACACTTCGCTCACGTCCCTGGCAATCTTCTGATCGGCAGTGAGCAGACTGATATCGGAGAAAACCTTGGCCGTGGACTCATTATAATTTCCTGTGCTGATGTTGGAATAGCCTATCTCCCTTCCCTCTTCCATGCGCTTGATGAGGATCAGCTTGCAATGGACCTTGAAGCCGGGGATAGTGGGGATGATCTTCACCCCCTCGCTCTTGAGCTTGTTGCTCCAGTAAATGTTGGCCTCCTCATCGAAACGGGCTTGTATCTCCAGGAAGACGCTGACCTCCTTGCCGTTGCGTGCCGCGTTGATGAGGGCGTTCATCACACTCGAATCCTGCGCCACACGGTAAAAAGTCATCCTGATGGAGGTGACTTGAGGATCGATGGAGGCCTCACGTAACAGATCAATGAGGTACTGAAAATTATGGTATGGAAAATTGAGCATGATATCCTTCTCCCTGATCCGCTTCAGGATGCTCGTGTTATAAGGGAGATCCTTCTGCGGCAAAGGCGGTGTCGGGGCATAATAGAGATGTGGCGGACCGATGTGAGGGAACTCCATGAAATCCTTAAAATTGTGATAACGCCCTCCTTTCCTCATGTTGTCTTTTTCAGTGATACCCAGGCGCTCGGTTACCTTGTCCAGGAGATCCTGCGGTATGGTTTCTTCATAGACGAACCGCACCGTCGTCCCTTTCTGCCTCTGCTTGACGCTCTCGCTCAGGATCTCCAGAAAGCTCTTCGAGATGTCGTTATCGATATCCAGCTCGGCATCGCGGGTGAACTTGATGGTATAGGCACTGAAACGGTCATAACCGAAAACGGAAAAAATATCGGAAAGGCAATACCTGATGACGTCATCGAGCAGGATGATGTAATATTTCTGCCCTTTTTCAGGCAGGATGACAAAACGCGACAGGCTGTCGGTGGGGACCTTTATGAGGGCACAATCCGCTCTGATCCCGGGATGGGTGCTTTGAAGATCCACGATAAGATACAGCATCTTGTCGATCAGCGACGTCTTGCGGTTGACGTTGTTGAGCATGATGGGAAACAGCTGGGCCCGCACATTGTCCTGGAAGTATTTCTTGATGTACCGCCCCTGTTCACGGCTTAACTGTGTTTCGTTGATCAGAAGGATGTTTTCCTTAGCCAGCTCCTCCACCAGCTCATCGTAAGTCTGGTTGAAGATCTTCTCCTGCTCCGTCACGATTTTAAGGATCTGCGACAGCAAACGCCTGGGCTCGAACTTGAGCTTATCCTCCTTTTTTGTTATGTGCAGCAAACGGTTGAGAGTACCCACGCGCACCCTGAAAAATTCATCCCGGTTGTTGGAGAAGATACCCAGGAATTTCAACCGTTCGATGAGTGGCATGGCCCTGTCCATGGCCTCCTGAAGAACCCTCTCATTGAAGTGCAGCCAGCTGATCTCCCTGTTGATTATAACCGGTTTGACTTTTTTCATTACTTGGGTTAACGAAAACTGTTTCAGTTCCTGTGTTATTTCTCCAGCATCCCGGGATAAACCATGAACCTGGTTTTTCTTTTTGCGTTCAGGATGCTTTCCCATTCATCCGTTCTGAAAACGATGTATACCACGCCGGAGGTGGGTAGTATGTCGATCTTCTTGTTATTGAACATATTGACCAGGTCGGTCAGTTCGGGGTTATGACCCACCAGCATCACCGACCTGAACTCATCGGGCAACTCCATGAGCATGGTGGTCAGATCATCGGCATCACCCATGTAGATACGGTCCCTGACATCGATCCTTTCGACGGGATAGTGAAGCGCTTCGGCTATCATTTTAGCCGTTTCATAGGCTCTCACCGCCGGACTGGAAAGGATGCTGTCAACAAGAATCTCCTGACCGAGAAGGTATTTGATCACCTTCATGGTCTTCTCACGACCTTTTTTCATCAGAGGCCTTTCGATATCCTTCAGTTCCGGGTAATCCCAGGACGATTTGGCATGCCGTACAATATAAAGCGATTTCATCTGCCCGTATCAATGAGGATCCCTGTGATATCAGTATGCAAACAATGGGAATTCGGCCATCATCTCATTGACCTGATCCCGCACCTGTGTCACCTTGCCGGCATTTTGAATATCCGTCAGTATGTCATCGATAAAACCGACGATCACCGGCATATGTTCTTCTTTCAGCCCTCTCGTCGTAACGGCGGGTGTGCCTATACGCAGACCCGAGGTTTGGAAGGGCGAACGTGAGTCAAAGGGAACCATGTTCTTGTTGACCGTGATATCGGCTTTGACGAGCGTATTCTCGGCATCACGGCCGGTGAGGTCGGGGAACTTTGTTCTCAGGTCGATGAGCATCAGATGGTTGTCGGTACCTTCCGAGATGACATGATAGCCTCTTCTGACAAATTCCTGTGCCATCACCTGGGCGTTTTTCATCACCTGCACGGCATACTCTTTAAACTCGGGTGTGAGGGCTTCGCCGAAGGCCACGGCCTTGGAGGCTATGACATGCTCCAGGGGGCCACCCTGCACACCGGGGAACACGGCCGAGTCGAGGATCGACGACATGGGTCTCACCTCGCCCTTCTTGGTGGTGATACCCCACGGATTATCGTAGTCCTTGCCGATCATGATCATGCCGCCACGCGGCCCCCGCAGCGTTTTGTGCGTGGTGGTGGTGACCACATGGCAATATGGCAGGGGATCGTTCAGCAGACCCTTGGCGATGAGACCCGCCGGATGCGCAATGTCGGCCATGAGGATGGCGCCGATCTTGTCGGCGATCTCACGCATACGTTTGTAATCCCAGTCGCGTGAATAGGCCGAAGCGCCTGCGATGATCAGCCTGGGCTTCTCGATCATCGCGATCTCTTCCATGCGGTCGTAGTTGATCACGCCCGTATCTGCGTCAACCTCATAGGCCACAGGCCGGTACAGGATGCCCGACGAGTTGACCGGGGATCCGTGCGACAGGTGGCCGCCGTGCGACAGGTTGAGGCCCATGAAGGTGTCGCCGGGCTTCAGGCAGGCCAGCATAACCGCCATGTTGGCCTGGGCACCCGAATGTGGTTGTACGTTGACCCAGCCGGCACCGAAAAGCTCCTTGGCACGGTCAATGGCCAGCTGCTCGGTCTGGTCCACGTTGACGCAACCACCGTAATAACGCCTGTTGGGATAACCCTCGGCATACTTGTTCGTCATCACCGACCCCATGGCCTCCAGAACCTGCGGGCTGACAAAGTTCTCCGAGGCGATCAGCTCCAGCCCCTTCGTCTGGCGCTCGACCTCCTGATGAATGATATCAAAGACCTGTGTGTCGCGTTTCATAAATCCTGTGATCGTTTGTTAATGTTCATAATAACTCTGCAAATTTATTAATTTATGTCGAATATCCCAGGAGACATGACATCCGTGATGAAATAAAATACCCGTTTCAATTTTCAACACTGTTGCTTGTGCGCGTTTGCAACACGTGCCGGAATAAGAGATGCTGTTCGGATTGATATGTTTCTTTTAACCGCAAAGGTCGCAGAGATGGCGCAAAGAGCGCAGAGAAATGAAGATTAATTCTTTCATCCTCCGTGAACCTCCATTTTCTTCTGTGGTTAAATAAAAGCCATCAACTGTAACCATCTCTTACCTCCTGAAAGAGAGCATCGGGCCAGGAATATAACGAGGTAACGAAGTAACGAGGTAACGAAGTAGCGAAGTAACAAAGGAGTCCGTCCCAATCCCGAAGGGGTTGAACATGAATAATCCAACTTAAAATATCAATTACTGTTAGAAATTAAAACAATAAGTGTTATATTTGCATAATGAACTATATACCTCGTCATATTACTTCATCGATACTCAGGGGCTTAGAAAGTATGCCTGCTGTTTTTATCAGTGGTTCACGCCAGGCGGGAAAGAGTACACTGGCCTATAAAATTGCAAAGGAGAACCTGAATGCTGAATATGTTTCCTTCGATGATCTCTCCCTGCTCTCTTTCGCTAAAAGCAACCCTGAAGGATTTCTGGATCAAATACCTAAACCGGCTGTAATAGATGAAGTGCAGATGGCTCCTGAACTTTTTATTCATCTGAAACAATACATTGACCGGAAACGGCTTGCCAATGAGAATCCAAATGGCGACTTCCTGCTGACCGGATCTTCTTCGGTAACGACCATTCCTTCCCTTGCAGAGGCCCTGGTAGGAAGGGTTTTCCTTATCACATTGCTCCCTTTCTCATCAAGCGAGATCGCGCAAAAAAATGATAACTTCATACCCATGATTTTCCGGGAAGAAACTTTTGTCAGAAGTCATATCCGGGAAGCCTTTTCATTATCTGAAGCGATCCGAAAAGCCACCTTTCCTCAGTTGTCAATAGACACAAAGATAAATCCATCGGACTGGTTTAACAGTTACATCCAAACGCTGCTGAACAGGGATGTAAGAAATATAGCCCAAATTGAGAAACTCCATGAATTGCCACATATTCTTAAGGTTATGGCAAGCCGTACCGGCGGACTTATCAACGATGCCGACCTGGCCCGGACCACACAGCTTAACCAAATGACTTTTAGAAGATACCGGTCGCTGTTATCCAATGTATTCCTGACATTTCTTGTCCCTCCATGGTTTGGAAACATTGGAAAAAGACTGATCAAAGCACCTAAAATATACTTTTCCGATACCATGCTGATGATCTATCTTCTCGGGTACGAAGTATCAGGATTGAAAACGATCGATATGAATATAACCGGGATGGTGCTTGAGAATTATGTAGCTACGGAACTCCAAAAACAACTATCGGTTTCCGGAGATGGTAGCCTGTTCTTTTTCAGAACCGGTGATAATAAAGAAGTGGATTTCATCATTGAAAAAAGAAATGGTGAGATGGTGGGAATTGAAGTGAAGAATTCAGCAACAATCACATCAACGGATTTTGCCGGATTACGGTTTTTAAAGGAACACATAAAAGAGCGGTTTATCAGGGGCATCATTTTATACCCCGGTCAGGATTTGATCCCCTTTGATTCCGATATGATTGCCATGCCTTTATATGCATTAACAGATGCCGGTCAATTCCATAATTAATGATCTGCTCCGTGCCTCCTTCGCGCACTTCGTGTAACCCGGACCCTCTCCTTTCAATCACACTCACCCTTATGCGGAATTTAGTTCACAATCTTCATTAACCAGCAATCCTGAAGAAATCATATAATGATTTTGAACAAGATTACATAACTCTCTCTCCGATCATGTATTAATTTTCTTTATATTTGTATCTCATATCTTTCAAATGATAACAGAAGAAGAATCGTTACACCACATTAAATTATTGGTAGAACGTTTTGGTGAGCAAATCGCCTCCTATAAACAGGCCGAATACAATGAAACGCATATCCGCTGTGATTTCATCGATCCGTTCTTCAAAGAACTTATACCTTAAATCTCTGATAAAGTCGAATGTCGGCTATTTTAGAAAGGTCTCAACAAAATATATCTTAAGAAAGATGACTTTAAAATCTGTAAAAAAATGTAGCTAAAATATAATTCTTACGAAAAGCATCATTTCAAATGATCCTGGCACATCGAAATAATCATTCAATAAAACTAAAGAAACACACTATGCTTGTAAAACTCACCATCCGTAATTTTAAAATTTTAATGATATCGAATATAATCGCAGTCAATCTGTTATTTTTATTGTACTTAACACTGCATGATTAATTTCTTCACCTCTATTATTTGTAAAATCTTATTTCTTTTCTTCATTTATATTATCAATATTTTCTTCAATTATTTTTTTAAGTGAATTAAGCTGTGCCGATCTAGCTATATTAAAGGCTTCCTGCAAGTATTTTAGGGCTTCGTCTGGTTCGCCTTTGGCGCGGTAGATGAGTCCTATATTCCCTAATTGATTGGCCTCTCCCTGTAAATACCCGATCTTCCTGTCTATTAACAAGGCTTCCTGCAAGTATTTTAGGG
>Ga0136653_10000279_pt1 | contig 26626 bp, 25 predicted proteins | sample LakKivw275mmetaG_FD_94866 | JGI IMG/M metagenome (GOLD analysis project Ga0136653, IMG submission 94866) | Anoxic lake water microbial communities from Lake Kivu, Rwanda to study Microbial Dark Matter (Phase II) - Lake Kivu water 275m metaG... | ecosystem: Environmental > Aquatic > Freshwater >...
CATCTGATATTGCCGTCCCACACCGTAATATGCCGCCGCTGCCGGTTCCGGATACAGTGTCCAATAGTGCCGCCACAGGCTCTTCCATCCTCTATAACGCTTACAATAACAGTTTTGATACGGTAAAAAGAAAAGAACTGGGCAATTCCGGATTCAACATCAGCATCGCACCAGGTACCACAAGTGATCAGAACGAACCTAAAAGCCCTCTCACCAAGACCTTCCAATTGCTGTTCAGGCTGCTGATCATCAGCTTCATCGCCGGTTTTCTTTTTAACCTGCCTTACAAACGTTACTTCCGCCGCAAACGCAAAAACCGTAAGATATCCAGGAAGCTTTTCACCTTCTGTAAAAAAAATCTTCTTTACACACCTTATATCAACAGCGGCATCCTGGGGCTGGCTTTTCTGATCACCACGGGTTACATGATCTATTTCATGTCGAATCCCGGCACCTTTCCTGATGACACATTGCATCAAATTTTCCGCAAGTTTTTCTATGTCTCACTGGTGTCGTCGGCGTTGTCGGTACTCTTCGTTTATTTCTGGCAGAAACACCGTGTTCATATCAAGTACCTGGAACACCTCTACACTTCGGAAGAGCTGCGTCACAGGATCTTCAGCTTCAAGACCGGCCGCATCCGTAACCGTTTTCTTATCAGCAGTTTCATGACCACACTGCTGCCGCTGACCATTGTCATCCTCTATTTGTTTATCAGTCTCACCCCTGTCTCTGACCTCGGCCCGCTCACCAGTGAACAGATCAAAATACTGCTCGGTGATTATACCAAGGTCTTCGGGCTTCCGCAGACATTGGAGCAGAACAGCATATACAGCAGCCTCTTTTATGTCAATGCCATCGACAATATCTCCATGTTTGTCGGTATAGGCGCCGGCATCCTCATCTCTTTCGTATACATCGTCTTCTTCGTCAGATGGACGACACAGGACATCGTCAGCCCCGTGAAGGAGCTTCTGTACAATATGAAACTCACGGGTGAAGGCCAACTGAATAACTTCAGCATCGTCAGGACAAATGATGAAATAGGCCAGCTGACGGAGGGGTATAACGAGATGTCACAGAAACTTGACAGTTACATCCATAACATATCACGGATGAACGAAGCCTATTCACGTTTTGTCCCCAGTCAGTTCCTGGAATTTTTGGGCAAGGAGAACTTTGTCGACATCAAGCTGGGTGACCAGGTTCAGCAGGAGATGACCGTGTTGTTCAGCGACATACGAGGCTTCACGACCATCTCTGAAGGCATGTCACCGAAAGAAAATTTCGATTTTCTCAATCATTATCTCGGGTACATGGAACCTGTCATCCGCGTGAACAACGGCTTCATCGACAAATTCATCGGTGACTCTATCATGGCTCTTTTCCCCTCCAATCCGGGTCATGCCATCAATGCGGCCATTGAGATGAGGCTCAAGCTGACCCAGTTCAACCAGGTGATGGGTCAGTTCGGCAAACCTGAAATCGACAGCGGCATAGGTATCCATTTCGGGCTGCTGATGCTGGGTGTGGTCGGCGGCGAAGGACGCATGGACGGCACGGTTATCTCCGACGCGGTGAACCTGGCTTCACGCCTTGAAGGGCTTACACGCCTTTATGGCTGCTCGATCATCATCAGTGAGGATACCCTCGCCCGCCTTGAAGATCCCAGCGCTTATAACTACCGCTTTCTCGACATCGTCAAGGTGAAAGGTAAGAAAGAGGCTATCTATATCTTTGAGATCCTCGACGGCGAACCTGAGGACATCAAACGCCTGAAGATACAGACCAAGGCTTCATTTGCAAGAGGGATCAATTTTTACAAGAACAAACAGTTTCGTCAGGCCCTGCAGGAGTTTACCGCAGTGAAGGAAGCCAACCTCCACGACCGGGCCGCAGCGCTCTATATCAATAGGTGCGAGAAGATCATTCATACCGGATTACCTGACGACTGGGACGGCGTGCTGATCATGGATACAAAATACTGAGGAAATGAACGCCACTCCCTTAAATATTAGCCCGGTATCTTTGCATTAACATTTTTTTCTATCTTTGTCTGAGATTTTTATAATCATAAATCGTTGAACGATGAAAGAAACGCTGAACAACATCATTCTGGTTCCAACCGATTTCTCGGAAGTTTGTGATAATGCCATCGACCATGCCGTGGAAGCGGCCAAACAGCTCAACTTCGAGTTGCATCTTTTGCATGTGATTAACAAGGACACGAGAGCCTACCTCGATAAAGCCATACTGGGTGCCGAAGCCATCACGGAGCAACTCGAGGCCAAAGCCAATGAGATCAGGAAGCTGCATCATATACAGGTGAAGACTGTCGCTAAGGAGGGCAGCATTTTTAAAATGATACCTGAAGTCGCTAAAAAGGAAGGCACCAGCCTCATTTATCTGGGAACCCATGGCAAGGTAGGCATGCAGAAGCTCACCGGCAGCTTCGCCCTCAGAGTGGTGCTGGGCTCACCGGTGCCTGTCATCGTTGTTCAGAAAAGACCCTACGACAGAGGTTACAAACACATCGTCCTGCCCATCACCAGCGAGGCAGGACCCTGGGAGAAGACCAAATGGGCCGTATTCATCTCACGGCAGTTTGGCGCCACCATACATATCTTCCAGATCAACACATCCGACGACGGCGTGGCACAGGCCGCCAAGGTCATCGGAGAATATTTCAAAAAAAACCAGGTGCCGCATACCTATGCCATCTCCGACAAAGCATCCGGATTCTCAAAACAGGTCCTCGACTATGCGGCTTCCATCAAAGCCGACATGATCTTGATCATGACCAATCCCGACCAGGGCTTCACAAAATTCCTCCTCGGCACCTACGACGAAGAGATGATCTTCAACGCGTCGCAAATACCCGTTATGTGCATCAACCCGAGGAAGTTCAATTACGAGATTCTGGGGATATGACCCCGACCGGGGGATAACCTCACCCCCTGGCCCCCTCTCCTTAAAAAGGAGAGGGGAGATCGGAGGGTGAGGTTTTTTTTGTATCTTTGCATTAAATAAAATCACACCCACACCCACACCCACACCCACACCCACTTCGGGGCTGTACGGATTTGACAGCAAGGAAGCTGGTGTGCAAGCATGCCGGGTATTGAGGATACGACCCGTTAACACTGATTCTCGTGCCAATAACTGGCAATAATTTTAGTTATGCGATGGCTGCCTGATCCAGGATCAGGTAACCGTCTGCTCCGCGCGAAACCCTTCCGGGCGGTGTCGCGGCCGGAGCATCGCAAAAGTCCGGATAGCAGTTGCAGAGCCCTGATACAGCTGTAAAATTAAAGGGATAAGGACGCGGTAGGCTGGCTTTCCGCCGGCCACGTCCCGACAACCAAGGGAAAGCTAAGCATGTAGAAACCACATGGGCTGCTTGTTTGGACGAGGGTTCGACTCCCTCCAGCTCCACCAAAATTTGACGAGATAAGATGTTCGATGTTCGACGTTGCACTTCGAACATCGAACGTGGAAAATTCAATCTCGCCAAATCACTACCGCCACCGGCCTCAAATTCCGGTAAATTTTTTTTCACAATATTAAATTCTTCCCTATATTTAGTCCGTTTTAAAATCTTTCCTCAATGAAAATTAAAATTCTTCTACTCACATCATCCCTTATTTTATCATTTCATTGCTTTTCCCAGGAGGGATACTGGGATTGGGGGAAATCGATCGGAAGTCCCGGTACCGAATCGGGTTATGATCTTGCTGTCGATCTGTTAAACAATGTTTATATCACCGGCGAATACACCGGAAATGTGACCATCGGCGATACCGTTCTTTACTCATCACAGATAGCAACTTATCTGGCTAAAATTTCACCGGAAGGCGACATCTTATGGGTGAGAAGCTTTCAAAGCCTGAATCCAAACGGATTTGTTTACATGTGCAATGTCGTCACCGATGAATCCAATAATGTCTATGTGGCGGGTAATTATACCTTTACAATGGAGATTGGCGACACAACCATTGAATCATTGGGCAACTGGGACATTTTTATAGCCAAATTCAACCCGGGAGGTGATCCGATGGGGTTGACCGAAATAAAAGGTGCCTTTGCCGACAACTGTTATAACGGGCTGATATGGAACAACGGGCTGTACGTGGGAGTGGATCAGACATTTGATCCTCAAGCACATTATGTCATTTATGGAGGCGATACCATATACGGTGAAGGTTTTGCCTATGCCATCGCTAAATTCGACTCTGACCTCCAATTTGAATGGGCGGATGTGGGATCAACACACTCACCTTATTTCCAATCCTCCAACATCGCCGGCGATCCCAACGGCAATCTTTACACCCTCGCCATCTTCAGTGACTCGCTGTGTTACGCCGATACCATCGTCTACCCCGACTATTACTATCCCAATATTTTCAGGAAATATGATCCCTACGGAAAGGTCCTCTGGATAAAACAATTACCGAATACCAGGATCTATGATTACCGGTTTGACCAGAAAAGTAACATGTATTGCTGCCTCAATCTCAATGATGACGATACCCTGGTCATTATAGGGAACGACACCGTCACACCGGTCAGTGCATACAGAACTATGATCCTGGCCAGGTATGACGACAAGCTACGGAATACCTGGTATACAACCATTAACAGCGACAGGCTTTTATATGCCACGCAGATCGACCTGATGAAGAACGGACATATCATGCTGGGAGGATATTATCAATATACGCTGACCATCGGTGATACCACTTTCAGTTTCAATAACCAGCAGGGTTTTGTCGCAGAATTTAACAACAAGGGTATCCCCATCCGAACCATCTCGACCAGTGGAGGACTTAACGGACCGAACAAAGGTCTGCGCATATGGCATATGATACTGGATCATTGCGATAATCCCATCGTCACCGGTGATTTTGACGGCCACGCATATTTCGGTCCCGACACCCTCACCGAGACCGGCTTTAAAGATGTATTCGTTTCAAAGTACTTTAACAGCCACTTTTCCATTGACCTCGGAAACGACACGGCTGTCTGCGGCAGTCTCATTCTCCGTCCGGGAAACGGATTTCTCGGTTACAACTGGTCTGACGGCTCCGCCTTGCCGTACCTCGAAATAACCTCGACAGGCCTGTACTGGGTCACTGTTACAAGTGCCGGTTGTGAAGCCACAGACTCCATATATGTAGAAATTAAACCCCCGCCTGTCTTCGATATCGGTCCCGATACGGTGCTGAAAATGTCCGGCACCCTCCGCCTGACAGTCCCTCCCGACTTTGATTTGTACGAATGGCAGGACGGCAGTACAGCCAGCTATTTCGATATCATAGGAAAAAATTACAGTACCGGTGATCATTATTTTTGGGTGACGGTGGGTATGAACGGATGCTTTGCCACCGACAGCATCCGGGTCAGCATCATCGATGATTCAGGAATTAAGGAGGCACAAAATCCCGGGATTAAAATATATCCCAATCCCGCCAACCGGGATCTGATGATTGATTTGTCCGGGCATTATTCCGGGAAAGGAACGATCAGTATCTGCGACATGACCGGGGCCGTTATCTCGACATTTTCCGTCGAACAGAGGGATGATCCGCAAATAATGGATGTACCCATATCATTTTTAAGACCCGGATTGTATCTGATCATCGTCGATTTTAACCAGTCAAGATATTATGGTAAGCTGGTGAAACGGTGAGGCATTTGACGAGATGGGATTTTCCACGTTCGATGTTCGATATCAAACTTCGAACGTCGAACATCGAAAATCGAATCTCGCCCAATCATTTTATAATCTTCGCCAGTGCTCCGCTAACCTTGTTCACGAATAACCACGGCATCCGCCACCAGCTTTTCACATCCCAGACGGTTTTGAGATAGCGTGGTATGGTTACGATCTTTTTGACGAAGGCCGTGTCCCTCCTGAAGCGAGAATACTGGAACCATCTGACGGCCAGGTGACTGAGGAGGTCAAGGTGGCGGCTGAGGATGACATATTCTCTTTTTTCAAAGCTTGTTGCCGGAGTGTGCTGCAGTTCCTCCAGCCACGTTAGAGGTATGGAAGCCTGAAAAACGGTGTTCAAATAATCCATGCCGTCCTGAAGATAACATACCAGCCTTCGTTCTTTCGATTGTAAAAGCAACCTCTCCCAGTCAATGACGGCCCCGCTGCCGATCAGTGTCATGGCGTCGGCGACCCAACGCAGTACGGGCCACGGGTTCCACCGCAAGCCATGGACGACAGTATTCAGCAACTGATCGGCGGGGCATAAGGCCAGAGTGGTCACGTGGTCATCCAAAGAGACGGGTATGGCGGCAGCCAGGAAGTCATCGTCGGCATGGGCGTAAGTGCACTCCGGCAGCAGATGCCAGTGCATATCCATGTGATGGCCGTCGGCATCCATAAAGCCCATGGCATGACGGCAGGAGTGCTCTATCTCCTGCCGCATGATACGGCCCGGGAAACGGGCCTGCCAGCCCCACTGCTGCAACAGCGTGGCGGCCTGCAGGGCCTCGGCAGCAGAGACCAGGAGGTCGACGTCGTCCATGGGGCGGAGACCGTAATCCCTGTAATACAGCAGCGTCATCGGCACTCCTTTCAGGACCACGGTCCTGAGGCCCGCTTCATGCAGTCTGCCTACGAGTCCCGACAGGATATGGATCAGCACCCGGTTTTTATACCATGCTTTCCTGTGCGACCCTTTAAACCGCTCGAGGAGAGGATCCGTCACGCCAAGCCCCGACAGGTTCCGGTACAACAACGGCAGAAGCCGTGCGGACTCATGATCGATCCTGTCCAGATCAACGGTCGCTTTCCAGTGCCGCCAGGCTACCAGTGCCAACTCTCCACGCAACAGTGCTGCTTTCAACAGCAGTTCCTGTTGCAGGCCGGGTCGATAACGCCGGGGATGATCATTTTTCCTCATCGTGGATGCCATTATTACCACGCCTGCGATCCAGGGCGGCTTTTACGATACGGACATAATCTTTCATGGCATGACGGTCGCGCAGGCTTTTATTGTCGTCATGGATGCGCCGCCGGAAGATGACCTCCGGCAGGATGCGGCTCCTTAACCCTTTCTCCTGCGCCCGCCGGTACCAGTCAAGAAAATCACCCATCACCAGCGAGGTGTCGAAGAAACCGACGCGGTCAAAGGCCTCTTTACGGATCAGCATGGCTCCCTTGAAAAGGGCGGGAAGGACCCTGTCGTCATGACGGACGGCCGAATCATCTTTTGCCTTATTGGCCGCACCTGTGTAAAAACGTACATGATGACCGAAAACGGCCTCCACGGCAGGATCATCCTTCATCACGGCGATCTGAAGCATGAGCTTATCACCGGTCCACAGATCATCGGCATCAAGGAAAGAGAGAAAGCTGCCCGTGGCTTGCCTGACACCGCTGTTCAGCGCCGCGGAGAGACCTCTGTTGGGCTGGTAAAAATATCTGACCTCACGGTATCCCTGAGCAATCTGGGCCGAATGATCCTCAGAGCCGTCATCGATGACGATGATCTCGACAGGTGAATAGGTCTGCCCGAGAACACTCTCAATGGCTTCGGCCAAAAAACGTTCACCGTTGTAAACGGGAATGATAACGCTGACTAAAGGATTTTGCTCTTTCATTTCATGTCACTTTTTTTCTGCTGCCTGTCGATGGATTCCCTTAATATTTTCAGCCTGGCCGAGGCGGAAGCCGCAAATTGTGTGAGCGAGATATTTTTTGCGTGCACCCTTCTGATCAGCAGTTTCTCAGGCAGTATCATCATGGAAATGCCGGCATCCTTGGCGCGGGTGAACCACTCAAAGTCCTCGGTCACCTTAAAACGGGTGTCAAAGCCGCCGACCTGCTCAAACACCTCGCGGCGTGCCACGATGGTGGCCAGGCCTATCTGATCGTCGTGCAGGATATGCCGCATGACATGGGATGGGTAAAACACCCCGGGTTCGATTCTGTTCTCTATTTTGGTAATGGTAAAACCGGTGGCCGGATGCCGGCGGAGGTATCCAACCTGTTTCTCCAGCTTACGGGGTGACCAGATGTCATCGGCATCGAGGAAAGCGATGACACCGCCCTGCGCTGCCGCCAGGCCCGTATTACGTGCCGCCGCCACACCCCCGTTGGCCCGGCGGATATACCGAACCTGCGGAAAGGAGCGGGCGACAGCCGCGCTGTCGTCATCCGAGCCGTCATCCACCACAATGATCTCCAGGGGCCGGTAAGTCTGTGACAGCACACTGCCGATGGCTTCACCAAGATAACGGCCGTAATTATACACAGGGATGATGACGCTGACCAGGATATCCGTTTTCATCGGTATAATTCTTTGACGGTATTTCATTTATATCTGACAGCACCGCGAGGATCACATCCGGAATGCGTGTGATGTCCGTTCCCAGCCCCAAAATAAAATTGGGCAGCTGTTGCACCAAACGCCCCAGCATTTTTATGGCCTTGCGCTGTTCCCCGACCGGGAGCTGATAGACCGTTGTCGGCGCCAGGGCTTTCAATCCTTCGGCCGGCGACACCCTCCTGACGGTTGTGTTGTCATGACCGGTGATGTGAGGGATGAGAAGGGCCCGGAGAGGGAAGCCATGAGTCATTTTCGCGGGCAACAGGTCATGAAGGAAATAAAGCGCTTTTTCATTATCCAAAGCATGCAGGCTGCTGATGGCGGGCATGAGGTCAGGAAAGCGGACTGTGTCGGCGCCATTTTGTTTGCCGGTGTTGTAAAGACTGTAAATGTGAGGGTGCTCGCCGGCTGCGATGAGGCAGTAATCATCGCCGGCATACAGCAGCGGTGAGTTCAGGCATGCCAGCGCCGTCGTCGACTTGCCGCAGCCCCCGCGGCCCGTGAGCAGCACGCCGCCGTCGGCCAGTCCCACCGCCGCCCCGTGAGCCAGCAGACAATGCCGTTCACTCATCCAGCGACGCAGGATCAGACGCAGCGGCGAACCATGATCATGGTAAGGTATCTGCGCAGCATCGCCAACCCAATATACGCCTGTGGCGGCAGAATGGCTGAGCATGTTGACCGTGTGGCAGGCCGGCTGACTAATGATCATCAGATCCTCATCGTCATAGCTCCAGATCTCACCCTTTGCCGCATCCGCACCGGTATTAAACGGTAAGGCAGGCCCCCTGACACCGGTGGTGGCGGAATCCCACAGGCAGACCGTCAGCTCCGGTGGTGCTGCTTCCGGCACCGCCAAATGCTCCAGGGCTTTGGTCATAGACGGTATCAGGGCAGGGCCGGCAAAATGCAGACCGATACGGTGACCGCCGATCAGATAGCTGTGGCGTACCTCACCACCGACCGACAGGCAGGCAACGTCATAAGACCCGCAGACATTCCGGAAAAAAGATGCCGCGCTTGGGTATTTCTCGGCAAAGGACTGTTGCAAAATAATACTCAGATTATCGAAATCATAACATATGCTGCGTCACCCCAAGATATGATCATCCGGGCAGAATTGATGATCACTCTTTCTGCTCCTCCGTCTCCTCTTTTTTCTCCGGCCACCCCGACTCATCCACTTCATGAACAGGGTCGAGGAGTATCAGCTCCTGCATGTCCGTATAACGCTTCAGGACAGGCGTTTCGAAGGGCACTTTGGCGGTCTCCCCTGCTGATAAAGGCTGTGGCGTCACGGTGGCTGAAACGGCACCGTCATCCTGCAGAACCAGACCCTCATCAAGCAGGCCCTTCAGAAAATCAAGGGTGACGTGGGCGATGGCCTCTCTTGTTCCTTCATATTTCAGCATGACACCGTCAATGATGTTATTCACCGACCGGCATTCACCGACCAGACGCCAGATCACCGGCGCCGCCCCGATGATGCTGTAATAGTTGCCGCTCTCAAGGTTGATCAGGACGATTTCATCATCATAATCTTCAAAGACAATTTTTGATTCGTTGATCCTGTATCGTAGTAATTCTTTATTCATGCCGGCCGTATTCTAAATGATGACAGAGTCATTAATTCCATTCAAAAATAACAATTTCCATAATGTTACTAAGCCACACCTGTCAATTATCCTTCGATTTTTTTAAAACAAGATACGATGTGGCAAAGCGCAGGCCATTCTTGGTGGCTCTTCGTCACACAACCTTGTTTGCACTTCCATTCCCTTTAAACCGGTGAATAAAAATATTGATTATATTCCTTTAATTTTATTATGTTTGTAATTGCTGCCGTTACATCCGGTGAAAAAACCAGGATAATATAGGCGAATGATCATTCAACATATTGAATTTCAATAATATTATTAGTGAAAAGTTAACAGCCATGAAAAAACTTATACTCATCATTCTTCCGATTCTCCCCTGGTGCATCAGCTATGCACAATATCTTCCGTTGATGCCGATTGAGGAGCTTTCTTATAATCATTCCATAGAAAGAAATGGGCAGATACTTATACAGGATTCAATGCTTTATGAAATACGAAGCGGTGGCCTTCAGGAATTGAATATCAACAGCGGAAAAAATGATTTTCATTGGGCTAACCTTTACGATCTGAAGAACATTGTGAAGGATACCGGTAAAAATTATATATACCTGAAGAACAGAAATTTTATAGGAAGATATAATGCCATCACTGAGAGATACGAAAACATATGGTCACCAACATATGGAAACAGACTTGTAAATGATATCGATGTGAGTCCGGATGGGAAAGTATGGGCCGTCACAAGCGGTACGTCAAAAGAGATAGCCATTTTTGATGGTGTCAGCTGGCAATTATTTCCTTTCACCGGTGTGGGGAGTGGATTTAAGCATGTTAAAATGGTCAATGACACATTGGCGTTTGTCATGGCAAATATCTTTTATTCGTTCCATAATGGGTTACTCGATACGTTATTCCCTTATCCGGGCATAGCAAATTTTGAGGACTGGGATGTCGATCAGGATGGTAACATGTGGATTGCTGCTCGCTATCAATTGGTTCATTTTTTTGAAGGCATCGAAACGGTTTATGACACATCGAACACCCCTATGGGCAATGATAAGTTTATCCATGTGAAGATCGGATCTGATGGTCATGTCTGGACGTCAGGGGATATGAGCAGGTTATACGAATATGACGGCACCGCATGGCAGATATTAAATTTACCGGATGATTATTATCGAATCGAGAATTTTACATTGGATGCCGAAAATGAGCTTTATGTTGTAACTGAAAGCGTATCAAGCTCAAAGGTATTCATTTCCGATGGCGGTTCCTGGTCATCGATAGCATTCACATTCATGCCTATTTCAAATCTCAAGGCTCTCGGCGCACTCACCTTTTATCCTCCTTATGCCTATTACGCTACTAACGAGGGCCTTTTTTATGTCAACCTGCTGAATTATTCTCTTGCAGACTTTTTTGACACCACCACCCTGGTCTTCAGTGACGATATTACCTGCTTTACATACAATGATCCTAATTATCAACCCTCATTCGGATCACACCACGGTGTTCAGTCTCTGGATGGATTCAACAATACCTTCCTCCCCAACGACACGATTAACAACATGTGCTATGATAACGGAACCTATTACATTGGTACCGACAGCGGATTGGTAGCGTATAACGGCATCCTGTATGATTTCATCAACACCTCCAACGCCCCTCTGCCTTCAGATAAAATAACGTTCATCATCACAGGGGAGACAAATAATGGTGATTATTCCAATACTCTTTACATCGGTACTGATAAAGGTCTGGCTATTTATCAAAACGCACAATGGCGAGTCTATGATACGACCAATGTTCCGGTGAATCATTTTTATGTGACAGTGGTCAGGCCTCCGAGCTGGGATTCAGCTACCTACATATCCACTATTGGTTCGGGATTGATTAAAGTGTATCCCCATGGCGGCTATGAGCTTTACAATACAGCCAACGGACAATTGCTTGATGACACCCTTTATTATGTAATGAAAGTTGATCTTGCAGAATGTGGATATTATATTATTTCAGGAACCAGCCACCATGGACTCTTGTATACCGATTACAATCTGCCTTTCTATTTTTATTATGATACTAATGATGTCGTCCCGATTCGTAGCTCCAAAATGGCCGTCTATTCCGATAGAGCTTCTGTTTATCTCGTCTCTACCGACAGCCTTCTCCATGCCATGTCACCATGCGGAATGGTGAACGAAAGTCATTCCATGGACCGGCTGAAATGGTACCGGCAGGATAATCAACTGATCATTACCGTTCCGGATGACATCTCAGGAAAGTATGCTGTCACCCTCACCGATATTCTGGGGAAAATGGTGATCAGTAAAAATGGCAACAGCACAGAGCAAAAAATCATACTAAATGTCAGTCATTTGCCGTCAGGGGTGTACTTTGTCAGGTTATACTCAACCGGTGTATCGCATTTCGCGAAGGTGCTCCTGGTGCATAACTAAACCCATATATATGTCGCTTCAATATCAAACCAAACAGTGATAAGGGGATGATTTCCAAACAATTGCCGACCGCCGGCTAATCCCTGTCCGTCTTTGCTTCATTAACCGATGTGGCCGGTCATCTTTTCCGCGATAAGACCGTCAGCAGAGCCCTTAGCGAAGGATCAGGATGGGAGGATTATATCTATACCAAAACCGGCGAAGGAGGGCTTTATTACAAGACTACCTATTTCAACCTTGTGACAGGCAGCGACGGGAAGCCATATGCAGTCTGTGCCGGACGGTTCAAATAATCAGATTAGTTCCTTAATATAAAAACATTTTCCGCAGCCCCTGACTTTCTTATTCTGTTCCCTGCCAACTGCCAATCCCGCCTCTGGCGGGACGTCACCTTACTGCGTTCGGCTCCGCTGCCAGTAACCAATTGCCAACTACTACCAAGCTTACTCGTTTCCACTTGCCCATTCATTTGACATTATGCAAATTATCCATTATCTTTACGACTTTATTCAGTGATCCTGCCAACATCACGGTAGAGTTCACCTACTCGGTAAATGACACAGGTTTAAAATCTTATATTGTCCACCAAAACCCACAACATCATGAAAACCAACATCATCCTTATCATCGTTCTCATACTGGCCTTTCTCCATGCCGGTGCACAGCACGACAGCATCAGCGTGCTCCAGAATGAAGTCAACACCCTGAAAAGCAACAGCAGAATGCTGCAAAAGGGCCATAACGAACTGATTCAAAAAATTGAAGCTCAGGATCACCGGATCGACAGCCTCGAAAAAGCCGCTCAGACCAATGCCGTTGATATCCGGCAAACCGCCGCCAGCCTCGACACAAGAATCAGCAACAACAAAACCGAGATCGACCATAAATACACCGAACTGCGTGCCGGTAACTGGCTGACGATCCTGTTCGTTATTATCGGTTTTCTCCTTGCAGTGCTGATCGCAGTCATTTTTTATATCGTCCTGCGTAAGCGTCAGAAAATCCTTAAAGATGAAATCGCCGGTCAGATAAATACGGTACAAAAGTCCCTGGATGACGAATCCGGTAAGCTGAATAAAAAATTAACCGAACTGTCTGACGGGATGGCAGCTCTGACTAAGAAAATAGAAGAAAAGGGAGGTAAAAATCCGGCATAGGAGGTACCGTATCATCAACTGCCAATCCCCCTCCGGTGTGGCTTCCATGCCAGTCCGGCGTTTATTCTGCTGGAAGCACCATTCTGGGGGACATCGTGTCGCCCTGCTTTCAGACCACAACCCCAACTGACGGCAGCTCGCAGTCCCACTTCCGGCGGAACTCCACTCGCTACTTGCAGCCAATAACCTGCAATCCTGCTTTCGTCCCGCCTTCGGCGGGACTCACCGGGACGTCGCACTACCTACGGCGGCGCTCCGCTTGCAATTGTCAATAAAAGGATTCTTATATTTGCCCCATGAGACACCGTTTATCTTTTCTTATTCTTGTTGCGTTGCCGGTCCTTGCGGGATGCCATAGGCAGGACACGGTCATCACCAGCCTGGCCATGCTTAAAGGCGGCAAGACCTTCGCCGTGCCCACAGGAACCGTCGCCGATCAGTTTGTCCTGAAGAAGGTCCCCGACGCCAAAATAAAATATTTCAACAGCGCTCTCGATTGCGCCATAGCGTTGAAAACCGGCAAGGTCGACATGATCGGCGCCGGCCTGTCCATCACCGAAGAAAGAGCCAAAAAAGTACTTTTCTCCGAAAGCTATTACCCCAGCGGCATCGCGGTACTGGTCAAAGCCGGGAGTGTTATCCCGCAGCAAGGTGGTGAGATGCTCAGAACCATAGATGATATTAAAGACAAACGCATCGGCGTCTTCCTCGGTTCCATCCATGACGCCTATGCCGCCAAATATTATCCCCAGGCAACCATACTGGAATACCAGAGCGTGGCCGACATGCTCATTGCCCTGACGACGGAAAAAATCGACGTGGCTTTTTACGACGATGCCGCGTTACCCGATGTCCTGCATTCGAACAAGAGTGTAGCCATTATGGCCAAGAATGTCTTTTTTGCCTCCGTAGCCGCCGGCTTTAAAAAAAATAACGACACGCTCCGGCAACAATTCAACGCTTTCCTGCAAGAGATCATAGTAAATGGCATTTACAACGATATGATCAGCCGCTGGATGGAAAGAGGACTGACCGACATGCCGGAGATAAAATCCTCAGGGAAGAACGGCCCACTCAAGGTAGGTGTTGTCAATGATATAGGACTGCCGTCGGCCATCTATAAAAACGGCCGGGTAGTGGGATTCGACATCGAGCTCGGGGAGCGTTTTGCAGCTTACACCGGACGGGTGTACATCCCCGTCAACACCCAGTTCAGCAGCATGCTCGCCGCTGTCTCCGCCGGAAAAATCGACATGATCACCAGCTTTATGATGATCACCGAAGAAAGAGCCAAGCAGATCGATTTCTCGGATCCCTATTATGCCTCGGGGGCCAGCGTCATCGCCCTGAAAAAGAACATCGCCGGCTTCCGCGAGGAAGGCGAAGGAATGAAAAAGGTATCCTTTCTGCGAAAGTTGTCAAACAGCTTCTATGACAACATCATCCTGGAGCGGCGTTACATGCTGATCCTCAACGGCCTGAAGGTGACGGTCATCATCACTGTCCTGGCGGCTCTGCTGGGTACTATCCTGGGTGGGCTGGTGTGCCTGCTGAGGATGTCAAAAAGCGCCTTCTGGTCCGCCACCGCCGCGGCTTTCATCACGCTCATCCGGGGCACGCCGGTGCTGGTGCTGCTGATGATCATCTTTTATATCATTTTCGCCTCCGTCAATATCAATCCTGTGCTCGTCGCCGTCATCGCCTTCGGCATCAACTTCGGCGCTTACGTGTCGGAGATGTTCCGCACATCCATTGAGAGCATCGACAAAGGGCAGCGTGAAGCCGGCATTGCCGGAGGTTTCACCAAGGTGCAAACCTTCATCCACATCATCATGCCGCAGGCCCTGCGCACCGTGCTGCCGGTGTACAAAGGTGAGTTCATCTCGCTGATGAAGATGACCTCCATCGTCGGTTACATCGCCGTGCAGGACCTCACCAAAGCCGGTGACATCATCCGCAGCCGCACCTTCGACGCCTTCTTCCCGCTGATCATGGCGGCGGTTATCTACCTCGCCCTGGCCTGGCTGCTGACATGGGGGCTGGGTAAAGTGGAGATATCGGTGGATCCCAAACGCAAACGCATCAGAAAAGCAGTGGAGGTGAGGCTATGATCAGTGTCAGGCATCTTTCAAAGCATTTCGGCGATCTGGTGGTCCTCAGCGACATCAATGCCGACATCCGCGAGGGCGAGGTCATCACTATCATAGGACCCTCGGGTACAGGCAAGAGCACCTTCCTGCGCTGCCTCAACCTGCTCGAGACACCCACGGGCGGCAGCATCGTCATCGACGGCGTGCCCCTGCTCGATAAGAAAACCGACGTGCCCAAACTGCGCCAGAAAATGGGCATGGTTTTCCAGTCCTTTAACCTCTATGCTCATCTCACCGTGCTGGAGAACCTGACCACCGGACCGGTAAAGCTGCTGGGCAAAAGCAAGGCCGAGGCGGGACAGAAAGCCATGGAGCTGCTCAAGCTCGTGGGTCTGGCCGAAAAAGCTTACAGCTTCCCCGACGAGCTCTCCGGCGGACAGAAACAAAGAGTGGCCATAGCACGCTGCATGGCCATGGATCCCGAGATACTGCTCTTCGACGAGCCCACCTCGGCCCTAGACCCCACCATGGTCAGCGAAGTGCTGGCCGTCATACGGCGTCTGGCAAAAGAGGGCATCACCATGATCATCGTCACCCATGAGATGGAGTTTGCACGTAACATCTCCAACCGTGTCTTTTACATGGACGAGGGGGTTATCTATGAGGAAGGATCGCCGCAGCAGATATTCGGCAACCCGCAGCGTGAGAAGACACGTGCTTTCATCCACCGCATCCGCAGCTTCCATCACCACATCGCCAGCCGCGACTATGATCTCTACGCCCTGCAGGCCGCCATCGAAGCCTTCTGCGATAAGCACATGCTGCTGAAAAAAACAAAAGATCATGTCGTCCATATCGCCGAAGAGGTCCTCGGCCTGCAACTCACCTTCAACGATGTCAACCTCTACCTCCACTATTCCGAGAAAGACGGCACCGTGGAGATGGTCTGCGACAGCGCCGGCTCCGCCGTCAACCCGCTGGAGGAAGGCGCCCTCAGCGATGACATCGCCCTGCGGCTGATCCGCGCCCGCACTGAGAAGGCGGAGTACAGGTACAAAAACGGACGGAATGTGCTGACGCTGAAAATGAAAGGAGAGTAAGCCAGTCGTCAGTTGTCAATCTTCAGTCTTCAGTCAGGGTGAGGGAATCCCTGCAAGCTTCAAGTAAAGTCACGCCGAAGGAGGGATTACAGGTTACGGTAAAATTTCCCCTTCTCTTTTAGGAGAAAGCCTGCCCCGCTAAAAGCGGGAGGGCCAGGGGATGAGGTGACTGACGACTGACAACTGACAACTGACAACTGACAACTGACGACTGACGACTGACGACTGAGCCGGCCCTCACCTGAAATCCCCCATCACCACCTCCCACACCCGAAGCGTATCCTTCCCGAAGAGCTTCTCATCGCGCACGGCGAAGAAATCGATGACTTTATGACACCAAAGGATCATTGTGGTATCGGACTTTGCAAGGCTCGGGAAGGTCTGGCGGCACGCCAGCGTGCCGGCGTACCGTGTCTCGTCCACCCTGTGCAGAGGCTCCCTCACCTGCACGGAATCAAACCTGAACGGCACCAGGATGGCGGGGCCGGCCCAGGCTTCATTCAGCACCTCACTCAACGGCATCAGCCTCGTTTGACGGTCACTTTGTAACATGATACTCATGCGTGCCTCACCCGTGACGAACATCTTCTTTATCATCTCCCCGGCCTTCTTTCTGAAGGCGCTGTCGAGCGTCGTGTCGGCCAGTACGTTCATGTAATCGGCCAGGTCCGAGAGCTTCTGCCGGGCCGTCACCTCATGGGCATACAAGGCGCTCTCCGACAGCCAGTCCGTCTCAAACGCATCACGGATGCTGTCGCGCGTGGACACAAGCGCCTCTGCCTGCGCCTGAGCCTCCTCTTCCGGAGAACGGTTGTCGCACGACCGGCCGCTGAAGAGCAGATAAACAAGAACCAGGATCACTATGTTGACGATCTTTCTCATTTTTGCTCGTTATTAATCCTGAAGCGCAGCACCGAAATTTTACCTGCGCTGAATTTGGTGTCTAAGATATCGATCTGCCTCAGGCTGCCGGTGGGCATGGTGAGGCGGTCGATGAACTCCCATTTGTTGTATAACTGCATGCCCATGTTTTTCTTGCCATCGTACACCTGGTAGATCATTGCCCCGTCGTCGATCATCTTATCCAAGCTCGACCGCCTGCTCTTCCAGTCCGCCACGTTCATCGTCGAGAAATAATGGATCATCAGGGCATAATCATTGACGTGCAGGCCTACCGTCTCATTCCTGTTGAACTTGTTCAGGAGGCGCGTGATGGTGTCGGACTTGTAATACGGGGCGTTGACGACCATCCGTATCCGGCTCTTATCCGTCTTCAGGACAAAGCTCTCGCCGGGTTGACAGAGATAGCTGACGGGTGATTCGTTCTCCGGCAGCAGCGTGACCGTTAACGTGCCGCCGGTGATGGCCTCCCTGGTATCGGCATCGTAAAAACTGAAACGGTATTCGTGTGTGCTGAGAAGCCTGAACAGCAGGTAAAAGATGCACATCACGGCAACCAGCAGCAGCGGGATGATGAAGAAATAACGGTTGGCGCCCGCCGTCAGGGCCCGCCGGTTCAGAGGCGCGCCATTCCTGAACACGAAATCATCCCAGTTCGTATAACCGGCGTATTTGCTTAAAATATTGAGCACATCGATGCGCGGCAAAGTCCGGTGTGCCGCCTTCATATGGGTGTAAAACCATTTCTCGCTGACATGGGCGTTCACCTTCTTCAGCAGGTCTTCCTGGAAATCCACGATCTCCTGCCCCTTCCACTCCGAGATGGAAGGGTTGATCCCCGGATATGATTGCTGCATGATACTCACGATCTTTTTCTTCAGCAACTCGAAATGATGAAGCTCCTCCGGATGCAAAATTGGTCAAATATTAAGGTTTTGGATGGCAGAATCGTTGCAAAACGCTTTTCAAACAACCTGCAAGTGAAATTCCATGCTTATGACCTTCCACAGTTATTATAGCACCACATTTGAAAAGCGTCTGTCGCAACCGCTTATCCAAAATTACAAAAAGGAGGATGATCAGTCAAAATATTTAATTGATAAAATAAACGAGGGAAACCCACATACTCCTGAATGGGCCGCGGTCAACCACACATGATGCCTGCTTTCGGATGAAATGGTCCTGGATACCCGGTCATAATGCGATCTTTTCCGGGAAAGGTTGTACTTTCAAGACCCTCCATAGTTTGTCGACATAATTCAGTGCATAATGGTTTTGAAGCAGGTGTATCCGGTGCGCGCCTCTGGTGTTCAACCTGATAGTGTCATCATCTTCTGCTTCGACGAACTGCAGCATCCGTATCACCCGCAGGAGGTTTCCAAAATCCTGTTCCAGCGCCTCACCAAACATATCCCTGTAAGCGGTCTTGGGGACGGATGTCTCATACAGACGCCAGTATAGCCAGAACAGCTTCTCCAGCCGCCGGCTGACGGTCATGCTGACGGCTATGGGCAGCGACCGCCTGACGTTCCGAATGTAATGAGGCACCGAGAAGGTGTTAAAAAAGAACCGGTTTCCATTGTAAGAACCTGCACCGGCACCCAGACCCAGAAAGTAATCGCGCGTGACCGAGGAAAACGCCGGACGGTGATCCCTGCTAAAGGACCAGACATTCGTTCGTGTATATCCGTGCTCCGCCATGAAGTCATTCATGACGTAATACATCTTCTTCCGGAGATGACGGTCGGGGAGCCTGAGCCTCTTCAACTGCTTTAAACGCCCTACCTCGCTGTAGGGGAACGTAAACAAGGGATAACAGGTGACCTGGTCCATGTGATGATCCACGGCAACGGCCAGATCATTTATGACATCGTCGACGGTCTGATGATCGATGACAAACATCAGATCGACATTGACCGTATCGAAATCTCCGGCTCCGACCGTTTCAAGGGCTTTCACGGCAACCGGAGCATCGTAATCCCGTCCGATCTGCCGCAAATAACGGTCATCGAAACTCTGTATACCCAGGCTGACGAGGTTAAAACCCAGTGACCCTAGCTTTGTCACCACGCCACGGTCCACGTCGTTGGGATTGGTTTCGATGGCCAGGTCTCCTTTTATGTTGAAGCAACGGTGAAGGTGTTCCAGCACCTCCCCAAGCTCATCCAGCATCAGCGTGGGCGTGCCACCGCCGATGTAAAGGGAGGAGAAACCGGCACGGCCGAACAGGTCATGGTAAAGTCGTATTTCCCTTATCAGCGCCTCCTTGTATGCCAGCGCCGTCGCTTTGCTATACCTGATCTTCAGATAAGGACAATAAGGACAGAAATGGGTACAGAAGGGGATGTGGATATAGAGCCCCGTGCCGCTTCTCAATGTGATCTGATCCTGTGGATTATAACGGCGGAAGGTGAAATCGTCCGCAGGGTCGGTCAGCATATGTCTGAGAAGGGTCAACATAATCAGGATCAGAGGTATTTGAAAGCAGTCATAACAGCCTGCGGATGTAAACGCGTAATGTGATAAATCTCAGTGAAACCCAGGTAACCGCACTGGCGGCATATCTCCTCCTGGTCTGCAGCCCTGCAGCAGCGGTACATCCTGCCTTCGGCATACAGATAGGCCAGGCTGTTGGGACGGCGCCAGGAATCGCGCGCAATACTTAACAGCGCCGGCTTTGAATTGAGAATATGAAAGCCTCTCGTTTTTAAGTCCAGCAGCCTGATGATGATGTCCTTTTTTTCATTATGGCTCAGCCACAGGTCATCTTCACCATGATAAGGGGTATAAAAATAAAAGAAGGTGCCTTTAATATTCTTCCTCGAAGCCATCTCCAGGCAGAACCGTTCAATGTCACCCTCGTTTTTACGGGTGATGGTGTAGTTAATGAATATCTTTTTATGACCGGAAGAGGCAATGTTCGACATGATCCTGTCATAGTATCTTCCACGGTTGGCTTCATGGTTCACCTTCAGACCGTCGAGGCTTACAAAGACCGTATCGGCGCTGGTTTCGATGGGGAAGGTCCCGTTGGTATACAAGGTGATGAAGAGGAAGCCGGCAGCCCGGGCCAGGCCAATAACATCTTCCAGCCGGCGGCCCTGATCGTGCCACATGAAAGGCTCACCGCCTTCCAGGTAAAGTGTCCGTATACCCATGCGGTGTAATGCCTCCAGCCCCTGACAGACCTGGTCAAAGGTGAGGTCCGGGATATCGCGGTGAGAGACCGGGCAGTGATGACATCGGAGATTGCAACTGTCATTGAGGGCAATGCCACCGACCCACGGCCGTTCCCTGCCTGTCGCCATCGTCTGTAATACATAGTTGATGGCCGACAGAAAAAAGATAACCCTATTTGTTTTTGAGGATGTCATAATCATTCATTGGATGCAGCTCGCCATCAATGAGACAAAAAAACCTGGTAGTGAAAATCCTCTGCTTCATTATGACCTTCACAGGCCGCCGCCCATCCTTACCCTCTAAGAAGCCGTGAAGGACAAGGGTACCGTATAGACCGAAGATCTGATCCTGCTTTACGTCGTCGATGATAAGCGAATATTCCATGGTGAAAAGCAACGATCGCTTCTCCGCTCTGATAACATGATCATGGTAATGAAATACCTTATGCATTGAAAAAATGGTTCCCATCTTTTCAGTATTGGGGGATGAATGCAATGAAAACGTTCTGAACCACAGGATCATCTCATGACAAAGGGCACCACGGCAGCGATGACACCGGTGAAGACCACCACGAGGATAAACAGGTTGTACCGTGTGCTGTAATTGCTCAGGAGTGACCGGTCATAATACTTGTCAACGTTCTGGTCCTTGTACATGGTCATCAGGCCTGTCAGCAGCCTGGCACGCGTTTGCTTGCCCTTGACCAGCCCGAAAATGACCACTAAGTTCACCAGGACGATCAGGGCGACGAAGAGAAACATGACGATCAGCGATGTGTTGCTGGTGCGTGAGTTCTCCACCATGGCGGAGTTGACGGCCAGTATGATGAGGTTGAGCAGGATGGCCGTCAGGATAAAGATAGTGTCGGTGCGGGTGTTCTGATTCAACTCGCTTGTGATGTGGTTATGGACATATTCGATCATGGGTATTCCTCCTTATTAAGTCTATTTTATTTTGTTGTGAAGATAAGAATTTTTTACAACTTCACCCCAAATCCCTGACCACCTTATCCCCCTTGCCCCCTTCTCCTAAAGGCGAAGGGGGTTATCCAAAGCCCCTCTCCTAAAGGATAAAGGGGTGATCTTAAGCCCCTCTCCTTCAGGTAGGAGAGGGGTTTGGGGTGAGGTCATCAATAAAACGAAAAAAACGACACAAACCTGTCATTCTCCTTCTCCGGCGGGTCGAAGAGGAACGCCGTCGGTATGCCGGTAGCATGGGAGAAATAGGGATCCAGCGCTTTGGCCTCGGCTGTCAGCTTCTCGGCGCCGGCCTGGTCGCCCTGGAACTGTTTGATACGGGACAGCCACCCCGTGGCATAGGCCTTCAGCGGTATGATGGGCGCCGGCGTGCTGCTGAGATACTTCTCGAAATAGGTCGCCGACAGCGGCAATTCCTTATCGGCCGTCTCTTTGTTTCTCATAACCTGCATGAGATGATACCGCGCGATGTCCAGCAACAGGATATTCCTGGACGGATCCAGCGCCATGGCTTCGGTGAAATATTTCTCCGCCTCCTCCGGTTTGTCTGTGAACAGGCAGGCTTTGCCCAGCTCCGACAGGACGGCGGCGTTCTTTTCGTGCGTGGTCGCATAATCCGTCCAGAAGGCGAGAGGATCGGTACCCTCCGGCGACAGGTCGAGGCGAGCCTTGGCGCCGTAATAATCATCCAGCTTTGCCAGCTCGGCGGCGTAATGGGCGCCTTTGAGGCTGTCACCACCCATGTCGGGCGGCAGCATGCCGTAAATCTCGACGAGGTACAGCATGGCCTGCCTGTGATCAGGCCGCAGCTTCAGCACATCTTCATAAGCCCGGCCGGTCGCCGCGATGTCCTGGGCTACCTGCTCCGACTGCCGTTGCATGCTGATGAACGCCTTGAGGAAGGTGGCCGTGGCCCTTGTGAAGGCATAGCCCACATTGCCGGGGTCATAGGCCACGGATTTGTCTAAGGAGGCCAGGATGTCATCAATCCTGACATCGCCTCCGCCCGTCAGCATGTACCATTTGGTGCGGGCCAGCTCATAATGGGCCAGGGCCAGCGTCGAATCTTTCGACAGCAGCGTGTTCAGAATGCCCAGGGCTTCATCGGCATGACCATTGAGGCGCGACTCATAGGCTTTCTGCACCTCCCTGCGACCGGCGCTGTCATCACTCATGCATGAGGTCACCGGCTGCAGCAGGAATACAATAACTAATAAAATCAATGTTTTCATGGCTTCAGGTTTTAATGAAACATAAAATTAAAAAATTGATTAGGTTAATCAAATATTTTCTCTTTTACAGCGTAGATTATGTTGCCGTTTTTGTCGAATTTAAGTGTGAAATTCTTTCCGCAAAACACACTGTCGATGGTTTGGTCCTTGGCCGACGCGCATTTCTTTAACCGGCCGCTTTCATAAAGATAAATGCCTCCCCTCACCTGCGATCGTTTGCATAACACTCCTTGTATCTCAATATCCTCTCTTGGTTGAAAATAATTTAACCGGCCACCGGGATAGAGCCAGAACCCGTGTCGTAACGTTTCTCATTCACAGTAAAAGTAATTTTAGAAAATTCAATATGATTGAGGGTAACGTCCGGATACGGGTATTTCTTCTTTTGTCCGTTGCAGGAGGATAATATAACGAGGAGTACGCAAAGGATGGTTAAATTTTTCATTCTTTGAGTTTTAAGTTTTGTTAATTTATAAGGGACGGTTTTGGATAACGTTTCCCTGACGCACCTTAATTCTTGATACAGCGAACGGAAAAAGCCGCACCACCTCCACCTGGATTCCTGTTGATCATAGTCCGGTCGTAGTCCATATCGCGATAATATTTCTGTATATGTTGAGAACTCCAGAAATAAGCTTTATACCCAATGCCCCAGAATTCATTTTGGACAAAATATCCTCCCGGAAGAGCCGTAAAACCGAAAGCGTCAGTGGCTCCGGTATTTGGTTCCACCCAGTAAAGTGTTCCTTTCTGCTTCAGATTCCCTCCTGCGTTGGAACCCCGCCAATTATTGCCTGCCCATTCGGCATCCCCTATTTTATACAAGCTGTCCACGGCACCTTCGAGGATCTGCCATTCGAGGTCACGGGGTATATGCCAGCCCTCAGGACAAATGCCCTGCCCTCCGGTTTCATTGGTATACTTCATCATTTCATCCCAGAAATACAATCCTCCGACGATATCGCAGTAATATGCACTATTTGCCATACAGTATTTCTCGATGGTGTCGTTGTTCGTCTGAGACTGTGAGGATGGGATCATCATGCCCGCATTCAGGTTTTCCTTCATCCAACATTGGCTGAATATCTGGATGGTATGGTACCATTGACCCTCGTACGATACTGAATCCAAACCCGGGCAAGGAACTTTCGTGGCAAATTGAAACACATAGTCCCGGCTTGTCTCCGGGGCATCACGGAAGCCGGATTGCAGTGTATCTCCATAACCGATATACAGCAGCTCATCGCCCAGGCTGAATAAAAACTCCTGAGTGGCAACGCTGCTTTTCAAAGGCGTATCATCATGACTGCATCCCATATACTCCAGCGCGCAAGACCTGCCTGTGCCCGGACCCATATGCAGGATCTTGACGGTACGGCCGGTTCCTTTCCACCGGGCGGTGAGCAGATATAACTTTTCTCCTGCCGGCGTAAAACGGAAGGTATGATACTCTTTATCCAGTGTCCTTTCTGATACGATGAGCCGTTGCCCCATGACATTGGTGACAGTCAGACATACCCTGTCCCTTTCGGGAACATACAAACCGATCTCAGTCCGGTCGTCGACGGGATTCGGGAAGTTCTGCATCATCCTGAATCCGTCGTGCAGGTCTTGGATTTCTCCGGTGCCGGTAATGTTCAATATGAGTACGGTATCGGGATAGTACAATACGGTTTCCCCTCCCTGCGTAAGATTTCTTACACGGATACTGTCGAGCTGAAAAAACGCAGCGACCTTCATCCCCGTGAAAGTGAAAGTTACCTGATTTTGACCATAAGCATTGGTGACCATGGAAAATGCTGTAATCAACGTGATAATGTGAACCAATTTTTTCATTTCGTTTATATTTAATTATTATTTGTAGATATGTTCCCGCATAAGTACCGGTATCGCACCATCATTCTGAGTCACGCCTTGAACCTTTTGAAACCAAATTTAGGCACACACATGTTTTTTCTTTTGAAGGACGGTTGTAAAGTGTTTGTAATGTGTTTACAAAAAAGCTGCGAGCGACGAGCTACGAGCCGGGAGTGGGTGGAAGGTGTGGGAGAGGGTAGAGAGGGAGGGGGGTCTTCAGTCGGCAGTCACCTCATCCCCTGGCCCTCCCGCTTTCAGCGGGACAGGCTTTCTCCTAAAGGAGAAGGGGAAATTCGCTGTAAACTAGTAACTTGTAACCTGTAACCCATAATCCATAACCTGCAACCTGTACAAAAAAAAATTGTATTTAGCCCAACTATTGAGTAATTTTGCTCACTGTATTGAGTAATTTCGTCATGACTTTTCAACGTAATCATTTACAAATACTTAAAACAAGGCTGGCCGAACCGCGGCAGTTTATCCAGGTGATCACCGGTCCCCGGCAAGTCGGAAAGACAACGCTTGTTCTGCAATTCCTGGGACAATATCAGCAACCTTATCATTTTGTCTCTGCCGATGCCGTCATGGGCGCCGGTGAGATCTGGATCTCACAGCAGTGGGAGACAGCCCGGATGAAATGGCGGCAGGTGAAATCCGTCGAGTTTCTCCTGGTATTTGATGAGATACAGAAGGCCGGTGACTGGAGCGAAGCCGTCAAAAAGGAATGGGATGACGACACCCTCACCGGCAAGCCCATTAAGGTGATCCTGCTGGGATCATCCCGTTTGCTTATTCAGCAGGGTCTGACAGAATCATTGGGTGGCCGGTTCGAGCTGATCCATATGAGTCACTGGTCTTTTAAAGAGATGCAGGAGGCTTTTGGATGGGATGAGAACAGGTATGTATGGTTTGGAGGGTATCCAGGCTCAACCTCACTGGCAGACGATGAGGAACGTTGGAGATCCTATATCCGCGATTCAATTATCGAAACCAGCATATCGCGCGATATTCTGATGCTGACACGTGTCAATAAGCCGGCGTTGATGAAGAGGCTTTTTGAGCTGGGTTGTCTTTACTCCGGCCAGATCCTTTCGTACACGAAGATACTCTGGCAGCTCACCGATGCCGGAAACACGACAACCTTATCACACTATCTGGAGCTTCTCGACACGGCCGGCTTGCTTGCAGGTCTGGAGAAATTTTCCGGCACAGCCCTCAGGCAACGCTCTTCCAGTCCCAAATTCCAGGTGTATAATAATGCCCTGATTACGGCATATCACTCCGAGACGTTTCATCAGGCCACAGTTAATCCGTCACTACGGGGCAGGATGGTTGAATCGGCCGTCGGCGCTCATTTGTTAAATCATGCCATGGAAGAGAACTTTGATGTCTTTTACTGGAGACAAGGCAATTATGAGGTCGACTTTGTAATAGCCAAAAACAACCGTGTGGTGGCGCTCGAAGTTAAAAGCAGCACCTTTTCCGGCTTAAAAGGTATAAGGGCATTTGCCGGTCTCTTTCATCCCGTCAGAACCCTTCTCATCGGCTCAGGCGGACTTCCCTGGCAGCAGTTCCTGACCCTGGATCCGTTGACGTTGTTTTAGTCTCAATGTCCAGGTCTGCAGGTCGACAGTTGGCAATTGGCAGTTGGCAATTGGCAATCAACTCTGATCCTTATTTTCACATTTCCACATTTCCACATTTCCCCATTCCCACACCCTCACCCACTCCCCC
>Ga0136653_10000281_pt1 | contig 26562 bp, 21 predicted proteins | sample LakKivw275mmetaG_FD_94866 | JGI IMG/M metagenome (GOLD analysis project Ga0136653, IMG submission 94866) | Anoxic lake water microbial communities from Lake Kivu, Rwanda to study Microbial Dark Matter (Phase II) - Lake Kivu water 275m metaG... | ecosystem: Environmental > Aquatic > Freshwater >...
GTCCATAGGATAGAGGGAGCCCACAAGTCTAGAGTTTATGCCCGTAAAGAGGAGCTAGACGCTTGGCGCAAAAGCAAGGAAAGTACACATTCTCTGGATGCTTATGGGCCCGGATCGGCACGCACCTGGAAGAGAGCTTTCCTATTCCTGGCATTCATTTTAGCGGCGGCAGCCCTTTTCTACGGCGCTCGAGAATTGCTGCGTCCCCAGGAACCGGCGGACTTCAGGATCGAGCGAAGCTCCTTGGCCGTCCTCAATAAGAAGGGTCATGAGCTGTGGCGCTTCGAGAGCGGAGTCGAAAACCTCCTAGGCAACCAGGCCTATCATGAGCATTTCCAGGTCAAAAGAAGCGTGCCCCCCGAGATCGTAGCCCTTCCGTATCTCATTATCAAAGACATCAACGGAGACGACCGCGAGGAGGTTCTCTTCACGGTCAAAACCGATAATGAATACCAGGAAGGGACCGTCTTCTGCTTCGATCGGCGGGGACGAGAGATGTGGCGTTTCCCTGCGGGCCGGGCGATCCGGTTCGGCCAGCAGGATTATGCGGATTTCGTCATCCGCGGATTCGAGGCGAACGACCTGGACAACGACGCCCGGCAGGAGGTCATCATTATCTCAAACAGCCGTGGTTTCTTCCCCAATCAACTGGCCATCCTAAGCGCCGATGGAAAACTTCTTGGCGAATTCTGGAACTCGGGGACGCTGTCCGATATGGCCTTTGTTGACCTGGAACGGGACGGGAAAAAGGAAATTCTCGCCTCCGGCCAGAACAATGAATATAACAAGGGATGCCTGGTCGTTTTCGAACCGTCCCGTGTTTCAGGCTGTTCGCCGCAAAGCGTCGAGAGGTATATATCCCCGGGGCTTCCCGCCGGAACGGAAAGGTTCTATATTCTTTTCCCCAAAACCGACGTTGACCTAAGCGAACCCCCCACAGAAAGCGTTGTTGGATTTGATGTCCTCAACAATGATTTGATCCTTATCCATATGCATCTTAGCGACGTCCACTATGAGTTGGGCTTCGACCTTGTGCCGCGGCTTGCCAGGACAAGCCACCATTTTGAGCAGTTGCACGAGGCCGCCGTCCGTGAGGGAAGAATCAAGAGCGTCCTTGACGATGCCTACTTCGAATCTCTCAAGCTGGGAATTCTCTTTTGGAATGGCCGTCAGTGGACTGGGACGCCGTCACAGAACCGGATAACCCCCTAATAATCGCCCGAGAAAATCTCCCCTGCGGTCGTCATTTCCCCTTGATGATGGCTATAAGGGCCTCAAGCGCCCGGGTATCATGGCATTCGCCCAGCCAAAAGACGGCCTTTTTGCGGACCTGCACATTGGGATGTGTTTTGGCAATCTTGATGAGCGGTTCGACACCCTGGTTCTCCGGGAGCTGGGAAAGAGCGAATACGGCCTGCTCCTGAACCTTTAAGTCCCCATCCTTGGTCGCGAAATCGACCAGGGCCGCTCCCGCTTTCTTCGAAGCCCGCTGCCCTAGCCAGAACACGGCTTCGTGCCGGACGCCCGCGTTTTCCGCGGTGCGGGCCAGGTCGATGAGCTCGTCGACGGCCGCCTCAAGCTCCACCTGGCTGATGGCGAAGACCGCGCCTTTCCGCACTCCGCACGACTGGTCGGTCCGCGCCGCCCGGCGCAGAACTTTCAACGCCTCCGGATCATCCTGCTGCCCGATCCAGAAGGCGGCGTCCTTCCGGAGCTCATCCGAATCCCGGCCTACGAGGACGCCCTCCAGGATGGGAATAACTAAGGCCGGCGTGTTGTGAATCCCAACGGCAGCCAAGACGTGCTTTCTCGTCTCTTCGCGTTTTCCTCCGGCGTAAAGGCCGCGGAGGAGTGCAAGGCTCTGATCGTCCGGGGCGTCCCCCAGCCAGAGAAGAGGCAGGCCTTGGAAGTCGAATTCGAGCTCAAGATTGCTCATCGAGACCTTATCCGGCTCCTTGCTTCCATCTCCTTTATAGAGAAACAGGATGGCCACGTCCTTCCAAACCTTCTTTTCGGGCGACCGGTCCCTTTCCAGGTCATCTAAAATCTCCCTGGCCGTCCGGCTGAGCCGTTCGGCGCGCGGCATAAATGGCGCCGCCCTCCTCGTCCCCGAAAGCACCTCTTCAATTGTCGGCCCCGTCGACCTCCAGCGGTCTTCGTTCCAGGAGCCGATACAGGAGCGCTCGCCCATGAGCTTCCTGATGCCGTATCCGACCCAGAAGCCCGAGCCGTATCGTCTGGCCTTCGCTTCCTGGAAGGCCCATTCGAGTCGCGGCCCCATCGCGGTTTCGGGCCTCGGGTGACGGACAACCTCCCGGGGGATTTCATGAGCGGCCAGGGCGGCCGCCAGGAGCGCGAATAATCCTAAACCAAGAGCCTTTCGGCCGGCCATAACTCAGCCCGCTTTCTTTTCCAGGATCTCGACCAGCGCCGCTTTAGCTTTGGGCGTCCCAATCTCGCCCAGGGCCGTCACCGCAGCTGTGGCAACCTTCGTGTCCTTGTCGGTCTTGATGATCTCAAGAAGGATGGGGACGGCATCATCACTCTCCGTCTCACCGAGGGCATAAACGGCCAGGCGCCTCGTCTCGGGATCCTTCTCGTCCTTGAGGACCTGGGCCAGGATGCGGACCGAATCGCTGCCTTTTTTTTCAGCGATGGACATGAGAGCGGCCCGGCGCACCCGCTCCGACTTGGACTTTTTCATTAAGTCCAAGAGCTCGTTGGTGCCGACATCCTCCAGATCCTGCAGGGCGAAAGCCGCCGCTTCGGCCAGCTTTTCGTCAGGGTTGTTGATGGCGGCTTCCAGCAGGATACTCTTCACTTCCGCCCCGCCGTGCTCGGCGATGGCAAAGAGGGCATTCCTCTGGAGCTCCTTATCTTTTGACGAACTAAGGACCTCTTTGAGCAGGGCCAGAGACCCGGGCCCCTCGATCTCTGCGGCCTGGAACAGGGCGGCTCGGGAAAGCTCCTTGTCGCCTTCTCTAAATATGATCTCCCTAAGCGTCGGGAGGGCTTCTTCCCCTCCCTGTTGGCTGACCGCGATGAGGGCCATCTTGCGGACCTCGGGGTCCTTGGCCTCCCTGAGGATGCGAAGAGCGGCCTCCCTGGCTTCCTTCGTGTCGATGTCTTCAAGAGCAATCGCGGCGCTACGGGCTATCTGGGAATCCGATTCCTTCAGGGCCAGTTCGGTGAAAAAGGCAACGAGGGAAGGGTCTTCCGTGTCGGCCAGAGCGAAGAGGGCGTTTCTTTTGAGTTCGATGTCCGGATCAGACTTGATGATCTCTATCAGGATGCGGACGGACTCCGCTCCGCCCTTGTCGCCAATGGCAAACAGGGCGTTCTTGCGGGCCTTGGCATCCGGATCCTTGAGGGCAATCTCCTTCAGCTTGGTGAAGGCCTCAGGCTCCTCAAAGTCCTGGAGCATGAAGACGATTTGCCTCTTGAGCTTGGCGCTATCGGACTTGTCATAAAGACTGATGAGGGTCTTGAGGGCATCGGCGTCGCCCATGTTTTGGAGGGCGTAGAGAGCGGCCAGCTTGACTTCCTCATCGCTGTCGGCCTCCATCGATTTGATGATGGGTTCGTATTCGACCTTCCCGGCCGCGGACAGTTGGCGGCCGATCCGGACCATATTCGTCCGGGCGTCGTTCGCCCAGTCGCTCTTGGGATAGGCGTTAATAAACTCCTGATAGGACTTGAAGACCGTTTCAAGAGGAATGTTAAGTTTTTCCAGAGAATAGCATTTCCAGAAGCGGGCGTCGTCGACCCAGGAGCTCCTCGAAAAGTTACGAATAACGGCATCCATCGCCTTTAGGACGTCAGCCCATTTTTCCTCGAGGACCAGGCTGTAGGCCTGTTTATACGCGATGGCGTCTTTCTCCTGGGGATTCTCGGGAGTCCGTTCGGCCGCAAACGATGGAACGGCCGCCAATAAAACGCCCACGATGATCATGAGATGGAAGATTTTCGATTTCATGATTTTTCTCCTTAATCTATCCTTAAATTATTGATTCCTTCGCTTGCCGTGTTTTCGGACCGCCCTTGCCGTTCCGCTCCATTTCGGCCAGGTTGATTTTAAGTACGATCCCCTTCGTTTCCGCACCCTGCTTGACGAACTCGACGGCCGAAAGATCGTTGGCGGAATCGAGGTTGGCGATCTGGATGAGGATCGTTTCCAGGTCGGAAACGAGATCGCGGAGGCGCTTCTGGGCGGGATCCTTGAGGTCGCTTTTAAGACCGGAAGCCTCGTTCACGAGCTCGCGGGAGACCCGTTTCTGAAGGGGGAGGTCCAGGCCATAGGCGTCTTGTGAATTTGGATCATAGTTGACGAGGGCCAGAATGATGAGCTTGGACCGGTCGATGAAGTTTCGGGCCCTGAGGACGGGGGCCGAGGCCTGCATGATGCTGGGGGCCGCGACGGTAGGAGCCTGATGGGCCTGCTGAACTGGAGGAGCAGGACGCGAAAGAACGGACCTTCCGATAAGGATCCCAACCACGACGAGGGCCATCCCCCCCGCCAGTTGAAAGGCCCACTTCGGGAAGATTTTGAAGGTCGCGGCAAGACGTTCACCGATCGTTGGCCGGGAAAGCGCTGGGCTCATTTCTTTGTCCAGGCGTTTCGAGAGCCTGTCCCAGTAGCCGTCCCAGAATGCGGGACCGGGGTCCGGCCGCTCCCTCCTATTCAGGAGCTCGAGGGTAGCGGTCATGGCCTTGAATTCAGCGGCGCACAAAACGCAGGAGCCGAGATGGGCCTCGAAGGAGGTTTTCCCCTCCTCCCCGAGTTCGCCGTAAAGGGCTTCGATCATCCATCCCCGGCACTTTTTGCAATCAATCATGATAGGCCTCCGGATTCACGTCCGTCTGGCAAGGGACAAGCTCCGTCCTGAGCTTCCGAACCGCACGAAAAAGATAGCTTTTGACGGAGCCGACAGTGAGCTCCAGGCTCTCGGCGATCTCCTTGAGGGATAGGTCTTCGTAATGGCGGAGCAGGAAGACCGCTTTCTCCCGGGGAGAAACGCGCGCCAGGGCCTGCTCGATTCGCTCCTGGAGAAGCCCCCGCTCGGCTGCGACCGCCGGATTCAAGAAGGCTTGAGGCTCCGCGATCTGCGGCTGACTCTGAAAAATCGTTTCGAGCGCCTCGTCCTCTATCGGCTCGGGGGTCAGGGCCCTCTTTCGCAGGTGGTCGATGGAGGCGTTGTAAGTGATCCGATAGAGCCAGGCACCAAGCTTTGCATCCCGATGGAAGGTCTTGAACGAGCGGAACACTCTCAAAAACACCTCCTGGGAAATATCCTCGGCGTCGGAGGGATTGCCGACCATATCGAGAGCGAGGAAATAAATTTTCTTCTTGTAGGTTTCGACCATTTCCCGGAACGCGGAACGGTCCCCGGAGGCGAGCCTTTGGATGAGCCCCTGTTCGTCCGTCACCACATAACTCCGGTTTCACACCCTATAGACGGGCCGGGAATGGGTTAGGTTGGCAAGGCTTTCATATCATAAAACGGGGACACAATACCAATTTCCTAATTGTCTTTTTTAGTACGACATCCAGGGGGGCTTTTTAAAATTCGGAAATTGGTATTGTGTCCCCAATTATTTTTGTATAATGTAGCGTACGATGGACCGAACACTGACCCTTGGAGGATATGGGAAGCGCTTCTTAAGCTTCCTGGCCGGGGCGGGGATGATGACCGCCTCGATTATGACCATGCGCCACTTTTTCCTGGCCAACTACCCCTCGTCCATCTATGAGGGCGCATTCTGCGACATCAGCACCTTCTTCAATTGCGACAGTTCGGCCTTTTCGACGATCTCCCAGGTTGGGGGCATCCCTATCGGCTACTTCGGGCTCTTCGGCGGGGCCCTGGTCGTCCTCGGATCCCTCTTCCCCTCGGAGGGCTTCGAACGGACGAACAAGTCCATCGCCCTGGCCAATGTCCTCGGCGTCCTGGCCCTCTTCTCCTATTCCGTCTTCATCCTCAAGAGCCTCTGCCTTCTCTGCACCGGTTACTACGTTTTTTCCATCTTCAACTTCATCCTATTCTGGAGATACGGCATCGACCACGACGCCCGGGGCTTCTTCGCCAAGTATGCCCGGTTCTCCTTCAAGATGGTCTTTGTTTTCGCAGCGGTTGCCGCCCTGGGCGCTTACGGCGTGATCATCTTCCATAATGCCAAGAAAGACGCTCAAACGGGGACAGCCATGACCGTCGTCCGCCAGTTCTATGAGCTGCCGAAGGTCCCCTTCCCAAGCATCATCTCCCCCTATTGGACCGCGCGGTCCACGGAAAAATTCGAGGACGCCGCCGTCCAGGTCGTTGAATACGTCGATTTCCTCTGCCCAGACTGCCTTTACCTGACCCAGCAGATGGACAAGCTCAAGAAGGACCTGACCGGCAAAATCAACGTCGCCTGCCAGTTCTTCCCCCTGGATACGACCTGCAACAAGGTCGTGGAAAAGAACCGCCATCCGGGGGCCTGCGACCTTTCCTTCATGGCGGCCTACGACCCGGCTAAGTTTCTCCCCATCCACGACGAGATCTTCGCCAATTTTCTATCCGCAAAAAAGCCGGAATGGCGGCAGGCCTTAGCCAAGAAGTACGGGGTGGAAGCGGCCCTCAGCGACTCAAAAACACAAGAGATCGTCCAGCGCATCATCAATACGGGCGCCGAATATGAAAAGACCTCGGACCAGTTCTCCCACGGCATCCGGTCGACCCCGACCATGATCATCAACAACCGGATGGTTATCGGGACCCTCCCCTATGAGCATTTAAAGGCCGTTTTCCAGGCCCTGGTCGATGAGAAGGAGGACGGCCGCAAGTTCATAGAGAACTGGGTTCCCGTGCCGAAAAGAGTCCTGAAGACCGTGAAATGATGCAGCGCCGCCGGGATCCGCAAGGAGCCCCGCCGGATCGTCCGGCCGTCCGGATAAAAAGGATCGGGGTGATGTAACCTTTTCCCCCTAGCTCAGTCTATTATTCTGAACAAAAGAGACCCATGGCACCGAGCGACAACGAAGTGATGGAAGCCGTCAGGGACGGCAAGGTCGAGAAGCTGGCCATTCTCTTTGAGCGTCACCAGGTCATTCTCTACAACTTTTTCCTTCGCCTGACCGGGAACCCGAGCGCAAGCGAGGACCTAGTCCAGGACGTCTTCATCCGGATCCTCAAGTACAGGGCCGGCTACCAGGGGCAGAGCAAGTTCGCCGTCTGGATGTTTCAGATAGCCCGGAACGCCCACATAGACCATTTAAGGAAGCAGAAGGGCGATCTTCCCCTGGAGGAGCAGTTCGTCGAACCGCCGTCCCGGGAGCCAATGCCCGAGGAGCGGCTCGAGGCCGAACAAGATATCGCCCTGGTCCGCCGGGCCCTGGACCAGCTGCCCTGGAAGAAACGGGAGATCCTGATGCTGAGTCGCTTCCAGGACCTCAAGCTCCGGGAGATCGCCGACCTCCTGGGCTGCCAGGTCGGAACCGTCAAAGCCCAGGTCCACCGGGCGCTCAAGGATCTCAGCCGGATCTACCTGGAACTCCAGGAAGGGAGGATGTCGTGACCTGTGAAAAAGCCAAGGAACAATTCGCCGATTACCTCGTCGGGGACATCGAGGAGGCCGCCGAGGCTGAAATCCGCGGCCACATCGCCTCCTGCGCCTCCTGCCGGGAGGAGCTCGAAAGCCTGAGCGCCATCTGGGCCAAGCTCGGCGTCCTGCCCCAGGAGCAGCCGTCGAGTCGGCTGAGGGCGGCCTTCTACGCCATGCTCGAAAATTCCAAGCGGAGGCCCGCAAACCGGCTTGCCGAATTCTGGAAGGAGTTCTGGTCGTTCCGGAAGCCCGCCTACGGGTTCTCCTTCGGCCTGGCTCTCCTCGTCATCGGAGTCGGGACTGGAATCTTTCTCGTGGGCGGGACCGGATCTGGCAAGGTCACGGTCCTCCGGGAGGAGCTTCAGGACATGCGTCGGACCGTCGCCCTCTCCATGCTCGACCGGCCTTCGGCCTCGGAGAGGCTCGAAGGGATCAACTGGAGCGCCGGGCTCGACAATCCGGGTGAAAAAACCCTCGAGGCCCTCGTCAGCAAGCTCAACAACGACCCCAACGTCAACGTCCGCTTGGCGGCCGTGGACGCTCTCTACCTTTTCCGGGGCAATCCGGGGGTCAAGGAAAGCCTTATCCAGTCCCTGACGAAGCAGGAATCGCCTCTCGTCCAGGTCGCCCTAATCGACCTCCTGACCGAAATCCGCGAACGACGAGCCGCAGACGCCCTCAAACAACTCATCGAGAACTCCAAGCTCGCCCCCGAGGTCAAAGAGCATGCTGAGCTCGGACTCAAGCAAATCATCTGAAGGACGAGACCATGAAAAAGACTGTGTTCGCTCTGATGGCCCTGGCCCTCTCCGGCGTCTTGATGGCCGCCCACGATCACCACTATGCCGTCCAGGAGAAGGAAGACATATCGAAGACCTTCAAGGTCGCCGATGCCTCGCAGGCCGCCGAGGTCATCCTGGATAATGTCTGGGGCAGCGTCCGGGTAGAGGGCCACTCCGGACAGGACGTCATTCTCACGGCAAAGAAGACGATTTTCGCCGAAAGCAATGAGAAACTCCAGAAGGCCAAAGAGGAAGTCAAGCTGGACATCGTAGAGAAGGGCAACACCGTGGATATCTACGTGGACGGTCCTTTTCGCTGCCGCGACCACGAGCACGGCTGGTTCCATAGACACAGGGACCCCGGATACATCGTCCAGTACGACTTCACGCTCAAGGTCCCCTTCCGGACGAAGCTCGATGTCTCCACAGTCAACGAGGGAGACGTTGAGGTCAAGAATGTAGAGGGCGATTTTAAAGTCGAAAACGTCAACGGCGAGGTCCGGATATCTGAGATCAACGGCTCTGGAAAGGCCCACACGGTCAACGGCGAGGTCCAGGTTGTCTTCAAGCGCACTCCGGCGGGAAAGTGCTCCTTCGGCAGCGTCAACGGAGACCTCACGGTCTCCTTCCCGCCCGACCTCTCAGCGGACTTCCACATCAAGACCTTTAACGGCGAGGTCTATTCGGACTTTCCGGTGACCTATCTCCCGCCCGCTCCGGCAGTCCGGGAAGAAACCAAAGGCAAGTATGTCTTCAAGAGTGACCGTTTCTTCGGCGTCCGCACCGGCAAGGGCGGGCCCGAGATCAAGATGGACACCTTGAACGGAGACATTCTTATAAAGAAAAGAACTGTTTGAATAAGGAGAAACACATGAACAAAACGCTCCGGAACATTCTCATGGGGCTTGCGCTTCTCGTCTGCGCCGCGCTTCTAGGCTATGCTCAGGACACGAAAACGGACCGGGCCGTGGTGCCCTTGACCGACCCCGCCAAACCCGTCCTGATCAAGGCCGAGGTCCTCACGGGAAGCATCAACGTCAAGGGCTATGAGGGCAAGGAAGTCATCGTCGAGGCCAAGGTCAGGGAGCGGTCTCTGACCGACGAAGACGAAGAAGTCGAAGAAGACATTGAAGAAGACCAGGATGAAAAGGACAAGGCCTCCAAGATCGCAGGCATGAAGAGAATCGGCTACGCCAGCACCGGCCTGGAGGTCGAGGAGACGAACAACGTCGTCTCCATCAGCACCGAGTCTTGGAAGCACGCCGTGGACATCACGATTCAGACCCCGCGCGCCTCTTCGCTTGAACTTCATACAACGAACGACGGCGATATCCTTGTCGAAAACGTCAGCGGCGATTTCGAGGTCGAGAACGTCAACGGCTCGATTGCCCTGAAAAACGTATCCGGGAACGCCGTTGTCAACACCGTAAACGGGGATGTTACGGTCACCATGACCCGGGTCACGCCTGACAAGCCGATGTCCTTCAGATCGCTGAACGGCGACGTCGACGTGACGTTCCCTGCGGACGTCAAGGCCAGCGTCAAGATGAAGTCCCAGCAGGGCGACGTCTACAGCGATTTCGATATCAACCTCAAACCGGCCCCTCAGAAAGCCGAGGAAGTCGAGAAATCCGGGAAGGGCAAATACCGCATCAGCTTCGAAAAATACGTCTACGGCGCCATCAACGGCGGCGGTCCCGAATACGTCTTCAACACCTTCAACGGCGACGTCTATATCCGGAAAGGCAAGTAAACCGCGAGCTTCGGCGGTTGGAACGAGCAAAGAGAGGGACGGTCTTCTTCGGAAGGCCGTCCCTTTTTTTATCTAATCTTGATCGTCTGGATCTCGAAAACTTTCATAATCTGCCAGCAAGCCTTCAACCTTGAATAGCGCGCTCTGGTTCTTTATAATCCCGGCTGATGAAAACCTATGGAAGCCAAAGCATGGTAGGCCCGCTTCGGCGCGTCATCATCAAACGACCCCGGCAAGCTTTCCGAGATAAGGTGACGATCGAGGCCCAATGGAAAGCCCTGAACTATACGGATCGGCCGGACCTCGCCGCAGCCGAAAAGGAGTTCGACGCTTTCATCCGCATCCTCGAAGGGAGCGGGGCCGAGGTCCTCAACCTTCCTGAGGATGATCGGACCGGCCTCGACTCCCTCTATACCCAGGATCCGTTCATCATCACGGATGCCGGAGCCGTCATCTTCCAGACCGGGAAGATCGCTCGCCGCGGGGAAGGCCCGGCCGCGGGCGATGCCCTGAAGACATGGGGTATCCCGATCGTCGGCGCGATCGGCGGCACGGCCACCGCAGAGGGAGGGGACCTTCTCTGGCTCGATCATGACACGCTCGCAGCGGGCCGGGGCTTCCGGACGAACGCAGCCGGCGTCGCCGCCCTAAAGAAGCTCCTCGGCCCTCTCGGTGTCCAGGTCATTGAGTTTCACCTTCCTTACTGGAGCGGCCCGGGCGACGTCCTGCACCTTCAGTCTTTCATCAGCCTCCTCGATAAGAACCTGGCTGTTGTATATAAGAGACTCCTGCCCGTCCCGCTTTATGAGATCCTAAGAGAAAGAAAGATCGAGCTCATCGAAATCCGCGAGGAAGAGTTTCCAACCCAAGGCTGTAACGTTCTTGCCCTGGCCCCCCGCCACGTCGTCATGCTTGAACGAAATCCGCAAACGAAAAAGGCCCTCGGGGCCGCGGGCTGTGTCGTCCAGGTCATCAAAGGCGACGAGATCGCCTTCAAGGGAAGCGGCGGACCGACCTGCCTGACCCGGCCTCTGGTGCGCGCCTGATTCAAAAGTTTCGCTAACCGGCATAAATATTCATTCTGCCTAAATATCCCGCGAAACCTAAAGCGGTCCCTAAACTCCGCGGAAGAGAGTGGGTCAGAAACATCTTTTATCGTGCGAGAAGGAATTCAGGCTCGGGGCGCGCCCTCCGTCGGCCGCGGCCTGTCCCGGCGAGCCAGGCCGCTTCGGCTCCGGTCTCCGCTCTCCTCTCCCTACGGTCGAGGACCCGTGCCCGCTCCGACCGACAATTCCGGCGACACAGACCTTATCCTGTTCCCCCCTTGATTGGCCAAGGGGGGTTGGGGGGATTAATAACTGTGGACAGAGTCTTGGATGTGTCGCCGTGCCCCTGCGCCATTGCCCATATCACACGAAAAGAAGTTTCCGAGGAGCCTCTTGACTTGCATCTTCTTCCTTTGATATCTTAGCCGGGACTCCGAGTCCGCGCGGCTAAAGCTCAAGGCCAGGCCGCCGGACCGATAGGGTGAAGCTGGAAACGGCTTCGCCTCCCATCTTTGGAAAGGAGGAACGATGAAGTTTCCTAAACTCGCAGCTTTACCTATTGCCCTGGCCATTCATTGGGGCGTCTTTTTTGTGATTCCGGGCTTTTCCGCTCAGGAAGAGAAGAAAGAAGAGGTCGAGAAAAAGGTCCGGGTCCGAACCGAAGAGATCACGGTGACCGCCCCGGCGCCCCAGGACCGGCCGCTGGCCTCGACCTCGGTCGTCCCGGAGGCGGTCCTGACTCTCGCAGCGCCGAGAAACCTCTCCGAAGTCCTCTCATATGCACCGGGCGCCTACGCGACCTCGGGCGGCAAGGGTGAATCCCGGGTTAAAATCCGAGGAATTGACCCAGATAAATCTACTCTCCTCATCGATGGGATGCCCGTCTATGACCCCTACTTCAACACTTACGATCTCAAGACCGTGCTGACCGAGGACATCGAGGCCGTCAAGGTCGTTAAAGGCGCTTCCTCGGTCCTCTACGGACCCAACACTCTCGGAGGGATCGTGGACGTCCTGACACTCAAGCCGAAAACGCCTTCCCTGACCTTGAGGGTCGCAGGCGGTCGGGACTCAAACTATATTCTCTCCGGTTCAGGGGCGGTGGCCTGGAAAAAGACCATTTTCATGGGCGCCGCGACCCGGGACCATTCCGACGGCTTACGGGTCCGAACGGGCGATTCCGACGTCCTTCTCCAGAATTCCGACTACGGCAAAACCGCACTGAACGGGAAGATCTACCTTTATCCTGGGGAGAAGAGCGAGATCCTCGCCCAGGCTAATTATTATTCCTCGGAATACGGGATCGCTGACGCCACCCAGTATTACAGGTCCCGCTATTGGCGGTTCAAGGACTGGCGACGCCTGACCTTAGGGCTCGGCGGGACGTTCCCCCTGCTCGCCAAGGGCACCCTCAAGATCCGGACCTATTACGTGAAGCTGGACAACACTCTGAACCAGTATAAAAACGCCTCCATGCAAGCGTTGTCCTGGGAATCCATCTACAAGAACTACAACGTGGGCGCCTTCATCCTCGGCTCCCATCCGCTGGGGACAAGGAACGATCTGCGTTTCAGCATCAACGCCCGGCTCGACCACGTGAAACAGCAGGGTTCCGCGACGAGTCCGTGGGAGACGTATGAACACCAAACTTACTCGGCCGGTGTGGAGGACGACTTCCGGCTTTCGGACAAGTGGCAAGTCACGGGAGGATTCAGCGTCGACCGTCTTAAGAAGCAGGCCGGCGGGTCCAAGACCTCGCTGAATCCGATCGCCGGGCTCCGGTTCGCCCCCACCCCCGACCTGAGCTTCCACCTGTCCCTCTCCCGGAAATCGCGGTTCCCGTCAATGCGGTCGCTCTACAGCACCTCGGGGGGCAATCCCGCCCTCCGGGACGAAATCGGGACGACCGTTGAGGCCGGCGCCTCGTGGGTGGGACCGTTCGAAGGGAGCTTTGCGGTTTTCTCCACCGAGGTCGAAAACCTGATATCTTCCGTCCGGCAACCTACCGGCTTCAACTCTTACGTCAACATCGGCAAGGCCTCCATCAAAGGGTTCGAGGTTGAAGCGTCGAAAACCGTGGGCGTTTTCGACGGCCGCATTTCCTACACCTTTCTCGATACGAAGAACAAAGATCAAGACCGAAGGCTGGACCTCGTGCCGCAGTCCCAGCTCAGCCTCACCGCGGGTCTGGGCAAGGCCGATAACTTCCGTTTCTCCTTTTGGGGGCTCGCTGCGTCGAGTTCAACCGTCGTCATCAGCGGCACCACGGTCACGGCCGCGGGCTACGTCGTGGCCAACGCCTCATTCGAAAAGTATTTCGGGGCATTTTCGGTATACGTCAAGGTCGACAACCTCTTCGACAAGGCCTACGTCACCGAACCCGGTTATCCGATGGTTTCCAGGCGATTCGAGGCAGGCTTCCGGGTCAGATTCGAACCCAGAGGCCGCTGAACTCGTTGAAAGGAGATGGCCATGAAAACGAAAAAATGGGGTATCGCTTTCTTCGGACTTTTAGCGCTGGCCTTACTCCTTCCGGCTCAGGAAAACAACGATTTTTACGATAATGAGCCCTTTGCGGACCTCCCGTTGGGGACAATTGAGGTCGCCGGCGAAGTCGCCCAGGCCGGCAAGGTCGATCTCGCGACCCTCCCGCTGCGAATGGTCATGGTCCGGGAGGCCCGTATGGAAAACGGGAAGCCAGTTTTCGTCGGATCGTACGTCTTTCAGGGATATTCGCTCTTCGATATCCTCCGGGAGCGAGCCGTCAAAAAGAAAAACGAGGAAGAGTTCCGGTCCATCATCGACCTTTTCATCGCGATCGAGAACAAGAAGGGCGAAAAAGTCCTCTTCAGCTGGGGGGAGATCTTCTATCCAACCGCCCCTCATCGAGTCCTGGTTGCGATCAAGGCGGCACGCATCGTGCCCTCGCAAACCAAGGAACAGTGGCCCCTGCCTACGGTAGGCAGGATCGTCGCGGCCAACGACCTTATCTCCGAACGGAATCTTGACGATCCGGTCAGAATCACTGTTCTCAGCTCTCCGCTCTCCTTCTCTGTCGAGAAGGGGAAATCCCCCCTCTTTTCGGCCTCTGTCCGGATCGTCGATCACAGTCGAGAGGCCGGAATGATCATCCGCCTGCCTGAAGGCGTTCCCCTTCTGACTCTCCCGTCTGTCTTTTATGGCCGGGGCAAGGGTTTCCATGGAATCGCCTATTTTGAAGGCGCGCCTCTCCACACGGTTCTAAAAAACATTTATCCCCTGGATGCGCCGAACCTCAAACGAGGCTATCTCGTCCTGGCCGGGGAGGACGGCTACCGGGCGGCCTTCTCCGCAAGCGAGATCTTCAACAGGAACGACAACGGCGAGTTCCTATTCTGCGATAGGGACGATAAGGACGGCGGCCGGTTCTCGATTTATCCGGGGCCGGACTTCTTTTCCGACCGGGCGGTCAAAGCGCTAAAGGAGGTCCACTTCCTGACCCTGGATTGAGGCAACCCATCCTTGACAAGGCCACTCCGGGGGACTAATCTCGGAGACTCAAGCTTAGTTTTATGCCTTATCAAGGAAGAGCCCCCATGGCGGTAAAATCCAAGGAAAAGATTTTCATCTTTTCTCTCGTTCTCATGTTTTCCGTCGCTTTCTTTTCCCGTGCCCAGAATAAAAAAGAAAAGAAAGAGGAGCCGGTGACGGCGCTTCTGGGCGGAACGGTCATCGACGGGACGGGTTCGGCGCCGGACGTAAACGCTACCGTTCTCCTCCAGGGAGCAAAGATCCTTGCCGTGGGGCCGGCCTCTGCGATCAAGGTCCCGAAAGGAGCCAAAGTCATCGACGTCCGCGGAAAATTCATCCTCCCCGGCTTCATCGACTGTCATACGCATATCACTTCGGAAACGGATCAGCTCGAATACTACACGGACACGGATAGCCTCGCCGCGCTCAGAGGACTCCAATTGATGAACCTCTACCTCAAAAGCGGGGTCACCGCAATCCGCGATGTCGGCTCTCCCATCGAGTCCATTCAAGCTCTCCGGAAGGCGCAGGAGATGGGTTACGTGGACACCATTCGGCTCTTCCCATGCGGCTACCTGATCACGGTCACCGGAGGGCACGCCCACGACATGCACGGCGCCCTGGAGGCTGATGGCCCATGGGCCTTCCGCAAGGCCGTACGGGAGATGTACCAGGAGGGATTCCGCCACATCAAGATCTCGCCGACCTTCACTCCGGAGGAGGCGCGGGCGGCCGTGGACGAGGCCAAGACGCTCGGAATGCACATCACGGCCCACGGCGGCGGCTTTTCCGACACCATCCCGACGACCATGACCCGGATCGCGGTCCAGGCCGGCGTCGAATGCATCGAGCACTGGAACGAGATGGAAGACGACGTCCTCGACCTGATGGCCCAAAAGGGGGTTTACGACGTTCCCACCCTGACGATCTACCGGGAAAGCTATAAGGTCGACGACATCAACAGGTTTCTTATCGAAAAGAGGCACTGGTCCCAGGCCATGCACGAGACGCTCTTCAGAAAGGCGCGGGACCGAAAGATCGTTATGGGGATCGGAACGGACGCGGGCGGGCAGTACCGGAAGCAGTATCCAAAAATCTACTTCGACGAAATGAAATATTTTGTCGAGCTCGGGGCGAGCCCGATGGAGGCCATCGTCGCGGCGACAAAGAACGGGGCCCTGATTCTCGGGATGGCCGATGAGCTGGGAACGATTGAAGCCGGCAAGCTTGCCGACCTCCAGGTCCTGGGCGAGGATCCGCTCAAGTCCTTCAATGCTCTGGGCAAACCGGAGATTGTCTTCGTGAATGGAAAAGCCCACTGAAAATCGGAGACAAGAGGCAAGAATCCGCCGGGTGTTTTTTCAATAAATCACGCCCCTCATGGGAACCGCGCACAGGCCATTTGAAACCTTTCGCATTCTTTTAAGTCATAATTATGGCCGCCGGATGCAGGCCAACGACAAAATGAGCTTTGTATTCACTTTATGCCTTCTCCTCATGACGACCGAGGTCGATTCACGTCCTATGGAGCGCCCCGAGGAAAACCTCTCTCTCGAGAGGAAAATCGACGAGTGCGTCCAGCCCTACCTGGATGCCGGAGGATTCAGCGGCGCGATCCTGGCGGCCAAGGACGGCCGGGTCCTTTTATGCAAGGGCTACGGGATGGCTAATTATGAGCTCAGCAGCCCGAACACGCCAAAAACCAAATTCCATATCGCATCGGTCTCCAAAACATTCACAGCGGCCGCCGTCCTGCTCCTGGAGGAAGAAGGCCGGCTGAGCGTCAGCGATCCCTTGGCCAAGTTCATCCCTGATTATCCGCAGGGAGAGCGGATCACGATCCACCACCTTTTAACGCACACCTCCGGAATCCCGAACGTCAACGACTTTCCGGATTATGGACGATGGTCCCGATTCCCTCACGGGCTCGAGGAGATTGTCGGCTGGTTCAAGAGCAGACCGCTGGAATTCGCGCCCGGTGAGCGCTATGCCTACAGCAATTCGAACTACAATCTCCTGGCGCTCATCATTGAAAAAGTATCGGGAGAAGGCTATGGCGATTTTCTGGAGCGCCATATTTTCGACCCCCTCGAAATGAAAGATACAGGCCATGACGCCGGCCCCGCGCGCCTCCTTGAAAACCGAGCTTCGGGGTATGTCCCCTCAGGGGCGAGCGGAATCGCCAACGCGCCGTACCTCGACTGGAGCATCAAAACAGGGAATGGCTCTCTTTATTCTACCGTCGAGGATCTTTACAAGTGGGACCGCGCCCTGGCCGGAGAGAAGATTCTGAAGAGAGCGGCACTTGAAAAGCTGTTCGCTGAGCACGTCAAAGGGATCGGCTACGGCTGGTTCGTGGGCGAACGCTTGGGAAGGCGGGCCGTCTCCTATAACGGCAGGAGCCCGGGATTCACGTCTTCTATAGACCGTTTCATCGATGATGACGCATGCGTCATCATCCTAAGTAACAACTACGCCCCCGTGCCCCAGCTCATCGTCAAGGACCTGGACGCGATCCTCTTCGGTGAGCCTTACCTGAAGCCGAAGGCCCTAAAACCCGTCCAGCTGACAAAGGACGATATGGAACCGCTCCTGGGCCGGTACCGGTTCGGGAAGGATTTCTATCGTCCGGAAGCCGTCGTCACCGTAGAGACCGATGGACAAAACCTGGTCATGGCCTGGAACCCGGAATACAAGACCCCCCTTATGTCCCTTTCTCCCTCGGAATTCCTTGACCGGAACTTCTGGGCAAGGATTGTCTTCAAACGAGACGAACAGGGTCGGGTCACAGGACTCATCTGGCGGGATACAGCCGATTATCCGGCTGCTAAATTGGGGACACAATACCAATTTCCTAATTAAAAAAATGGACAAAAAACCAGGCGGGAAATCGTTAATTCGGAAATTGGTATTGTGTCCCCTATTTAAAAACTTCGCTTTTTAGGGTCGCGCGGCGGATACGTTCCTCGACGGGGTGGACTCCGATCCCCGGCTCCTCGGGAACTCTGATCGTCCCCGGTCCGCACAACTCGATCGACGGGTCGATAAGGTCCTCCTTATAGTAGCGGCGGCTCGCCGAAAGGTCATTGGGCAGCTTGAAATTCGGAAGCGTAGCGATATGGAGGTTGTGGGCCCGGCCGATCCCGGACTCGAGCATGCCGCCGCACCAGACGGGCACACCGTGCTCCTGGCAGTAGTCGTGGATCTTGCGCATCTCGACCGCCCCGCCGATCCGGCCGACTTTGATATTGATGATCCGGCAGCTCCCCATTTCGATAGCCGCCCGGGTCGTATCCAGGGACAGGATGCTTTCGTCCAGACAAAGCGGCGTCCTCATTTCCTTCTGGAGCTTGGCATGGTCCCACAGATCATAGGGTCGGAACGGCTGCTCAACGAGCAGGAGATTGAACGCGTCGAGCTTCTTTAATGTCTCCATATCGGCCAAGCTGTAGGCGCCGTTGGCGTCAACCTGGAGAAGGATGTGGGGATATTTTTTCCGGACAGTCTCGCAGGCCCCGACATCCCAGCCGGGCTTGATCTTGATCTTGACCCTCCGGTAGCCCTGTTCAAGGTAGGCCCCGACCCGGGACAGGAGTTCGGGAAGGGAGTCCTCGATGCCGCAGCTGACTCCGGCCTCGATCTCGTTCCGGACCCCGCCGTAGAGCGTCTTGAGAGGGACTCCCGCCTTTTTGGCCTTAAGGTCCCAAAAGGCCAACTCGAGGCCAGCCTTTGCCATCTGGTTCCCGCGGAAACGCCCGGCCTTTTTATAGAAATCCTCCGGTCCGATGATCTTTTCCTTGAACACCATCGGGATGAGAAATGTTCTCAGAACATGCCAGGCGCCTTCCGTCGTTTCTCCGCTGTAGAGAGGGGCCTCCTCGGCCACGACCTCACCGAAGCCGCAAACGCCGCCCTCGTAGACCCGGATGATGATAAACGTCCGGTCGTATTCCCGGCCGAAGCTCGTCTCGAAAAAGTGCACATAGGGAAGCTTCAATAACGCCATCTCAACCCGCTCGATGGTCATGGATCCGTCCTTCCCTTATTTCTTGAGGACATAAAAACACCGTTCTCCGAATAGGAAATCGTCGGCGGCGTAACCCCTCTTGAAGAAACTCGTCATGACTCGACGGAGCCCTTTCTGCCAAGAGATGATAATCTCCGGATTCAGCTTCAGAGCATTGATATCAGGGGGAATCTCGACCAGGACGACACGTTCCCTGATCTTCATTTTCGGCGGCGCGGGCATCGGGAAAAGATTCCCCTTCGGCTCCCCCCTTTCAAGCGCCTTGGGCAGCACTCCCGGGTCGAGAGCTAAAGTCCTCCGCGTCCGGCTGCTCCCGTGCCCCCTGTCGTTGACGCTCGCCGCCTTTTGCCTATCCACAACCCTTTTTTCCCGGAGCGGCCACTCCACAAAGAGCCTGTCCGTAGCAATGCCGGGCCCGATGCATAACGACGGTATGGACCCGTAAAAATCCTGGAGGTAAACTCGGCTCCTGACCCCAAGCGCATGCAGGTTGAGGTTCGCGTTCATGGTCCGGAGCGGGTCGAAGGTCCAGGTTATGAGATCGATCCCCTTTTTCAAGGCTTCACGCCTTTGCGCCCACTTGAGCTTCTTGCCAATCCCGCAGCCCTTGAATTCGGGAACGACGGCCAATAGGTGGGAGTGCTGGCAGATGCGGCGGCCATATATGGCCGGGAACGAATAGACGAATCCGACCATCTTCCCTTCCACAAAGGCTCCCAGAAGGATCGCGCCCATCTTAGAATGGATGCAAAACTGGGAAAACGGGGTTAGGTTGACGTCCGCATGGCTCCAGGCGATCCTCTGGATATGGAGGAGGTACTCGAATTCAACATGATCCTTGAGTTTACGGATGATAACTTTGTCCGCCAAGCCTGACTCCCTTCTGTGATGCCAAGCGCTCGTAGATATGGATGATCCGCTGGGCCATGGCTTCGGCCGAGAACTTCTGGTGGACGACCTCAAAGCCGCGCTGAGCCAGCCGGCTCGCCAGGGCCTTGTCAAGGTAGAGTTTTAAAATCGCCTGGGCCAGGGCCTGAGGATCCCGCGGCGGGACAAGAAGCCCCGTCTCCCTATGGATGACGACCTCGGGGATTCCCCCGGCCTGAGTCGCTACGATAGGAAGGCGGCTGGCCATCGCGTCCATAAGGGAGCTGCCCAGGCCTTCCGTGCGGGAAGAGAGAACGAAAAGATCGATCGAGGCGAGGATCCGGGGGATGTCCTCCCGGAAGCCGAGAAAGTAGACGACGTCGTCCACACAAAGGTCGTGGGTCTGCCGGTCGAGATCCATCCGGAGCGAGCCTTCGCCGACGATGACGATTTTCACCTTCGGGGCATGATCTTTAAGGACCTTTGCCGCGTTGATGAGGTCCGCGTGTCCCTTGTGGTCTTCAAGCTGGGCCACGATCCCGACCAGAAAATCGTCGGGAGCGAATCCAAACTCCCGGCGAAGAAAATCCCTCTCCTTGACCTCCCGGAAAGGGGCGAAGTCGATCCCCGAGGGGACGACCTCGATGAGCGATTCTGGAACCCCTCCAGCGATGAGGACCTTCCGGACTTCCTCGGAGATGGCGATGACGGCGTCGACATTCTTTACATATTTGCGCCGGCTCTTGACCGGGAAATCCACCCGCCTGGAGATGATCCGGACCGGAACCTTGGCCAGCGACGCGGCCGCCGCGCCCACCGAAACGGAGTGGGCGTCGTGGAAGTGGGCGAGCACACAGCCGCGGCGCCTCATGGCCCTGGCCATTTTCAATACGGCTACAAGGTCCATCTCGCTCTTCATGCGGAGGGGAAGGACCGGAAGGTTATCCCCGGCGGCCTTCTCGTGAAGAGGAGAATCGGGCTGGACGATAATATAAAAGGGGTAGCCTTTTTTTTGGAGTTCGCGGGCCAGGAATAAAACCTGTCGCTGACCGCCCCGCCACTCGCGCCCGGCGTCAATCTGGAAAAGGCTCAATTCTCTCTCCCTTTTTCCATATCTCCCTCAGCTTGGCGTAACGGATGAAGATCGAGTAGCCGTTAAGAACCGAGATAACGAGCCCGGGAAATCCGTCGAGGAAGCCGAGCTTCAGGACATAAGACTTGAGAAACCGGCCAACCGGCCAGCAGAGAAGGTGAAACAGCCGGCACCGCTTTTTTCTCGCGTAGAGTTTCTGGGCGCCGAGGTCAGAGAACTTGTTGATGCAGGCCACGTGCTCCGCGATGTTGTCGTATGTGAAATGATGGATCGCCCCTTTAAGCTTCTCAATCCTGCCGTCAACGACCAAAGCCTCGTGGACGAAGTCACCCTCCCAGCGGGCCCTGTCCTTTCGGAACAAGCGCACCTTGCGGTCCGGGAACCAACCGGAGTGACGGATCCACCTCCCGAGGTAACGAACCTGGCGGGGAGCGGAAAACCCGGCACAGGCGTGCTCTCCCTTGGCCAAAGAAAGGATCTCAGCCCGAAGCTCGGGGGAAACGCGCTCATCGGCGTCCAGGGACAGGATCCAGAGGCAAGAAGCCTTGGAGTTGGCGAAGTTCTTCTGATCAGCGAAGTTCGCCCAATTTCGCTCATAGACATGTTCAGAGTATCGTCTGGCGATCCGGACGGTGTCGTCCGTGCTGTGGCTATCAACGACGATAATCTCGGAAACAAGCCCCTGGACGCTCTTCAGGGCCAGCTCAAGCCTCTTTTCTTCATTAAACGTGATGAGGACGGCCGAAATTTCCACTCCAAAATACTAACATATTTGCATCGAGGAAAAAAGTAAACCGGGATCTTCGGGACGCGCGGGTATTAGGCTTTATGAATTTCGTTCTTCCGGGCCGGCTTATTTATTTTCCAGCGATATATCCCGGTTCTCCAGGCTCGAACCGACGGCCTTTTCCAGCCTGGCCTGGGCAAGATTGTAGTCCACTAGGGCTTTGATCTCCATCGAACGGGCGTTGGCCAGTCCTTCCTGGTACTGGAGGACAAAGTAGTTTGTGGTCAGGCCGACGTCGAGCTTTTTGGTCTCGGCCTCCAGCCGTTTTTCCGCCAGTTCCCGGGCGATCCGATAGGCCTCGACACTCTTGGCGCCCGTCTCCACGCTCCGGACGGCGTCGCTCACTTCGAGATAGATCTGCTGTTCCTGGTTTTTCAGCTTGACCAGGCTTTGGTCGAGCTGGAGCTTGGCCAACGCGTAATCGGCCCGGCTCCCGATGTTGCCGACGGGGATCGATAGAGTCAGTCCCACCGTCCAATTCTGATAGAGAAATTTTGTAGCGTCGCGAAGCGCCTTGGAGGCCCCTGCTTTCCCCTTGCCGATGACGACGCCCATAAAGGGATCATTATTCAAATAGAGGATCCGGTCGCCCGAAATGCCGGGGCTCCAGTAGGCCAAGTTGAGATCGAGCTGGGGAAGAAGTTGGTTCTTGGCCACGCTGAAATTGATCTGGTTGGTCAGGATCGTCGTCCTATCGACCTCGAGGTCGGGACGCTTGGCCATGGCTTCCTTTAAAGCCTCATCCAACGAGATCGACAAGGGCTTGAAAGTCGGCTTGTCCACCGGCTCAATCTTCAGGGATCGAATATCACCCTTGGGGTCCGGGTTGATGAGACACTTGAGAATGTCCTCATTCTTCTTGATCAGCGCTTCGGCTTGAAGGATGTCCGCCTCCCGCTGGGCGACGGTTGCTTCGGCGTTGAGGACCTCAAGGGGGGCCAGGGTTCCGACTTCGACCTCCTTTTTATTCTTGACCAGGAGATCGCGGGCGAGCTCCAGCGACTGCCGCTTGACGTTGAGACTCTCGATGGCATAAATGAGGTCCCAGTAGGCCTCCTGGACCTGGTAGACCGTGGCGATGAGGGTCGTCTGGAGTTGGCTTTGGGAAATGTCCAGGTTGTTCCGAGCGACGATGATCTGCTTGCGGGCGACCTTGGAGCCGAAGTTCTTCAGAAGGGGCTGGGTGAATTCGAAGCGCAGAGTGCTTCCATAGCGGGGGTTGATAAGCTGGTAGGCCTGGTTCGTATCGGATTTATAGTTCTGAAGGGACAGGGTCAGGTTGCCGCCCCAAGGAGCCTGTTGGACGACGGATGCATCGGCCGTTGTCATCTTAGAGGTGTACGTTCCCTGGCCCTGGAGGAACCAGTAGGAAGGGCTTTCGTCGGCTTCCTGGTTATAGGCGAAATTAAGGCTGGGCAGGAAGAACTCCCTGGCCTGAGATAGGGTCGCGTCGGCCAGTTCGGGATTGTATACCTCGACGGCCAGGCTCAGGTTGTTTTTGAGGGCCATGAGGATGGAGTCCTCAAGCGTCAGCTTCATTCCGGCCTGTTCCTGTCCGGACGCGGACGCGGCCACAAAGACCATGAGCAAGAGCATAAACATCGCTTTTTTCGTCGTCACGGATGTCCTCCTCGATGGGCGGCGCGTTCCTCGCGCCCGTTCACCCACAGTCTAACAAAATCATCCTCGCATCACAAAAAGAGCGTCTTGCAAAACATACCCGTATAGATTATACGTAGATAGGCCTGGGAGAGTTCTCAAGTTGCCCGAAATAAGCCTGAAAAGGACGGCCCTTCTCAAGGGTGGCTTCCTGGTCCATTTCCTCGCTGGGAATGGGAACAGGACTTCTTTTCTTCTTCAAGGTCCCGAATTTTTCTCTCCTTGAACACGCATTCAGGCCACATCCTCTGGCCCTGGCGGTAACAATCGGACTCGTCGGGCTGACGCTTTCCACGTTTTGGCTCCTTTATTCACGTCTTATATCCGGGTTCCTTGTTCGGTCCTTCGAAGAAGTCCTGGGCCGCGACGCTCTCACCTATCTTCCCCTGGCGTTTATTGCTCTCGCGCCTATCACCCTGCGTCATTACCTGAGCGCGGCGGACATCCTGGTCCGAATAAGGCTTCTCCTGGAAGGGGCCGTTTTTCTCATGATCTATCTCAAGGTCGTCCAGTTCCGGGAATGGCGGAGAGTTCGACCCGAAGCAGGGCCCGGCCCCCTCGCCCGCTTGTCCGGGCTCTCTTTGAAGAAAAAACTCGTCTTCCTCTTCATCGGTTTCCTCGTCTTCGCAAACCTCGGTTCCCTCATGATGCTTAAGAAAAGGATCTACTTCTCCGGGGACGAACCCCATTATCTTCTGATGGATTACAGCCTTCTCCATGACGGCGACCTCGATCTGGCCGACAACTACGCCCAAAAAGATTATCGCGTTTTCATGCTGACGACCGATACCATTCCCCAGGTCCACACCATCCCCGGGAAAAAGCCGGGCAGTCAATATTCATACCATTCGCCCGGAACGGCCTTCATGATGTTTCCCTTTTACGCGGCCGGTTCGCTTTTTGGGAAAACCGGCCTCGTCCTCTGGCTTCGCTTTGGAATGAGCCTTTTCGGCGCGCTGTTCGGACTTCAGGTTTTTCTTTATATTCGGGATAACTGGGGAAGCGAGAAATGGGCGTTTATTCTTTGGGCCCTGACCAGTCTCGCGACACCGGTCTATTTTCATTCCATCCATATCTATCCCGAGATGTTTATCGCCCTTTTCGCCTTCGTCGTCTTCAGACTTATGCAGTCTGCGGCCGCCTTGAAGCCGGATCGACTCCTCCTCTGCGGCCTCCTCCTCTCGACGTTCATCTGGTTCCACTCCCAGAAATACGTTTTCCTTGTCGCGCCGCTCTTCCTCTATTGTTTATGGATTCTCCGTAAGAAGCACGCCGGAGGGAAGCATTATGCGGCTTTCCTCCTCTTTCCCGTCCTGATCACGGTCGTCTATTTCCTCTTCCAAAGGGCCGTCTACGGCTCGTTCTCCTTGTTGGCGGTATCTTACAAAGGCACTCCGAAGGCGGGGGAAGCAACAGCCTATGCGAAATGGCTCCTCACGGGCATTCCCTTTCGTTTCCGCTGGGAATCACTGGCCGATTATTTCTTCGACCAAAAGGACGGGCTCCTCCTCTACGCCCCGATCTATTTCTTTTCCTTCCTTGGACTGGTGGAAATGGCCCGGAGGAAGGCCGGAGACCTGATGGCCATCCTTCTCGCGACCTCTCCTTACGTCCTCGTTTCGGCGTTCCTGACCCAGCGGCCGGCCTACGCCCCCCAAGCCAGAACGCTCGTGGCGGTCATCTGGGTCATGATCATCGGGCTGGGATATTTCGTGGCCCATAACTCAAAAAAGATATTCGCAGGCGCTTTCAATTTTAGTTCGGGAATGACCCTGCTCATAACCTGGCTTCTCGTCCGAAACCCGCTCGCCATCTATCAGGAAACGACGGTCGGCAACACGGAAAGGGGCGGCGCAATCTTTTACCTCATGAGCAACCTGCACTTCGACCTGACCGGGCTCCTGCCGGTTTACATCAAGAGCCGACAAGGCGCCTGGCCGCCGAATTTCTATTGGATGGGGGGCCTGGCCGTCTTCATCCTGGTCTATGCCCTCATCCGGAGGCCGTCGAAGGATATGTCGTTCGGATGGAGGACCCATGTTCTCTTGGCTGCGGCCGGGGGAATGCTGTTTGTTCTCTGGTTTATCCTTTTCCCCAGGACGACTCTCTCCAATCCAATGACCACGACTCTTCCGTCCGGTGAAAGGCTCAGGTTCTACTCCATGTCCAGGATCGCTCGCCAGGTCGAGCCGTGCCGCTTCCTCCTTCCTGAGGACGGCCGTTCCTATGTCTTCAATTTCACCTCGCGCTGGAAGCTCAAGAAGCTTCGCTTCGAATTCGGTTCCAGGGCGGGGGACTACGATGTCGGGCTCAGCTATTTCGACCTCCCCTTCTTCGAGGGTCGAACCGCCGGGGAGTTCCAATCGCTCGAACTGCCCTCTCCTCCGGCCTACAAATACAAAAACACTTATCTCTATATCGTGACCCTGCGATTGGGAAAGGGCGCCGGCGTCCGGACGGTCGAGAACCCATACCTCTTCAGGCTCGTGCCCTCCTACTAAAGGATTCGGCGGCGGCTTCCAGACTGGGCAAAGACGGGCAAACCACCTTGAGGAGAGGTTCAGACGAACATCTTGTAGCGGACGATCCCCTTCTTATGGAGTTTGAACTTGACCAACATCGTGAGGATGGATAGGCCATAGATGCTGCTCCGCCAGAAGCCAACTTGTGAGGCCTCCCGAAAATAACGTGTCTCGATGGGGATCTCCAGGATGCGCAGGCCGTGGACGACACCTTGGGCGATGATCTCTGAGTCAAAGACGAAGTCGTCGGAATTGGCCATGAATTTGACCGTCTCCAGGTAGCGCCGCGAATAGGCGCGGAGGCCCGAGTGGTATTCCGTCAAATACATGTAAAAAGTGGCATTTTCCAAGGCCGTCAGGTAGATATTGGCCAGATACTTCCACTTAGGCATGCCGCCCTCCAGGGGCCGGCCGCCCAGCATCCGCGAGCCGAACACGGCATCGCACTCTCCGTTGAGGAGCGGTGTCACGAGCTGGGGGATCGTCCTCGGGTCGTACTGGTGATCGGGGTGGACCATGACCATGATGTCAGCGCCGAGCTTAAGAGCTTCCGTGTAACAGGTCTTCTGGTTACCGCCATAACCCCGGTTCTTCTGGTGGACGAAGACCCGAAGGCCGAGCTTCCGGGCAAGCTCCACGGTCCCGTCCCAGCTGGCGTCATCGACAAGGATGATGTCGTCTACCCATTCGCGCGGGATATCTTTAAGAGTCCTCTCCAGCGTTTTCTCAGCATTGTAGGCCGGCATGACGACGATGACTTTCTTGGAGCGTTCCATATAAGAGCTTTCTAACCCCTCCCTTATAGCACATTGTCCGATCCTCCGTCTAATCCATCTGGGCCGTTGGATGCATCTCTTTTCGTGGGATAGAGACAATGGCGCAGGGGCGATGCCCGGAGGAGGCAGTCGAAGGTCGGAGCGGGCACGGATCCTCGA
>Ga0136653_10000283_pt1 | contig 26481 bp, 25 predicted proteins | sample LakKivw275mmetaG_FD_94866 | JGI IMG/M metagenome (GOLD analysis project Ga0136653, IMG submission 94866) | Anoxic lake water microbial communities from Lake Kivu, Rwanda to study Microbial Dark Matter (Phase II) - Lake Kivu water 275m metaG... | ecosystem: Environmental > Aquatic > Freshwater >...
CGAGATATGGAGCCCGTTGTCGAAATCGAGGCTGAACGCTTTCGGCATATCCTTGAGCTCGAGGGCCTCGAGATCGAACTCGGCCGGGTTCGCCGGGGCGGCCACGGCCTTCTCTCCCGGCTTGGCCGCCGGGGCCGGCGCCGGCTCCTCGGTGTCGCCGGGCTTGATGACGATGCGTTCGGGCGCCTTGAGAGTGGTCTTCTTGACCATCTGGACCGAGCCGGCGAAACCCGGGTTGCCCCAGAACCTCATCTTCTCGAGCGGCCAGGACATCAATACCATGCCCCTGACCCGGAGATCGAGCTTCCGCCCGATGACGTCCAGGACGAAATAGAAGTTGGAGTCCTTGGCCAGCGCGTATTCGGCGGTGAGCGAGGCTTGCTTCTGGGCCAGTTCGCGCCGGTCCACGGCGGCGCCTTGGACGAGCACGGCGAGAAGCCCCGCCCCGACTATCGCCAGCGTCAGCGCTCTCTTCATGTCTTCCGGCTCAATAGATGTAGATCTTGGCCCCGACGGGGACGGCCTTGAAGACGGCCTTGAGGTCCTCGTCGCCGACCCGGACGCAGCCGTGGGTCACGTTGCGGCCCAGAAGCCTTGTATAGAGCGTGCCGTGGATGAAGTAGCCCTGGCCGAACCCCAGGGCGTAGTCCCCGAGCGTCCCGGCTTCGATCCGGTCCTCCATCCCCTTGGGGATGGCCTCCCCCTCCTCGATGAAGGCCCAATCCGGCTTGACCCAATAGGGGTTGGTGATCTTCGACTTGACCGTGAACTCGCCCCGCGGCGTATCGAAGACCCAGGACCGCTTCTTGCCGCCCGGCTCCTCGAGGACCACACCGCTGCCGCAGGAGACGACGGCCTCGCGGACGACCTTCGACCCCTCCTTCAGGTAGAGCCTGTTGGCGGCGGTGTCGATGACGATATAGAGGCCCCGCGGCAGAAGCCCCGCCATCCGTTTCTCGAGCTGCTGCACGTTCCTCTGGGCCTGGGGGAGGTCCTTCTCCGCCACCGGCTTGGCCCGTTCCTGGGCCGGCCAGGCCGAGGCCTGTTTCAGCCCGATGAGGTAGGATGCGCCGACGACGGCCAGGAACCCCAGCCAGGCCAGGGCGGCCAGAGCGATGAGCAGGCGCTTGATCATGGCGTTATTGGTCCCTGATGGCTTTGATGACGAAGTTCTCGTGCTCCATCGTCCCGATGATCGTGACCGGGGTCCCGACCGAGACGAGGGCGTAGAGCTCGTCCATCCTGGCGTTATCGAGGGAGACGCAGCCGCGGGTCAGGCTGTCCTCCCCGCCGCCGTGGATCTCGACGTCCCCGCCGATCGAGGCGCCGCGGGGGATCGCGCCCCGGGCTTTCTCCCGGGCGAAGGAGCGGCGGTCCTCGTCGTTCGGATAATCGATCAGCAGGGCCTTGTAGTAAAGGCTCGAGGGGATCTTCCGGACGATCGAGTAACGGCCCTCGGGCGTGGCGTTGTCGCCTGCGAAGCGCTTGTCGGCCAGGCCGTTGAAGCCGAGGCCCACGTCATATGTCCGGTAGAGGCTCCCGCTCTTATAGACGCTCAAGCGCCGCTCCAGCTTGCTGACGATGACCGCGACCGACCTGCTGCGCTTCGAGGCCGCGATCGTTTCCTCGGCCGCCTGCTGCCAGGCCTGGACCTGGGCCGGATCGAGATAGCGGGAGATGTGGCTGATCACGGCCCGCTCGGCCTCCTCGGCCAGGCCCGAAGCGGTCTCGAGCTTCTTGGCCGCGGCCTCGAACTGGTCCTTGGCCGCGAGCGCCTCGGCTTCGCCCAGAACGAGCAGGGCCCGGGTGAGCCTTTGCCGCCCCACGCCGCGTTCGACCAGCGAAAGCGTCAGCTCGTCGAGGGTCCTGAGGCGCCGGCGGACGGCGGCCGCGGACTCGGCCAGCGCCGCGGACTCCCGGGCGACCCGGGTCTGGAGGGCCGAGCGCACGGCGTTCCCGGCGATGATGACGGCGGCGAAATCGGCCCGGACCCGGCTGTAGTCCCGGAACCATCCGAGCTTGAGGCCCTCCTTTTCGAGGGCGGCGCGGGCGGACTTCAGGTTCTCGAGATAGGCCGCATGCTCCTGGCCGGCGAATAAGGAAGCACCGGCCCTCCGGAGATCCTGTTCCTGAAGGTCGGCTTCAAGAACCTCCGGAGGGACCGGCGCGGTTCGACAACCGAAAAGCAAAACAGCCAGTGCGAAGACGGCTGTTTTACAGGTCCTCAAGGCCTAAGAGCTTACCTCTTGACCTTGGCGATGGCGGCGTTGATCTGCTCGACGATCGCGGCAGCCTTGTCCTTGATGGCGGCAGCCTTGTCCTTGGCGCCGAAGTAGTCCTCGGCGGTCAGGGCGGAATTGACATCGGCCATCGCGGTCTCGAGACCGGCGAGGTCGGCCTTCATGGCTTCGATGTCGGCCTTGGTGCCCTTGCCCTTGGGGGCCTTCTCGAGGAGGGCCTTGGCTTCCTCAAGGACGGTAGTGGCCTCGCCGACCGCGGTCTCGGCGGCGGCCTTGGCCTCGGCGATCCTGCCGGGGACGAGGGCCTTGACGGCGTCGGCGTCGGCGACGAGCTTGTTCAGCATCTCCTTGGCCGGACCGTACTTCTTGAAGAATTTCTTGGACTGGGCGTTGACGGCGTCAAGAGCGGCCTGCAGGTCGCTGTTGAGCTTGGCCAGCTCGTCCTTCGCGTAGACGCCGCCCTTGGCGTCGACGACGGCCTGGATGGCGGCCTTGGCCTGGTCCATCAGCTGGGTGGGTTGCTTGGCGCAGCTCGTGAACGCGAACACGACGACGAGCGCCAAAGCTAGGCCTTTCACGATGTTCTTCATGATTTTACCTCCTTTTTAGGTATCATTTATGAAATGCGTGAGATAGGCTCCAACGTTAGGGGATTCACTGTTCTGTTGCGGTTAGCCCATGAAAAAAACGCCTTTATTGGCGCCACTCTAGCACAGGAAAGTAGCCTTGTCAAATCCCCTTATTTATCCGGGTCGATGATGACCCCTTCCCTCATTTTCTTCTGGACGTCCTCGCGGGAGGCCCGGATGATCTCCTCGGCCATCTTGAAGCGGACGTCGGCCGGGAAGTTGAACCGGGCCACGCCTTCCTTGATCGCTTCGGACCCGACGGCCACGGCCTCGCGGGGGAAGACCTCCCACTCGTCCATGTTCGGGATGATGTACTCCTCGTGGATGCCCTTGTCCTCGGCCACCTTGGCCAGCTCCCGGGCGGCGGCGATGCACATGCCGTCGGTGATCGTCTTGGCCCGGACGTCCAGGGCGCCCCGGAAGATGCCGGGGAAGCCCAGGGAGTTGTTGACCTGGTTGGGGAAATCGGACCGGCCCGTGGCCACGATCCGGGCCCCGGCCTCCTTGGCCTCCCACGGCCAGATCTCGGGGATGGGATTGGCCTCGGCGAAGACGATGGCGTCCTTGGCCATGGTCGCGACCCACTCGGCTTTGATCGTTCCGGGTCCCGGAGTGGAAGCGCTGATGAGGACGTCGACGCCCTTGATGGCGTCGGGGATCCCGCCCAGCCGGCCCGTGGGGTTCGTCCTCAGGCACAGGTCCCACTTTTCCTTGAAGTTCTTCTGGAGGTTGTCCCGGTCGGCGCGGTCGCGCGACAGGATGCCCTTCGAGTCGACCGAGAGCATGTTCGCTCCCTTGGCCCCGGCCAGCATGATCTGGTGGGCGATGTTGATGCCCGAGGCGCCCGCCCCGACGATCGTGATCTTGACCTCTTCGATGGCCTTCTTGACGATCTTCAGGGCGTTGAGCAAGCCGGCGACCGTGACGCAGGCCGTGCCCTGCTGGTCGTCGTGCCAGACCGGGATCTCGCAGGCCGCGCGCAGCTCGTCGAGGATGCGGAAGCACTTGGGCTGGCTGATGTCCTCGAGGTTGTAGCCGCCGAAGGACGGCTGGAGGGCCTTGCCGATCTCGATGATCTTGTCCGGGTCCTTCTCGTCAAGGCAAATGGGGAAGGCATCGACGCCGCCCAGGTACTTATAGAGGATGCCCTTCCCTTCCATGACCGGCAGGCCGGCCTCGGGGCCGATGTCGCCCAGGCCGAGGACGCGCGTGCCGTCGCTGATGACGGCCACGGAATTCCACTTATTGGTGTACTCGTAGGCCTTGTTCTTGTCGGCCTGGATCTCCTTGCAGACGGCCGCGACACCCGGCGTATACCAGATCGCGAAATCGTTGAAATCACGGACCCGGCACTTGACGGACGTCCCCATCTTGCCCTTGTAGAACTTGTGGAGCCGTGGGGCGTCCAGGGAAGGCTGCTTGGCCTTGGCCAACAGCTCTTCAACGGTCACTTTCTTCATGATCTTGAACCTCCTCGGGATTTGAGAAGCCCCATCATAAATTCGGGGGCCCGAAATGTCAACCTTTAGGGCCCGGACGCGGCGACGACCTCGAGGCGCTTGCCGGCGCGGCGCAGGCGGCCGAACGGGATCCGAAGGTCGTGGCTGAAGCCGAGCACCCAGCGCTCGGCCTCGGCCCGGGCGAGCAGGGCCTTCTTGGCCTCGAACGTCGCGGCCGGAAAGAGGTCGAAGCTCATGATGTAGTCGAGGTCGACGTGGGCGGCCGTGGGGATGGCGTCGGCGGCGTAGAAGAAGATCGCCTCCCCGGACGAGACCTTGACACCCTGGTGAAAGGCGGTGTGGCCAGCGACAAGAACGGCCTCCACCCCGGGCGCGACCGGCGCGTCGCCGTCGAGGAGGTCGAGCCGGCCGGCCTCCGCCAGCGGCTTGAGGGCCGCCGGCCTGTAGCTCGGCCGGTCGCGCTCGACCGGATGAAGGGCCTGCTCCCACTCCCCCCGCTGAACGACATACCGGGCCCGGGGAAAGGCCGGGACCCATGTCCCCTCGGCCGTCTTGACGGTGTCGCCGCCGCAGTGATCGAAGTGGAGGTGGCTGTTGACGACGGCGTCGATCGCTTCGGGGCCGATCCCGAGCCCGTCCAGCGCGGCGAGGAGACCGGGACGGCGGTCGAAGGAATAGAAGTCGGCGTAGCGGCGGCCGGCGTCCGGCCCCACGCCCGTGTCGAGGAGGATCGTCGCTTCGGCTGTCCGGACGAGGTAGCAGTTGAGGGCCAGGGCGATGCGGTTCTCGCGGTCGGGAGCCGCCCGGGAGGCCCAGAGCGTCCGCGGCACGACCCCGAACATGGCTCCCCCGTCGACCTTGAAGGTCCCGTCGAGAAGGCGGACGATCTCGATCGCGCCGATCGCGAGACGGTCGGATGCGGGGATCATGGCTTGTCGAGCCGGACCTCGAGCCCGGCCCGGTCCGGCGTCGCCAGCCGGATCTCGGCCGTGTCCATGCGGATGGCGTCGACCGGGCAGGCCTCGACGCAGAAGCCGCAGAAGCAGCACCGGTTGAGGTCGACGACGAACCGCGCCGGGACCTTCTGGACCTCGGGGTCCGGGTCCTCGGCCGCTTCGACGGTGATGCACTCGGACGGGCAGACGGTGACGCAGAGCATGCAGGCGACGCAGCTCGGCTGTCCGTCCGGCCGCGGCCGGAGGCGGTGCAGGCTGCGGTGGCGCGGCGAGAGCTTCTTGCGGACCTCCGGATACTGGACGGTGACGGCTCCCCTTCCCTTCGTCTTGATCCCGAAGAGCCGCAGGGTGTGGAAGGTCATGTTGACGAAGAAGTGGCGGGCCGTGATGGCCGCCCCTCTCACGAGCTCTTTGACGACCTGCCATCCCTTGATCATGGCTCTCCTATCGCGCCGCCAGGATGAGGCCGGTCACGAGGACGTTCACGGCCGCTAGCGGGACAAGGACCTTCCAGCCGAGGTCCATGATCTGATCGTAGCGGAAGCGCGGATAGGTCCAGCGGGTCAGGACCTGGAGCCAACAGAAGAAGAAGACCTTGAGGTTGAACGCGAAGACCCGCAGGACGGTCACGGCCCAGGGCGCGAGATCGATCCCCCCGCCCCAGGGGAATACGAAGCCCCCGGCGTTGAGCCAGGGCACCTGCCAGCCGCCGAAGAACAGCGTCGTGGCCATCGCCGCGAGGACGATGACCTCGAGGAAATCGGTGAACATGAACAGGCCGAACTTGAGGCCGCCGTACTCCGTGTAGAAGCCGATGATCTCCGACTCGCCTTCGGGCATGTCGAACGGCACCCGTTTCGTCTCGGCCATGCCGGCGACGTAGAAAACGGCGAACCCGAGGGGCTGCAGGAAGACGCCCCACTTGGGCAGGAAGCCGAACAGCAGCCCGCCCTGATAGTCGACGATCCGGGCCAGGCTGAGCGAGGGGAAGACCATGACGAGGCCGACGAGCGAGAGCCCCAGGGCGACTTCGTAGGAGATGAGCTGGGCGGCGCCGCGCAGGCTGCCGATCAGAGCGAAGCGGTTCGAGGAGGCCCAGCCGCTGACGAGGATGCCGTAAATGCCCAGGCTGAGCATGGCCAGGACGAAAAGGACGGCCGCGGTGAGATCGACGACCTGGAGGCGGATCGACCGCCCGAAGAGCCGGACCGTGTCGCCGAAGGGGACGGCGACGATGGCCACGGCGACGAAGAAGAAGGAGAAGGCCGGGGCCAGCCAGTGGAGGGCCCGCTGCGAGAACGTCGGCGCGAAGTCCTCCTTGAACAGCATCTTGATCGCGTCGGCGAAAGGCTGGAACAGGCCGAAGAGCCGCAGGCCGAAGACCGAGGCCCGGTTGGCCCCGATCCGGTCCTGCATCACCGCGCTCTCCTTCCGCTCGACCCAGGTCAGGAAGAGGGCGAGAAGGAGCGTCCAGGTCAGCGCGAGGACGACCTTGACGAGGACGATGACGGCGTCAACGAACATCGGACTCTCCGAGGTTGAGGCCGAGCCGGCCGGCCAGGCAGTCGAAGATCGCTCCTTCCGCGACGGCCGACGGGAGAGGCGCCACGGCCCGGCCGAAGGGCTGGCGGACGCCCTCGATATTGACATAAGTGCCTGATTTTTCTGCAGGATGAGCGACCGGGAACGCGAGCGTCGCCAGCCGGTCGAGAGGGCCGGAGTGGGCGGTGAAGAGGAATTTCGCGGGCACGGCGGCGAGGACGTTCTGGAGGGCCTCCGCCTCGAAATGCTCGGCAAGATAGGGCCCGAAGACGAGCAGGACCCCGGCGGTCGAAAGCTCGGCGAGCGCGGGAGGCCGGGGCGGGAAGCCCGCCTCGAGGACTCCCCTGTCGTTGGGCATCCGCTCGGCGGTGAGAAGGAGGCTGTCGGCCCGGCCGGGCTTGCGTCCGGCGAAAGAGATGCGGTCGAGGCCCAGCCCGTCGACAAAAAGCCGCTTAGCCTGAGCGAGCTCCTCCGAGGTCAGGCGGGCGTTCAGGACGACGGCGATCCGGGCCGTCCGATCGGGCCCGGGCACGGACCGGATAGAGGCGGCCACTTCGGCCAGGGCCGTCCGCCAGGACAGCCCTTTCGCGGGGGCGCCCGCCCTCAGGACGCCCGTGAGCCGGCCCTCGTCGATCTCGCGGCGCCCTTCGCGGCCGAGGTCGCAGATCCAGTGGCCGTTGACGGCCGCGTTCTCCCGGGCCGTGACCCGATAGACCCGCCTCTCCCCGGCCGCGAGCGGATAGCCTTTGACGGACTCGACGACGACGGCGCAGCCGCGGCCGCAGTGGGGACAGACCGAGGGTTTCCGGGTCAGGAACCAGGCCCGGGTCTTGAACCGGAAGTCTTCGGAAGTGATGGCCCCGACCGGGCAGATATCGACGAGGTTCCCGGAATAGTCGTTGTCCACGGGCCGGCCCTCGAAGGTGCCGACCTCCGAGCGGAGCGATCTCTCGAAGACGCCGAGCTCGCCGGTCCGGGTGACCTGCCGCAGGAAGCGGACGCAGCGGGTGCAAAGGACGCAGCGCTCCCGGTCCAGGATGAGGCCCCGCCCGATCGGCCGCTTTTTCTCCCGGCGCTCGCGGGCCTCGATCATCCGGCCGGCGGTGAGCCCGTGCAGATCGTAGTAATCCTGGAGGCGGCACTCCCCCGCCTTGTCGCAAATGGGGCAGTCGAGGGGATGCTCGGCCAGCAGGAATTCGAGGACGTCCTTGCGCGCGGTCCGGACTCGCTCTGTCGATGTCCTGACGACCAGGCCTTCCCGGACGACGGTCGAACAGGCCAGCTCGAGCTTCGGCAGGCCCTCGATCTCGACCAGGCACATGCGGCAGCTGCCCTCGATCTCGAGCCCCGGGTGATAGCAGAAATGCGGGATGGCGACGCCGGCCGCCTCGGCGGCCTTGAGCACGTTGGTCCCCTCGGCCACCTCGACCGCCCGGCCGTCGATCGTGAGGCGGACCCGCTTGGCCTCGGTCATCGGGCCACCGCCTGCTCGAGCTCGCTCCGGAATTTCGTGACCAGGGCCTGGATCGGCAGGGCCGCCGCGTCGCCGAGCGGACAGAGGGTCCGGCCCTTGATCCCTCCGGCCAGCCGGACGACGAGATCGAGGTCCGCGGGCCCGCCGCCGGAGCGCCTCAGCCGCTCGACGACCTTGAGGATCCAGGCCGTCCCGATGCGGCAGGGCGTGCACTTGCCGCAGGATTCGTGGGCGTAAAAGCGCGCTGTAACATGGAGGACGTCAAGGATCGGCGTGCCGTCCGCGATGACGATGATCCCGGCCGAGCCCAGCATGGAGCCGGCCTTGGCCAGGGAATCGAAGTCCATGGGGAGGTCGAGCTCCTCGGGCTTGAGGACCGGCGCCGACAGGCCGCCGGGCACGACGGCCTTGATCCGCCGTCCCTCCGGCGGTCCCCCGGCGTGGACTTCGATGATCTCCCGGAGTGGCGTCCCCACGGGCAGCTCGTAGACGCCGGGCCGCCGGACGGCCCCGCTGACGCTGAAGAGGCGCGTCCCCCCGTCCTTGGCCAAGCCCCGGCCGAGGAACCAGCCCGCCCCGCGGCCGATGATCTGGGGCACGGCGGCCAGGGTCTCGACGTTGTTGATGACGGTGGGCGAGCGGAAGAGGCCGACGACCGCGGGAAAGGGCGGCTTGACCCGGGGTTGGCCGCGGCGGCCCTCCAAGGACTCGAGAAGGGCCGTTTCCTCACCGCAGATGTAGGCCCCGGCGCCGTGATGGGCGACGATTTCCAGTCCGAAATCCGTGCCCAGGACCCTCGGCCCGAGGTAGCCCGCAGCCCTGGCCTCGGCGATGGCGGCCTCCAGCCGCTCCGAGATCAGGGCGTACTCTCCCCGGACGTAGATGAAGGCCTTGGGGATGCCCACGGCAAAAGCGGCGATGACGATGCCCTCGATGAGGGCGTGGGGGGCGCGAAGGAGGATCAGCCGGTCCTTGAAGGTCCCGGGCTCGCCCTCGTCGGCGTTGACGCAGAGATACTTCGGGCCGGAGACGTTCTGAGGCACGAAGCCCCATTTCGTCCCGGCCGGGAAACCCGCCCCTCCCCGGCCGCGGAGGACGGCCCGGCAGACCTCGGCGATGACGTCGGCGGGCGCCATCGAGGTCAGGGCCTGACGGGCGGCCGCGTAGCCGCCCCGACTGACGTAGGCTTCGAGTCCCCACGAGGCGTCATCGACGGGAAGGAGCCTGTCCATGCTCTCAGGCATCGGCTCTGAGCTCCTCGATCAAGGCCGCGACCGAGGCCCGGGTGGCCGGCCCGTGGTCGGCCCCGTCGGCCTGGAGGCAGGGCGCGTGGTCGCAGTTCCCGAGGCATTCGACGGCGAACACGGTGATGGCCCCGTCCGGCGTCGTTTCGCCGGGCCGGACGCCGAGCGTCTCGAAGATGAACCCCAGGATATCCTCGGCCCCGGCCAGCGTGCAGCTGAGGTTGCGACACACCAGGAGGGAATGCCGTCCCCCAGGCGCCCTCTTGAACATCGTGTAGAACGAGAGGACCTCGCGGACCCGCACCGGCGGCACGGCGAGCCTGCCCGCCACCCAACTCTCGGCTTCTTCCGGAACGAAGCCCGACTCGCCCTGGATGATATGGAGGACGGGCAGGATGGCCGCACCCTTTTCCGGATAGAGAGCGATCGTCGCCTCGATCCGGCGGAGGGCGGCCGGCGACGGGGCGTAGCTCATCGGTCGAGCTCCCCGCCGATCATGTTCATCGAGCCGAAGGTCGGGATGACGTCGGCGATGAGGCGGCCGCTCACGAGCTGCTCGAGGGCCGAGACGATGTGGAAGCACGGGGCCCTCAAATGGAGGCGGTACGGCCTGTCCGTCCCGTCGGAGACGATGTAGAAGCCGACCTCGCCGTTGCCGCCCTCGACCGAGAAATAGGCATCGCCCTTGGGCGGCCGGATGCCCTTGCCGCTCATGAAGAAGAGGAAATGGCTGATGAGCCCTTCCATGGTCGTATAGGTGTCTTCCTTCGAGGGCACGGAGACGGGAGGGACCGCCGCCGTGAGGCCGCCCAGGCGGTCCTTCTCCGATCCCTCCAGGTTCGGCGAGAGCCGGATGCGCTCGACCGTCCGCTCGCGCCGGGACCTGCGGATGGCCTCGGCCGGCTCGATCACGGGGCCGGCGGGGAGCGGGGCCGCGTCCGGGATGAGGGCGGCGACCTGCTCGAGAAGCCGCAGGCTCTGCTCCATCTCCCGCATCCGCACGCTGTAGCGGTCGTAGTTGTCGCCGCGTTCGCCGACCGGGACCTCGAACGAGAGCCGGTCGTAGACGAGGTAGGGCTGGGCCTTGCGGACGTCGTAGGGGACGCCCGTCGACCGCAGGCACGGCCCCGTCCAGCCGTAGGAGAGGGCGTCCTCCTTGGAGATCGTGCCGATCCCCCGCGTCCGGCCGAGGAAGATGCTGTTCTTGTCGAGAAGGCCGGAGACGTCCCTGAGGACGCGGCGGGTCTCCCGGACGGCCGTCACCAGCGCGTCCCGCCAGCCCGGATGGAGGTCGGCCCGGACGCCGCCGATGCGGATGTAGGAGGTCGTCATCCGGGCCCCGGTGGTGAACTCGATGACGTCCCAGAGGAACTCACGGGCCTTCATCATATAAAGGAAGACGGTGAAGGCCCCGTTCTCCATGGCCATGGCCGCGAGGCAGGTCAGGTGGTCCGAGACCCGCGAGAGCTCGCTCATGAGGACCCGGATGAGCTGGGCCCGCTCGGGCACGGCGACGCCCATCATCTTCTCCACCGTCATGACGTAGCCCAAATTGTTGATGAGCGGCGAGACGTAGTTGAGCCGGTCCGTATAGATCAGGAGGTTGAACCAGGTCTTGTTCTCGCAGGTCTTCTCGAAGCCGCGGTGGAGGTAGCCGATCTCGCACTCGGCGTTGAGGATCTTTTCGCCATCGAGCTCGAGCATGATCCGCAGCGTGCCGTGCATGGCCGGGTGCGACGGGCCCATGTTGAGGAGCATGCTCTCGGGTCGGGCCCGGCTCTGGATCCGGGTCAGGGCCTCCATCTCAGGCCTCGTCCTTGAGCGGGATACGCGGCTGCTCGAGCCGCCAGGGATAGGACTTCCGTAGCGGATGGCCCTCGAAGCCCTCGTAGGTCAGGAGCCGCCGGAGATAGGGGTGGCCGTCGAAGCGGACGCCGAACATGTCGAAGACCTCGCGCTCGAGCCACTCGGCGTTCTTCCACAGCCCGACCAGGCTGGCGACCGCCGGATCGGCGGACGGGACCGAGGCCTTGAGGCGCAGGCGGACGTTCCGGGCCATCGAATAGAGGTGGTAGACGAGCTCGAAGCGCCCCTCCGCCGCCGCGAAGTCGACGCAGGTCAGGTCGAGCAGCACCGCGTAGTCGAAGGGCGGCTCCCGCAGGGCGGCCAGGGCCGGGCGGACCGCGTCGGCGCGGAGGATGAGGACCGTATCCCCGAACGAGTCGGCGACGCCCTCGACCGCGGGGCCGAGCGTCGTCCGGATCGCTTCGATCAGGGTTTCCTGGCCCATCGCCAATCCTGTTTCTGGTGCTGGATCCTGTCCTGGAGCTTGAGGAGGCCGTCGAGGACCATCTCCGGCCGCGGCGGGCAGCCGGGGATGTAGATGTCGACCGGGATGATCTTGTCGATGCCCTGGACGACGGCGTAGTTCTGATAGATGCCCCCGCTCACCGTGCAGGCCCCGAAGGCGATGACCCACTTGGGCTCGAGCATCTGGTCGTAGACCGTCCGCAGGACCGGCGCGAGCTTGTGGGTAACAGTGCCGACGACGAGGAGGAGATCGGCCTGGCGCGGCGAGAACCGGGTCAGGCCGGCGCCGAAGCGGTCGATGTCGAAGTGGGCGCAGGCCGTCGACATGTACTCCATGCCGCAGCAGGCGGTGATGAACGGGTAATGGAAGAGCGAGAACTTCCGGCCCCAGCCGAGGGCCGTCTCGAGGCGCGTCGTCAGGTGATCGAAGCCGCTCATGACCAGCGGAAGATCCCTTTCTTCCAGGCGTAGACGAAGCCCAGGCCCAGGACGAGCATGAACGCTCCGACGGCCGCGAAGCCGCCCCATCCGCGGCCGCGGAACGCCAGGGCCAGCGGAAAGAAGAAGACGATCTCGACGTCGAGCAGGAGGAAGAGCAGGGCGACCAGGAAGAACGGGATGTTGACGGGGCCGATCGAGGCCTGGAGCGGCGGGCTGCCGCATTCGAACGGCTTCTCCCGGGCCGGGTTGGGCCGGCGCGGCCCGAGGACGAAGTTGATGAGGATCAACACGGCGGACAGGAGGCCGAAGACGAGGGAAGCGAGCGCGAGTTCCAGCATAATGGACCCGGGGACGGTGCGATTGTAGCCAATCGCCGTCGGATTTTCAAACGGCGGGCCATCCGGGCCGTCCTCCACGCATCCGCGGGGCGTCCCCGATCGGAGACTGCTCCCCTTAAGAATTCAGGATGTGCAGGGCCTCGTTCGTCGCCTTGAGGGCGGCCTCGCCGATCATCTCGGACAGGGTCGGGTGGATGTAGATGATGCTGTCGAGCTCCCTGAGGCTCATCCCTTTGGCCACGGCCATGGTCAGGACGGGGATGAGGTCAGAGGCCCCGGGCGCGACGATGTGGGCCCCGATGACCTTGTCGGTCCCGTCGGCCAGGACCTTGACCAGGCCGTCCGGGGCCTCCATGGTCATGGCCCGGCCGCTCGCCTGGAGCGGGAAGACGCCCGACTTGACCTTGACGCCCTTGGCCGCGGCTTCTTCCTGGGTCAGGCCCACGGTGGCGAACTCCGGCTCGGTGTAGACCGAGGCCGGCAGGGCGCTGTAATCGACGGTCCGGCTCATCCCGGCGGCGTTCTCGACCGCGACGACGGCGTCGTGGTAGGCCTTGTGGGCCAGGAGCTTGCCGCCGACGACGTCGCCGATGGCGTAAACGCCCGCGACGCTCGTCTCGAGCGCCGCGTTGACCTTGATGAAGCCCCGGTCCATCTCCAGGAACGGCGGCCCGTCGAAAAGCGCTTCCGTGTTGGGCTTTCGGCCGGCCGAGAGCAGGACCTTCTCGGCCTTGTGCTCGAACGGCGCGTTGGTCTTGACACCGACGCCCCGCAGCGTTACCCCGGCCCCGCTCACCTCGGCGGACTCGATCCGCATCTCGGTCGAGATCTTCAGGCCCTGTTTCTTCAGGGCCCGCTCGAGCCTCGTCACCGCCTCCTTGTCGGACCCCGGCAGGATCTGCGGCAGGATCTCGAGCACGGTGACGTCCGTGCCCAGCCGGCGATAGATCGTGCCCATCTCGAGCCCGATGGCCCCGGCCCCGATGACGAGCAGGCTCTTGGGGACCTCGGCGAGCTCGAGGGCCTCGGTGCTGCTGATAACGGTCTGGCCGTCGACCTTGAGGAACGGCAGGCCGGCGGCCCGGCTGCCTGTGGCCACGATGACCTTGTCGGCTTCGATCAGTCTCTCCCCATCCGCCGTCCGGATCGCCACGGACCTGTCCGGCCGCAGGCGGGCCGCGCCCTTGACCATCTCGACCTTGCCTTTCTCGAGCAGGAAGACGAGGCCCTTGACGAGCTGGTCGACGACGGCTTGCCGTCCCTGCTGGACCTTGGCCCAATTCAGGCGGACCTCGCCGACGGGCCCTTCGAGCGTCTTCGTCCCCGTCGCCTCTTTCAGGACCTTGGTCTGATGGAGAAGGTATTTGGACGGGATGCAGCCGTAGTTGATGCAGGTGCCGCCGACGCGGTCCTGGTCGACGAGCGTGACCCTTTTCTTGAGCTGGGCCGCGCGCATCGCGGCCAGATAGCCGCCGGGGCCGGCGCCGATGATGACGAGGTCTCGTGTCTCTGACATGGGCCTTCCTTTTCCGTCCGTTCGTTATTCGGGCTTGACGCCGGCCCGGGCCTTGACGTCCTTGATCATCGCCTGCCAGTGCGGCCGCAGGAACGGCGGCGCCTGCAGGCTGGCGAGCGCATAGCACCGATCGGCCCGGCCGAGGTCAAGCACGGCCGTGATCATCTCTTCCTGATAGAGCCCGGCCTCGGCGAGCGGCAGGCCGTGGGGCTCGCGGATGAACGACTGCCCGCTCGAGGTCTGCTTGCCGTCGGGCGACTGGCCGACGGTGTTGGCGACGCAGTGGAAGATCTTCGTCGTCGGCCCGGCCGGCTGCTGGGCCCGGCCCGAGACGCGCTTCCAGGCGACGGCCTCGACCTCGTCGGAGCTGCAGGAGGGCTGGAAGAGGATCTTCGCCCCGGCCATGGCCGGGACGCGGTAAAGCTCGGGATGACGGCCGTCGCGGCAGATGACGAGCGTCGCGGAGACGCCGTCGATCTCGAACAGGGCCAGCTTGTCGCCGCCGCGGCAGAACTTCCGCTCGTCGCGGCCGGCCAGATGGACCTTGGCGTACTCGTAGACGATCCCTCCCGACGGCGAGATGACGTGGGCCAGGTTGAGATAGCGGTCGCGGGTCTTCTTGAGCGTCCCCACGATCGCCCAGACCCCGGCTTCGGCGGCCGCGTGGACGGTTCGCTCGAGCGCCCGCTTGACCTCGCGCGGATCGAGCTCGAGGACGTCCGGGAAATAATAGCCGGTCAGGTTGGCCTCGGGAAAAAGGACGACGCGGCTGCCTTCGTCCGCGGCCAGGCGGATGTAACGGAGGGTCTGATCGAGGTTCCGGTCGAGGTCCTTGGCCCATTCGAGCTGGACGCACGAGACCTGGAGCGTTTTTTTCAAGCTCATGTCGTCGTCTCCTTGGCCCGGCCGGTGAAGGTCTTGACGGACAGGGCGACGACGCCGGCCGAGAGGGCGAAGAGCAGGATGTCGGCCCCGATGAGGATGACGTTGCCTCTCCTGACGTAACCGACGAGCAGGATGCCGAGCGAGACGAGCGTCGTCGCGACCATGAACACCGCCGGGGCCAGCGTGAACCAGTTCCGGCGCTTCCGCAGGAGCAGCCAGGCCGAGACGGTGAGCAGGGCCATGGCGGCCAGGAGCTGGTTGGCCGTACCGAAGATCGGCCACAGGGCGTTGAACGCGTTGGAATAAGCCAGGACCCACATCAGGACGACCGACAGGCCGGAGTTGAACCAGTACTGCTTGAACAGGGCCGGGACCTTCTTGAGGACGATGGCCCACAGCTCCTCGAAGAGATAGCGGTTGAGGCGGACGGCCGCGTCGAGGGTGGTGATGACGAAACCCTCGACGAGCAGGATGCCGAAGACGGTGCCGAGGGCGACCGGGATGCCCAGCCCCTGGTGGAAGAGCCGTCCGGCGGCCAGCGAGAAGCCGAGGATCGGATTGGACTTCACGGCCGGGTCGCTCGGCCAGACGATGGCCTTGTAGTCGGAGAAGGCCATGACGGCGCCCAGGGCCAGGAGGACGCAGACCGAGAGGAGCGACTCGAGGAGCATGGCGTTGTAGCCGACCCGCCGCGCGTCGGGCTCCTTGGCCAGCTGTTTTCCCGTCGTCCCGCCGGCGACCAGGCAGTGGAAGCCCGAGATGGCCCCGCAGGCGATGGTGATGAACATCATCGGCCAGATGAAGCCGAGATTGAGCGTCCCCTCGGCCAGGTTGAACCGGGGCATGGTGACGCGGAGGCCCTGGAAGCCGCAGCTCACGAGCGAGACGATCATCAGGCCGATGCCGCCGTAGAGGATCTGGACGTTGATGAAGTCGCGCGGCTGGAGGATGAGCCACACCGGCACGCCCGCGGCGAAGAGGACATAGATCGAGATGATGATCATCCAGGTCGTCGGGGCCAGCGTGACCGGATAGGCCATGCCCAGCAGGACGGAGCCGACGCAGATCGCGGCGGCCAGGAGATAGGCGAAGACGGTCTTGAGGCCCTTCTTGTAGAGCAGGAACCCGAGCAGCGGCGAGCAGAGCGTGATGACGATGACCGAGGTCGAGGCGATGCCGCCGATGCGGCCCATGACGACGCCGTCGCGGACGACGGTCTTGAGGAAGGTCTCCCCTTCCCTGACGCCGATCTTGGCCAGCGGCCAGAGCGAGGTCAGCGAGATCGAGGTCGCGCTGAGGAAGGACGACGTCACCAGGACGATCATGACGATGGTGAAGGCGATGAACAGGTTGAAACCGGCGCTGCCGAGCGTCTTGCGGGCCACCTCGGCCATCGACTTGCCGCCCTCGCGCATGCTGACGAAGAGCGTCGTGTAGTCGTGGACGGCGCCGATGAAGACGCCCCCGAGCACGACCCAGAGCCAGGCCGGGACGAAGCCGTAGAGGATGGCCATGGTCGGGCCGAGGATGGGCCCGGCCCCGGCGATGGCCGAGAAGTGATGGGCGAAGACGACGGTGTTCCTGGTCGGGACATAGTCGCGGCCGTCGCAGCAGGTGACGGCCGGCGTGGGGTGGGCGGCGTCCTCGCCGACGCTCCGGGCGATGTACCGGGAATAGAGCCGGCCGGCGGCGACGAAAACGGCCGCGGCGGCGAGGAGGACGACGAGCACGTTCATGGAGATCTCCTGGACGGGGCCACGGCCCCGAGTCCCGTTTATTAGCACAGCCGCTCTAAGGTGTCAAAAGCAGGATCGTCTTCCTCATTTGACAGTCAAGGCGCAAATCTGTAAAAAGGGGCCGCAGCAGAGAAAGGAGCCCCGGCATGCTGACGGCACCGGAAAAGCTGATCTTCGCCGTGTTGATCCTGGCCATCGCGGCGGCCTTCTTGGCGCCGATCGTCCGGCGCGTCCGGATCGTGCTAGCCGGGGCCCCGGAGGACCGGTTCCGCGACCTCTGGAAACGGTTCGTCCACGCCGTGACCAAGGTCCTCTTCCAGCGCTGCACCGTCCGCAAGGAACGGCTGGCCACGGGCCTTCTCCATGCCGGCCTCTTCTATGGCGCGCTGACGTTCGACACGATGACCGTCAGCCACACGCTCGAGGGCTTCTTCGACGGCTTCTCCCTTTTCGGCCGGACGGGCCTCGGGCTCGTCTTCTCCTTCGCCATCGACGTCGCCGCCTTCACGGTCATGGCCGCGGTCGTCTTCCTGGCCTTCCGCCGCTTCGTCGTCCGGCCCAAGGCCTACGCCACGACCAAGGGGGATTCGGCCGCGATCTATCTCCTGATCACGCTGGCCACGGCCACCTATCTCTATTTCGAGGCCTTTTCCGTCGCCCATCATCCCGGGACCGCGCGCTGGTCCTTTCTCGGGCCCTGGCTGGCCGGCTTCATCGGCCGCTCGGGGCTGAGCCCGGCCTCGATCGCCGCGCATTTCAAGATCGCGTGGTGGGCCCACGTCATCGCCGTCTACGGCTTCATCGCCTATGTCCCTCACTCCAAGTACCTCCACATGTTCGCCGGGCCGTTCAACGTCTTCTTCCGGCGCTCGGCCCCGAGCGGCGAGCTCGCGGCCCTGGACCTCGAGGGATCGGAGGTCTTCGGCGTGGAGAAGCTCCCCGACTTCACCTGGAAGGACGACCTCGACGCGTTCGCCTGCATGGAGTGCGGCCGCTGCCAGGACGCCTGCCCCGCGTTCGCCAGCGGCAAGCCCCTCTCGCCCAAGATGATCGTCTTCAACATGGAGCGGGCCCTGCTCGCCGGCGACAAGGCCCTCGTCGGGAAGACACGCGACGCCCTGCCCGAGCTCGTCCCGGCCACGTTCGCCGAAGGCGAGATCTGGACCTGCACGACCTGCGGGGCCTGCCAGAAGGAATGCCCGGTCGAGATCGAGCACATCCGCAAGATCGTCGGGGCCCGCCGCAGCCAGGTCCTGATGCAGAGCAAGTTCCCTCAGGAGCTCAACGCGTTCTTCCGCAACCTGGAGACGAACTCCAACCCGTGGGGCCTCGGCTTCGCCAAGCGGGCGGAATGGGGGGAAGCGCTGGAGATCGAACATATCAAGGACGTCCCGGACGCCGCGTACCTCTTCTGGGTCGGCTGCATGGGCGCCTACGACGACGCCGGCAAGGCCGTCGCGGCGGCGACCGTCCGGGTCCTCCGCGCCGCCGGGATCGCCTTCGGGACGCTCGGCGCCGAGGAGAAATGCTGCGGCGATTCGGCCCGCCGGCTCGGCAACGAGTATCTCTACCAGAGCCTGGCCCAGGAGAACATCGCCCTTTTCAAAAAGTATGGGGTGAAGCGGATCGTCACCATTTGCCCGCACGGCTTCAACACGCTCAAGAACGAATACCCGAAGCTCCTCGGCCTCATGCCGGACCTCACCGAAGAGGACAAGGCCAAGCTCAGGGCGATCGAGGTCGTTTCCCACGTCGAGCTCATCGCGCGGCTCATCGAGGAGAAGCGGATCGCCCTGAAGCCGTCGGCCGCCGGGAGCTGCACCTTCCACGATCCCTGCTACCTCGGCCGCCACAACGGGATCACGAAGGAGCCCCGGACCATTCTCGCGGCGGCCCTCGGCGCCAAGCCGATAGAGCTCGCGCGTCACGGCGAGGCGAGCTTCTGCTGCGGCGCCGGCGGCGGGCTGATGTGGACGGAAGAGTCGCTCGGGACGAGGATCAACCACCTGCGGACCGACGAGGTCATCGCGACGGGCGCGCCGCTCGCCGCGGCGGCCTGTCCGTTCTGCCTGACCATGCTCCGCGACGGGCTCAAGGACAAGGGCCGCGAGGACGTCTCGGTCAGGGACGTCGCGGAGCTTGTCGCGGAAAAACTCTAGCGTTTATTTGCCGGCTTTTGCTTTCTCCAGCTTTTCCCAGGCGTTGACCACACCCTGGCGGGCCTTGGCCAGTTTCATCAGGCGCTCGCCGAGGTCGTTGACGTTCTTTCCGGCGTCGCCGAGGGCCTTATAGGGCTTCCCGTTGGCCGGATAATCGGGCCCGGGCGGGGCGGGCGGCGTGAGGCCCGCCGCCATCGCTTCCTCGGCGGCCTTCTCATGGGTCCGGATGGCCTTGTCGCGGTTGTCGCCGAGGTCCTGGAACCCCGAGACGAGGTCCCGGAGGGACCGTCCCGCGGCCTCGAAATCGCCGGCCGCGGCGGCTTCCTGGACCGTCAGTTCCTTGACCGCGTCGAGGATATCGAGCTCGGCCCGGTGGAGCTTGGCTTCCTTGCCGAGCCGGGCCTTTTCGGCCTCGTCCTTGGTCTTCCCGGCCGCCTTGGCCCGCGCGTCCAGGGCCTTGATCTCCGCCCGCTTGGCCTCCCGCTGCAGGTCGATCTGCTTCACGGCGTCGGCCAGGCGCCCTTTGAACAGCGCGGCCATATCGGAGCACCACGCCGCGATGTCCTTGATGTTCCCGACCTCGGACGAGGTCAGCGTCGGCAGCAGGCTCTCCAGCGAATACAGGTCGGTGACGGCCGACATCGCCGTCGTTTGGGTCTCCTGGGCCGCGGCGAGCGCCGGCACCATCAGGACGACGGCCGCGACAGCGGTCAAACGCGCCTTTCTCATCTCGAGCTCCTTTCCGGGTCCATTCCAATCGATAGGGGGAGTGAAGGATGATATCTCCCCGCCCCCCGGCCGTCAAGGCCGGGGCTTCAAGCCAGGATCTCTTTGAGGGCCTTGACCGCCCGCTCGACGTCCGCATCACCGACGTCCTTGTGGGTGACCATGCGGATGCCGCCGTAGATGGCCAGGGCCAGGATGCCCTTTTCTTTCATCCTCTCGAGCAGGGCGGCCGGGCCGAGCTTCGGATGGTCGAAGCCGAAGATGACGATATCGGTCTCGACCGTTTCCGGATCGATCTTGACGCCCGGCAGCCCGGCGATGCCCCGGGCCAGGGCCTTGGCCCGGACGTGATCGTCCTTGAGCCGGTCGGCCATCTCGGTCAGGGCGATGAGCCCCGGGGCGGCCAAAACGCCGACCTGGCGCATGCCGCCGCCGAGGGCCTTGCGCAGCCGTCGCCCGAACTCGATCCGCTCCCTCGGCCCGGCCAGCATCGAGCCGACCGGCGCCGAGAGCCCCTTCGACAGGCAGAACTGGATCGAGTCGACCTCGTCGGCGAAGGCCCGGACCGGGACCCCGGAGGCGACGCTGGCGTTGAAGATCCGGGCCCCGTCGAGGTGGACCCGCAGGCCGTGGTCATCGGCGACCCGGCGGATGCCCTTGAAGTTCTCCAGCGGGACGACGGCCCCGCCCCAGTTGTTGTGGGTGTTCTCGATGCAGACAAGGGTCGTCTGAGGCGTGTGGACGTTGGGCCGTCGCACCGCGGCGGCCACGTCTTTCGGGTCCATGGCCCCGCGCGCCGACTTGACCGGCCGGGGGGTCACCCCCGAGATGAAAGTCATGTGCGTCGATTCCATGTTGTAGATGTGGGAGCGCTCCTCGACGATGACCTCCTCGAGGACGTTGGTCCACATCTTGACGGCGATCGAGTTGGCCATGGTCCCCGAGGGACAGAAGAGCGCCGCCTCCTTGCCCATGATCTCGGCGGACCGCCGCTCGAGGTCGAGGACGGTCGGGTCGTCACCGAGGACGTCGTCCCCGACCACGGCCTCGGCCATGGCCCGCCGCATCTTGTCCGTCGGCCGGGTGACCGTATCGCTGCGAAAATCCGAATACGTGATGGACATCGTCGCGCCTCCGAAAGCCGCATTATAGCGCAAAAGAACGGCCCGGTCCCGTTTTAATCGGAATACGGCCATTTTCCCGGGGCGGTCGTTTACTAAGTCAGGGAGATATGATAATAATAGGCCTCGGGTCCGACCCGGAAACGATCGACGATGGCGAAGAAAATCCTCTTTCAAGCGGCCGTGTCCGCGCTCCTCTTCCTCATCCTGTTCTTCCTCAGCGCCATCATCTTCTCCCAGGTCCTGCTCAGGAGCGAGGTCGTCACCGTGCCTGACCTCGTCGGCAAGAGCGTGACGCAAGCCCGAGCGGACCTGACTAAGAAGGACCTGTCCCTGGCCCTGAAAGGCACCGAGTCGAACGACCGGATCGATAAAGGCCTCATTTCCCGTCAAGAGCCGGCCCCGGGCTCGCGCATCCGCACCACGACCCCCGTCCAGGTGCTGACGAGCTCCGGGAGCGGCGTCGTCACGGTCCCCCCGCTCGCCGGTAGGCCCCTCGACGAAGCCCTGACCCTGCTCCAGGCCGCGGGCCTGACCCGGGGCAAGCTGTCCCAGGTCCACACAGCCCGCCTCCCCGCCGGCCGCCTGCTGGCCCAGAAGCCCGGCCCGGGGGCCGTCGTCGACCGCGGCTTTCCCGTGGGGCTCCTGCTCAGCCAGGGCGGCCTCGACACCCGCTACGTCATGCCCGACGCCATCGGCCGCCGCGCCGAGGCCGTCATCGACCGGCTCAACGCCTGGGGCTTCAAGGTCGCCGACCTCCGCTATGTCTATTACCCCGGGGCGGTCGCGGGCCTGATCGTCAAGCAGGACCCGCCCAACGGATATTGCGTCCAGAAGCGCAACCGCATCTCCTTCGAGGTCAGCCGCTAATGGCCCTCATCGCCCCGTCCATCCTGTCCGCCGACTTCTCCCGGCTGGGGGAAGCGGTCCGTCTGGCCGAGGACGCCGGCGCCGACCTCATCCACGTCGACATCATGGACGGGCATTTCGTGCCCAACCTGACCCTCGGCCCCCGGCTCGTTGCGGCCATCCGGAAGGAAACGCGCCTGCCGATCGACGTCCATCTCATGGTCGAGGACCCGCGGGCCTTCGTGCCCCTGTTCCGCGAGGCCGGCGCCGATTGGATCTCCCTCCATGTCGAGGCGACGGTCCACCTCCACAGGGACCTGAGCCTGATCCGGTCCCTCGGGGCCAAGGCCGGCGCCGCCCTCAACCCGGCGACCCCGATCGACACGCTCGAGGAGGTCTGGTCCGAGCTCGACTTCATCCTGATCATGTCGGTCAATCCCGGCTGGGGCGGCCAATCCTTCATCCCGTCCTGCCGGGCCAAGATCAGCCGCCTGCGCGGCCGGATCCGCGCCTTGGACCGTCCGATCCTCATCGAGGTCGACGGCGGCCTCAAGCTCGACAACGTCGAGGACATCCTCCGGGCCGGCATGGACGTCGTCGTCGCCGGCTCGGCGGTCTACGACGCTCCCGACCCCGCCGGGGCCGTTCGGGCCCTGAAAGAGATCGCCAGGAAAACGCCATGAGACACTCCGCACTCTCCAGGACCGCCGCCGGGCTCCTCCCCTTCCTCGTCCTCGTCGCCCTCGCTCCGGGCTGCAAGAAAAAGACGGTCACGCTCACGCCCGACCTGACCGCCTCGGATGAAGCCCTGTACAAGCTCGGCGAGGCCGAGATCAAGAGCGACATGGAGAAGGGCATCCTCTATCTTCGCCAGGTCATCGACTCGTTCCCCAAGAGCTTCTATGCCCAGCGGGCCAAGATCCTCATCGCCGACGCCTATTTCCGCAAGAGCGACGAGAGCAACATGATCCTGGCGGCGGCCGAATACCGGGAGTTCATCCGGACCTACCCGTACTCCCCGTCGGCCGCGTACTGCCAATACCAGATCGGCATGACCTTTTACAAGAAGATGCTCAAGCCCGGGCGCGACCCGGCCAAGACGATCCAGGCCCTCGCGGAGTTCAAGAGGGTCATCGCCGATTATCCCGCCAGCGACCAGGCCAAGCCCGCCCAGGAGAAGGTCCGGGACTGCGAGGAGCGCCTGGCCGCCCACAACGCCGACATCGCCATCAGCTACCACGACCGGAAGGCCTACCGGGCGTCGATCAGCCGCCTGCAGGAGGTCATGTCGACGTACCCGGAATACTCGCGTCTCGACGAGATCTATTATTATCTCGGCGACGACCACTTCTGGCTCAGGCAATATGACCAGGCCGCGCCTTTCTTCGCCAAGGTCGTCTCGGACTATTCCGGGAAGAAGCTGGCCGATAAAGCGTCGAAGAAGCTGGCCGAGATCGAGAAGCTTAAGGCCGCCGCCGTGGCCGCCGCGGCCAAGCCGAAACCGAAAAAGAGCTGACCCCGCGGGGTTGGGAGGTTCCTGATGGGAGAGCGCACCCGACGGCGGAGAGGCCTATCGATCCTCGTCCTGTCGGCCTTCGTCGCCGCGGGCGGGCTCGCGGCGGAAGGGCCGAACGTCAAGTCCCTCGCGGCCGGCCTCGGCTACGACCATTTTGCCCGAACGGTCGTCTGGTCCGGCGAAGACGGAGCTTCGAAGATCCTGACCCACGCGCTCGCGGCCCGGGCCGAGATCGGCCTCCGGAGCGGCCTCGTCTTCAGCCTCAGTCTGGGGTTCGCCCTCACGGACCTCTCCGCCCAGACCTTCGCCACCCTGCCCATCAGCCTGGAGCTCGGGACCGCGTCGCTCAAGGGATTTTCCCTCGCCGCGGAGGCCGCCGTCCCGGTCAGGAATTTCGGCGACTTTGAGATCGGAGCGGCGGGCCGGATCGTCTATTCCTTCGGGATCGCCCGGTCGTGGCCGCTCGAGGGCTTCGCCGTCGATGGCCGGGCGACCGGCGAGCCGACCTGGTTCGAGGTCTCCGTCGGCCCGCGGATCGCTTACCGCGCCCTCGGCCGGGTCGTCCCGTTCGCCGAGCTCGGCGCGCGTCTGCTCTGGGCGGGCTTCCGGATGTCGGAGACGCTGGGCGAGCTCACGGGCGTGGAGACGAAACATGTCCGGGGGGACTTCGCGCTGGCCCTCGCCGCCGGCGCCGACGTCCGGGCGACCGACCGGTTCACGGTTCGGGCCAAGGCCGGGATCACGCCCGCGTCGGGACGGGCCGACGGCCTTCTCAGCCTGAGCGTGCTGTACAGCTTCTAAGCGAAGGAGACGATCATGGCACGAGCGATCGGACGGTGCATCCGGGCCCTCGCGGCCGTCGCCCTGGTCATTCTCTCCGGCTGCGCGCCCGCGGGCATCGCGCCCACGGGGGCGGCCCAACTGCCGGGCCGCGTTTCCGAGCTGGCGACGCGCGGCCCCGGCGCCGCTCTCGGATACGCGCCCGACCGGGTCCTCATCCGCTTCCGACCGGACGTCGCCTCGGTCAACGCCGAGGAGACGCTGCGCTCCTACGGCTTCCCCTCGGTCCGTCGGATCGCCGCGATCGGCGTCTACAGCGTGCGGACGGCGCCGGGTGTCTCCGTCGCCGAGACCCTGGCCGCGCTCAGCCGGAACGGCGAGATCGAGGCCGCGCGTCCCGATCCCCGGGTCAGGATGGCCGACGTCCCCAACGACACCTATTTCGCGACCTATCAGCACAATCTCCGGAATCCGGGCGGCCTTCTCGACATCGGCGGCGGCATCCGGCTCCAGCTCGTGGCGGGCGCCGACATCAAGGCCCTGCCGGCCTGGGACACGGCCCAGGGCGACCCCGAGGTCGTCATCGCCGTCCTCGACACCGGCGTCGACCGGGATCATGTCGACCTCGCCGCCAAGGTCCTTCAGGAGGGGCACGATTTCGCCAACGACGACGACGACGCCTCCGACGACCACTGGCACGGGACCCATGTCGCCGGGATCGCAGCCGCCGACACGAACAACGGGGCCGGCATCGCCGGCGTCGCCCGGAACTGCCGCATCCTGCCGGTCAAGGTCCTCGACCGGAACGGGGACGGCTACTACAGCTGGATCATCGACGGCATCATCTGGGCCGCCGACCGGGGCGCCGACGTCATCAACCTCAGCCTGGGCGGGGACGTTCCGGACTCGTTCCTCGAGGACGCCTGCAAGTACGCCCACGACAAGGGCGCCGTCATTGTCGCCGCAGCGGGCAACGACGGGACGGAGGGCGTCCTTTACCCAGCCGCCTACGACGAGACCGTGCTGGCCGTGGCCGCGAGCGACTACGCCGACGCGATCGCCTCGTTCTCGAATTTCGGGCCGGAGATCGACGTGGCCGCCCCGGGCGCCTGGATCCTCGGCCCCGTGCCCCAGACCTATGTCGGGCCCGAGGAGCTCCCCTTCGTTTTCGCCTCGGGGACGTCGGCCGCGGCCCCGCACGCGGCCGGCCTGGCCGCCCTCATCCGCAGCCTCAAGCCGGATCTCACGCCCGACGAGATCATGTGGGTCATCCGCTACTCGGCGGACGATATCAACCGGACCACGCTCCCCGGCCGGGACGGTCACGCCGGCTACGGCCGGGTCAACATGCAGAGGGCCCTCGTCCCTTACATCCTCGACTAGACCCGTGACGCCATGATCAGGTTCCTGAGGATCAGGAATTTGGCCACGATCGAGGCCCTGGAGATGCGCCTCGACCCGGGCTTCTCCATCCTCACCGGCGAGACGGGCGCCGGCAAGTCCATCATCATCGACGCCATTCGCCTTCTGCTCGGCGAAAAAGCCACGCCCGACCTCGTCCGGACAGGGGCGAAAGAGGCCTTCGTCGAGGCCGTCTTCGGCGTCGCGGGGCGGCCGGTCGATCTCTCGGGCCTGCCCGAACCCGAAGAGGGCGAGCTCCTCGTCCAGCGCTCCGTCACGGACCAGGGGACGGGCAAGGCCTTCGTCAACGGGGCGCTCGTTCCCATCCGCCGTCTCCGCGAGGTCGGCGGCGAGCTCATCGACATCTACGGCCAGAACGACCACGTCTTCCTTCTTCACCTCGAGAACCACCTCGGCTACCTCGACGCGGCCTTGGACGCCCCCGGGCTCGTCAGCGACACGGCCCGGTCGGCCCAGGAGCTCCGGCGCCTGCTTCAGGAAAAGCGTGACCTCGAGGCCCGGGAGCGCGAGCGCGAGGACCGCCTGGACTTCATCGCCTACCAGCTCAAGGAGATCGAGGCGGCCGGCCTCAAGCCCGGCGAGGACGAGGCCCTGCTCCGCGAACGCGAGATCATCAAGAACGCCGGGCGCATCGCCGGCCTGGTCGACCGGGCCCTGGACCTGGCGTATCTCGGCGAGGAGGCGCTCATCCCCCGGCTGGCCCGGCTGCGCGCGACGCTCTCCGACCTGGCCGCCTTCGACTCGGGCTTCGCGGAATTCGACCCGGGGCTTCAGGACGGCTCCATCCTGCTCCAGGAGGCGGCCGACGCCCTCGTCCGGTTCAAGGACCGCCGGGCCGGCGCGCCAGAGGACCCCGAGGCCGTCGAGGAGCGGCTGAGCGTCGTCGAGAAGCTCAAGCGCAAGCACGGCGGGACCGTCGAGTCCGTCCTGGCCCGCGCCGAGGCCCTTCGGGCCGAGCGGGCCGGCCTCCAGACAGGGCGGGAGCGCCTCCAGGAGCTTGCGGACCTCGTCGCGGACCGGTTCGGCGAATACGCGGCCCTGGCGGAGCGTCTCGGCGCGGCCCGCCGGAAGGCGGCGGAGAATCTGGCCCGGACGGTCGAGAAGGAGATCGCGCTGCTCGGCATGACCAAGGCCCGC
>Ga0136653_10000284_pt1 | contig 26451 bp, 18 predicted proteins | sample LakKivw275mmetaG_FD_94866 | JGI IMG/M metagenome (GOLD analysis project Ga0136653, IMG submission 94866) | Anoxic lake water microbial communities from Lake Kivu, Rwanda to study Microbial Dark Matter (Phase II) - Lake Kivu water 275m metaG... | ecosystem: Environmental > Aquatic > Freshwater >...
CTGTACTATTATATCCATATTGGACTTATCCATCAATACTCCTTTGCTATTTACGTCGGTCGATTTGCCTAATGATCAGGATTTTAGTAATACATCTACAGTCAACCATGAACTTCACTCAACCTCAACTGCATTACCATAATCCCAATCAGTGAGATACCATCTCCCTGCATCGAATCAATAACCTGGACACGGTAATCAGCATTGAAGGGATGTAGTAACACCTGCTGGCGCTGGTGATCGAACTGGATACGTTTGAGAGTGATGCCACCGTTTAGTCTGACCGCACAGACAGAACCATCCGTATTGCTCCAGTCATCCTTTCTCTGGATCACTACGATGTCGTTATTCATGATCTGAGGCTCCATGCTTTGTCCATTTACTCTGAATACCATATAGTTGTCGATCTTGTCCTTGAGGTATATCCGCGGTAATTCCACGAAATTGTCATAGTCAAAATCCTCTGCCGCTTTTACCGGCATTCCGGCGGATATTTCCGCAAGTATAGTCAGTAAGATCGTACATCTGTAACTGCGGTTTCACTTTATCTTTATTCTGATCACCGCCTAACGTGGCTGCCACATTCACTCCCTGTGGTTGTTTTAGGCTTGACCAACACCTATTCGGGTGATAATCTTCATCTGCGAACAACAATATTAATCTGATTAATCAGGTCAAGACTTTTTATATTTGGTGTGAGATTAAGCGGCGGATATATAATTGAACTGCTCATAGCCCCAATTTTTCCTTGACAGTATGGTGTAAATAAAATTTACAGTTCCCATGTCAACAAATCTACAGCTGTCGAGGTGGATATGCCGGAAAGATTGTATAAGAGAATGCACAGTTTCATCGCTGAGCGTTTCGCTCTGCCCAAAATAGTGGATCTGCTCAGCGACACTTCGACCAGCCATTTACTGGAGATCTCGGGAAAATCCGGCACAGGAAAATCCTATTTGATCCAGCCTTTGGTGGATGCGCTGCAGGAAAGCTATGGCCAGGTGAAGTTCTTTACTCCCCATCCTTTGTGTTTCAATCAGTTCAACGAAGTGATCCGGCTGCTGTGCGATGTTGAACAGGAGGAGCTGAATGAACTCTACAAGGAGCACCATCAGCAATTCCACACCAGCCGCAAGCATGATTTTTTCTTCTTTATCACCGAGCAGCTCAACAGCCGCAAGCTATTGCAGCCAAGGGTGCTGATCATAGACGATTGTGATGTGCTGGACCTGTTTACCCGCGAATATCTGCAATATTTGGTTCAGTATGCGGAGGAGGCGGGCATCCAGATCGTGGCGATCTCCCAGACCCGGCTGTTTTCCTTTTCGGAAGTGGAATACATCCCGGCGCTAACCGTGGATGACCTGCAGAAGCTGCTGCAACTCACCTTCCCGGAAGCGGAACTGGGTTATGCCAAGGAAAGCGAGATCCTGCACAAGATCACCACCGGAAATCTGATGATCGTGGAGAAGATACTGTTGGAAATGCTAAGCGGCAATACGAAGGGCAGCTTCGACCTCAGCCCCTTTCTGGACAAGACCTACGATCCCACCCAGATCTTCAACGAGACCATAACTGGGCTTTCCGATCACCAGAAAGAGCTGCTGATCAGCATGTTCCTCCTCGATTCCGCTTTCAGTGAAGAGCATTGCGCCACTCTGGGCCTGCACAAGAATGGCCGGAAGGATAGCGAGCAGCTGCGGCAGATCGGTTTGCTGGGTTGCTATGACTCCCCCTGCACCGCGCAGAAAAAGGGTTCGCTCTATCAATGGTTCGAGCTGCATTTCAGCGAGCTGCCGCCCCAACTGATCCAAAAGATCATCACCTTGCTGAAGACCAACAAGCTGCTGCCTCAGGTGAGGATCAGGCTGATGATGCTGATGGGCAGGTATGAAGCCGCCCTGTTCGAGCAGGTTTCACGGTATCTGAACCTGTTGAGCGACAATGAAAGCCTGCTGCAAATCTATGAATATCAACTTCAGCACAGCAGGAAGGATTTGGACCTGCTGCAGATCCACAAACAGATCGCGATCGCCTATGCGGACATGAATCAGAAGGACAAGGCGGTGGAGCATCTGCGCCAGTGCCTGCATCTGTGCACCGATCATTCCCAGCCGGCGGAGGAGATCATCTACCTGCTGGCGAACAACCTCTTTGCCGTCAATTCCAGCGCCTTCGCCCTGGAGATCATCAAAAAGTATTCCCCCCGCACCATGGATCCCTATTGGAAAGCCAGGATCCTGTTGCTCAAAGCCGATATTCTCACCGAAGTGGAGGAATTCAACGAAGCCTTCGAAGTTCTGGATGAGGTGTTGCGCTTCATGAGCAACCTGGAGGACAAGACCAAACGCTATCTGGTTCAGGCCGAAGCTAAAAAAACCAAAGGCAAGATCCACTACTATATCAACGAATGGGACCAGTCCGAAGAAGCCTTCAAGGACGCCGAGACCATGTATGAACTGGCCCTGGACCACATCGGCTTGGCAGCCATCTATAACAACCTGGGCGTCCTCTATATGTTCCAGGGCGATTGGGAAAAGAGCGAGCAATATTTCCTGCGCAGCCTGAATCTGGAAAAAGAGCATTACAACTTGAACGGCATCTCCGTGTGTTACAATAATCTGGGCGGGTTGATGGATGACAAGGGCGATCACCACCGCTCGCTGTATTACCTGGAGGAGGCGCTCAAGCTTCAGAAGATGCTGAACGAGCCCTACAACATCACCAATATCTACAACAACATCGGCGTAACCTGGATGGACCACAATGAATTCGAAAAAGCCGAGGATGCGCTGAAAAGATCACTGCAGACGGCGCTCGATTTCGGCTTTTTCCGCAATACGGTGGCGTCGCTGAACAACCTGGGTGGGCTCTATTTCAAAAAGGGTGACTGGAGCCAGTCCATCGGCTATTATGAACAGGCGATAAAGAAATCGGAGGATAACAACTTCAATGAGGGGCTGCTGCGTTCCTTCAACAACCTGGGCGAAGTGTATGAAAAGCAGAATGAGCTGAACCTGGCTTACGACCTCTATTTCAAGGGATTGGAGCTGCTACCCACGGTGAGCGACGAATATATCAAAGCCGAGCTTTATGGCAATCTGGGCAGCCTGCTCACCAAGCTGCACCGGTTCAAGGAAGCCTATTCCTATCTGGTGGAAAGCCTGGATTTCTTCAAATCCCTGAACGCCCGGGACAAGATCATCGAGGGCTATCAGAAACAGGCCTATTACTTTATCCTCACCCGCAACTACGAGAGCGCGGACTATTACATCACCCAGGCGGAAAAGATGGCCACGGAGCAGAACCGGCAGTTCGAGATCGGACGGGCGCATTATCTGAGGGCGTTGCTGGAACGCAAGAACCACGAAGCCGCCAAAGAACACCTGCACAAAGCCATAGAACTATTCGTGGAGACCGCCAACAACTTTGAACTGTCCCAAGCCAACTATGAACTGGCAGAGGTGCTGTTCGATCTCAAGGAGTGGGAACCGGCGCTGCAGATCCTGAAGAACAACAAGAAGATCATTCAGCAGTACAATTCCATCAAGCTGTTGGAACAGAACGACATCCTGATGCAGAAGATCTCGCGCGAGTATTCCGTGCAGATGAAGGATGTGAAGTTCGAGGAAAACCTGCTGAACCAGTTCTATGAGATCACCCAGAAGCTGAACACCATCTCCGATCTCGATGTGCTGATCGAGCAATCGCTCAGCAGCCTGGTGGAGATCTCCGAAGCCGATGGTGGCATTCTCTGCCTGCATACCAGCGGCGCTCTCCCGGATTCCTGGGATTATAAGATCTACCGCAATTACTCTGATGACGACAAATTCTATGACACCTTCCTGAACCTGTGTACCCAAGTGTATCAGTCCAACCAGTTGGAAAATTACAAGCAGCCCCACTTCGCGCCCACCTACAACAACATCCTGGTGATACCGCTTTCCATCCGCAAGAATGTGATGGGTGTGGTGTTGCTTTTCTCCAAAAGCGGATCGCACTATTTCTCGGAAAGGATAATTAACCTGCTGAACGCGCTGTGCAACCAAGTGATCGTGATCATCGAGAACATCCGTTCCGCCAATCTGGAAAAGACCCATGCCATCATCCGCGAGCAGCTCAACGCCGCAAACCTCTATGCCAACATCATTGGCAAAAGCCCGGAGATGCTTAGGATCTTTGAAGTCATCGAAAAAGTGAAGGACACACCCACCACGGTGTTGCTGGAGGGGCCCAGCGGAACGGGAAAGGAACTGATCGCCCGGGCTCTGCATTACAGCAGCAACCGCAGCAACAAAGCCTTCGTGGCCCAGTATTGTGGCGCTCTGCCGGAAACGCTTCTGGAAAGCGAGCTATTCGGGCATGTGAAGGGTTCCTTCACCGGAGCTGCCTATGATAAAAAAGGCCTGTTCGAGATCGCGGACGGCGGCACCTTTTTCCTGGATGAGATCGCCGACATCAGCCAAAGCACCCAATCCAAGCTGTTGCGGTTCCTCCAGGAAGGCGAGATCAAGCGTGTAGGCGCAACCAAGACCGAAAAGGTCAATGTCCGTGTGGTCTGCGCCACCAACGTGTCCCTGCTCGACCGTGTGAAGAGGGGTGATTTCCGGCTCGATCTCTATTACAGGTTAAACGTGATCCGGATCGAAGTGCCACCACTGAAAAACCGTCCCGGCGACATCCCCCTGCTGGCCATCCATTTCCTGGACAAATATAACAAACGCATGAACAAGAATGTGTTGGGCATCACCGATGAGGCGATGAAGACCCTGGAGCAATATGACTGGCCCGGCAACGTGCGCCAACTGGAGAATGAGCTGGAACGCGCCGTCACTCTGGCGGAGGACGGAACTTTCATCAAAAATAACGACTTCTCCGATGAAGTGCACCGTTTCATGGAAAACATGAAGACCATCAGCATGCTTTCCAGCCGGAAATCCCTGAAGGATGCCCTGGAGGAGCTGGAACGTAAAATGATCCAGGAAAGCATGGAAGCCGTGCAGTGGAACCAGACGCAGGCAGCACGGGAACTGGGCATCTCGCGTCAGGGCTTGATCAAAAAACTCAAGCGCTACAACATGTATAAGGAAGAGGACTGATCCGGGATCGGTATGGCAGTTCCTGAGAGCAGTACTGAGTCTTTTGTTCAAACTCTGAACTTCGTTGCGATCGATATCGAGACCACGGGGCTGGATTATCAGACTAGTGAGATCATCGAACTGGCCGCCATCCGCTTTCAAAACGGGGAACCGGCAGAGCGGTTCGAAACCCTGGTGAAACCACGCAAAGGGGTGCCCAAATTCATCGAGTTCCTCACCCATATCTCGCCTCAGGAACTGAATAACGCACCTTCGGTCAAAGAAGCCTTGAAAGACCTGGCCGCTTTTATCGGCAACGATGTCCTGGTGGGGCATAACGTTGGCTTTGATCTTGGTTTCATTAATCATTATAGTATCCTCTCTGGCAGGTCACCCCTGTCCCACAAGAGCTGGGACACCTCGGAGCTGGCACGAATCTATCTTCCCTTCACCACCGACCACAAACTTTCCACGCTGGTCAAGCATTTTGAGCTCAACCTGGAAAACGCCCACCGCGCCACAAACGATGCCACCGCCACCGGAAACCTGCTGATCGCCCTCAGCGAACATATCCTGAAACACTATTCCCTGCTCACCAATGCCCGCCTGCTGGATCTCAGCAAACAGGCGAAGCTGGATGATTCATTGTATAACTTCCTCTATAAGCTGGTGGAATATCAACGCCGCCATGCCCTGCTAGGCAGGAAACCACAACCGCCGGACGTGGCCAAAGACAATGTGGTCGACCATCAGGAAGTGCCCTATCACCGCATCGATGTCGTGGATACTTTTTCCCCCACCGGATTGTTTTCCCGAAAATTCGGCAGGTTCGAATTCCGCAGCGGGCAACTGGAAATGGCCAGACTGGTGGACACCTGCTTCAGAGACCAAAAACACCTTTGTGTGGAAGCGGGGACGGGAGTGGGAAAGTCCTTTGCCTATCTGGTGCCGGCGATCGCTTTTTCCGCCAGAACCAAAACCAAGGTGGTGGTTTCCACCAACACCAAAAACCTCCAGGAACAGCTCTTCTATAAAGACCTGCCCCAGCTCAAGGAGATCGTGCCCCTGCCCTTCAAAGCGGCTCTGGTCAAGGGAAGGGAAAACTATATCTGTGAACGCCGCTGGGAAGAGGTGATGCAGGAACAGACCCGTGGCATCAGTCCCTACGACGCCCATGCGCTGCTCTATCTATTCATCTGGAAGATGCTCACCAAGTCCGGTGATGTCTCTGAAAACTCCTCCTTCGACCGCTCCCGCTTCAGCATCATGTGGCGAAAAGTGTGTTCCGACCGCTTCCTCTGTATGGGAAAGAAATGCCCTCATGCCACCAGATGCTATGTGCTCAGCCTGCGCAAACACATTGAGACCGCCTCCATCGTGGTGGTGAACCATTCCCTGTTGCTGGCGGATCAGCGCATGGACAATACAACCTTGGGCGAATTTGAATATCTGGTGGTGGACGAAGCGCACAATCTGACCACCGCGGCGGTAAAGCATCTGGGCTTTGACCTCTCCTACGCCGAACCGCTCAATTTCTTCAATCAACTATCCCCGGCCCATAAACAGCGCAGCGGATTTCTGCAGCAACTTCAGAATACCCTCGACAAGAGTGTCATCAGCGAAGCTGGCAAGGATCAGGTGAAAAACCTGTGCAGGAATCTGGGGGAACAGATCACCGCTCTGCGCAAGATCGCTCTCGAACTCTTCACTGAAGCAGGCAAGAAATGCACGGAAGCAGATAGCTATGGCAAATTGCGCATCAAATCCCCCGCTGATTTTACCGCCCTTTATACCCTCCTGGGGGCTCTGGTTACGGCTTGGAAGGAATTCCAGAAGGAACTGCAGGCCTTGTTCAATGTCGTGTCCACCTTCAACAGCAAACAAATGCCCACTTATGATACCTACTTCGACAGCCTGAACGCTTTTGTGATGAGATCCGCGGAGACCGAAACCAAACTGCTCACCCTGGAGAATCCCGATCTGGACAACAATGCCCTCTGGATCGAGAATCAGGCAAAAAGCGAGCGGAACATACCCACTTCCATGCTCTGCTACGCTCCGGTGGATGTTTCCCAACAGCTATTCGATCTGCTCTACAATGTTGTACCCAGCATTGTCTTCACCTCCGCCACCCTGGCTTTGCGGGGTTCCTTCAAGTATTTCTATGGCCAGAGCGGCCTCAGTCTGGTGGCGGAAGATCGCATCAGCCAAGCGATCGTGGATTCGCCCTTCGATTTCGACACCCAAAGCCGTCTGATGATCGGCAGCTTTCTGCCCGAGCACAAGGACAGGTTCTTTCTGAATCAGGCTTTGGGCTGTGTGGAACAGATCATCACCACTACCAATGTGGGTACCATGATCCTTTTTACCAGCTACAAAGACCTCAACTCCGTCTATGACCATATTGGCGACACCCTCTATCACAGCAAGCGACCCTTTTTTGCCCAGGGCAAAGCCGGCAGCCGTTCCTCCATCCTGGAGGAATTCAAGCGTTACAACAACGCCGTGCTCCTGGGCACCAGCTCCTTCTGGGAAGGAGTGGACATCCAGGGCGAGTCGCTTTCCCTGCTCATCCTGTTCAAACTTCCCTTCCAGGTACCTTCCGAACCTGTGGTGGAAGCCCTGATCGACAAACTGGAACGCGAGCAGAAGGATTCCTTCATGCATTTCATGCTGCCCAATGCCCTGCTCAGGTTGCGCCAGGGTTTCGGACGCCTGATCCGCAGCCGCAGCGACCGGGGGGTTGTCCTCATCATGGATTCCCGCGTTTCCAAAAAAAAGTATGGAGAATACTTCAAACAAGTGCTGCCCACCAAATGTCTGGAATTAAGAAGCGAATTGGAACTGCTCAGCGAGGTCAGCCGTTTTTTCACCAAGATCTGAGGTGATACCATCATTACCGACCTGCTTTACCAACAGTTTCCAGAATTGATCGCCGAGGGGATCATCCGTTTCGAAGTTCCGCTCAAGGACTATTGCAGTTTCCGGATCGGCGGGCCGGCGGAGGTGTTCTGCAGCCCCCGGACCCAAAGCCAATTAATTGACCTGCTTATCTTTGCGCTTGAACATCAAATGCCATACTTTATCTTGGGCAAGGGATCCAATTTACTGATAAGCGACAAGGGTGTGGACGGCATGATCATTCATACCGCCGCCCTGAACAAGATCAGCCATGACGAAAACTATGTCAGCGCCTTCTGTGGAGCCCGCCTCAAGGACCTCTGTGATTATTCCCTGAAGCAGGGTTTGGCGGGATTGGAATTTGCCAGTGGCATTCCCGGCAGCGTGGGTGGAGCGGTGTTTATGAATGCCGGCGCCTATGGCGGTGAGATCAAGGATGTCCTCTATTGCAGCAAATGCCTCCTCCCCACCCTGGAAGCCCTCAAATCTGCTCAGCGGATCATCCATTTACCTGCACAAGCCCATGAGTTTTCCTACCGCCACAGTAGCTTGCAGAATCTGGGCTACATCCATCTCAGCAGCGTGTTTCGTCTCCAACCGGATAACCCGGCCCAAATCGAAGCCCGGATGCGTGAACTGGAACTACAACGTTGGGACAAGCAACCGATGGACCTGCCCAGCGCCGGATCAGTATTTAAAAGGCCTGCGGGGCATTTCACCGGCAAACTTGTGGACGACTGTGGCTTAAGGGGTTACCGGCAGGGTGGGGCGGCGGTGTCGGACAAGCATTGTGGATTTATCGTGAATTTGGGCGACGCCACCTGCGCTGATGTCATGGCGGTGATCAGGCAGGTGCAGGAGACCGTGTTCAAGCGTTTTGGAGTGAAGCTGGAGCTGGAGTTGCGGCTATTGGGAAGACAATGAAAAAGCCTGTCTCCCAATACCTTCTGCCTTCGCTCTTTTTACTTGCCCTACTACTCATCTGGCAGATACTGGGGTCAAAAGCCAAAATCGCCTTTTGGGTGCTGCCTGCCCCGCTTGAGGTGGTAAGGGTATTTTCAGAGCACCCCCAGCTGTTCTGGCAGCATTTGAAACCCACGCTGTGGGAAAGCTTCAGCGGTCTTCTGCTGGCAGTGGCGCTGGGCTCCCTGACCGCTGTGGGCATGCACAGTTCACGGGTACTGAAACAGATCTTCTATCCCTATCTGGTTGTCTCGCAAACCATACCCATCATCGCCGTGGCGCCGTTGATCGTCCTTTGGTTCGGTTATGGCATCCCAGCCAAGATCTTTGTGGTGGTGCTGGTCTGCTTCTTCCCCATCGCTTTAGGACTCTATGACGGACTGAAACAGGTGTCCGTGGAGCAGATCCGCCTGCTCAAGGCCATGGGCGCCAGTAGCTGGAAAATATACCGCCACTTGAAGATACCGGCTTCCTTACCGGCTTTTTTCACAGGATTGAAACTGGCCGCCACCTACAGCGTGATGGGTGCCGTGATCGGTGAATGGCTGGGGGGCAACGCCGGTTTGGGCATCTATCTGACCCGCGCCACCAAATCCTTCCGCACCGCCCATGTTTTTGCAGCAATAGTGGTTATCATTCTGCTCAGCCTGCTGATGTTCGGTTGCGTGGCGCTGCTCGACCGTCTTCTGCTGGGCTGGCACTATAAGAAATTGGACGAATTCGAAGATACTTCCGGTTAGGATCGCTCCTTCACCGGTAAAATATAGGTCTATACTCTTTACTGATTACAGTTCCAAGCGTCAGAATTTATTCTCGGAGATGGCAGATGAGAGAAATCACTGTCCATGGTACAAGCGTTTGGTGAATTTATAGATCATCCGCTTGTCGACATTGAATCTCCAGCGCATCGCAGTACTCTTGACGTCCTGGATAAATCTCTGAGGGAAGTTCCCGTTCGGAATTACCTCCACAGCTCCGACAGTTCCGTTATAATTGATATAGAGCCGGACATCCAGTGAACCGGAAGCCTGCTGCACTGCTGCCGATTGTTGATAGAGCCTGTTCAGTTGCACATTATAGCCGCCGATGGCGTCTGAAACATTGCTCACATCCCGGCGGTAGCGGTCCGGAATGGGTGTGCCGGGATCGCCAAATACAGGCACACCATCCCTTCTGAAGCTGCTGATCACCATCGCCGGATCGCTGTAGATAGGCGGTGGAGTCTCTTCAACGGGTTCTTCCACCGGTGGTTCACTAGTCTGGGGTTGGGTTGAGGGTTGCTGTTGGGCAGGTTGTGTGCGCGGCACCTGCTCCTGATAGGGCACTTCCACCAAGGGCTCGCGTTCCGGTTGGGTCTTAACCACTTCAGTACTGTCGATCCCTGCGCCGGGAGCGGTTCTCTTCCTTCTGCCAAAATAGATGGCACTGAAGACGACTGCTGCCAGGATCACTATCACTACCACCCAAAAGAGCGTCTGGCGCGAGCTCGGGCGATTCAGGTCTTCTTCCGGAATCATGAACCTGGGTTCCTGTTCCGAACCGTTTTGCTGCTTGTCGTTCGAGTCAAAATCTTGCTTCATCACAGACTCCTTTGTTTAAAAAGATTATCCTTTCATGATCATAGGTATTCTGTCAAGCACAAATTTCCTCCTGCATGCCCACACAGGCTTGCGGACTTGATTTAAACGATTTTCAACCATACATTACAGTCATTCGGTTTGGATCGGTATCATAATCTAGCTGCTTGATTATTCACCTCTACCCAACCACACTGTCGATCACATCTGAACATAAGCATTGACAAAAAGACCAGTGATAAAAGGATGTATTTTCGCTAACCAAGGTATCAGAATAATATGACTGCTGTGCAAAATATCATCAGGTTCATCTTCAAGCTGCTGTTCGGCAGCTTCAATGGGATCCAGGTCTTCCTGTTTCCACTCACGCTGTTTTGGTGGATCGACAGCAGCAGTTTCTGGTATGCGGTAACCGGGTTGGTTACCATCAAGCGTCATTATTTCCCTCTCACCATCTTCCTGTTGCTGCTGTTCTACATCGCCTTTCTGATCCTGAAGAACCACAGCTATATCGTAGGCAAAGACAGCCTGTGGAACAATCCGGACAGGGGTGATTTCTTCGATGCGGTGATCGATATCCATGCCACCCTGATGATCACCCTGATCTGTTTTGGGCTGCTCTATGTGTTTGCTGCCTTCATGCGTTACTACTATGGCATCACAGTACACCTGAGAGTGATCTATCCCTTTGCCTTCCGTGCTTTCAGCATTCTGCTGATCCTCTATTATGTGGTGTTCTATTCCTGGCTAAAACCCTATCGGATCCGCAACCTCAGCATCAAGCGAGCCCGGCGCCTGCTGCAATGCTATTGGCGCAATCACCCTCTGGGCTTTGTATCCTATGTCCTCAATCTGGTGCTGATCATCATAGCTTGCAGTGTTGTATACCATTTCCTGGTGAAGAATCTGCTCCTGCCTTGCCTACCCACGCAGATTTCGCTGAAGGTGAAGATTCCGCTCCTGCCTTTGAGCCTGTCCACCCAGATTTCTCTACGGCTGTTTTTGATGCCGCTGAACAATATCTATGCCTTGCTCTATGATATATTTGTCTTTGCAGTGGCTTTTATGCTCTCCAATCTGCTGTTTTCCCCCTTCATGGCCATCTTTCGCCATCTTGCCGATAAGATCCATCCGGACACGCTGAGGCACCATGCCCAAAAAAATATCGCGGCGTAGAAGCAAACACCAGCGGCGCTCCGATCTCTGGATCTTTGTGATCATCGGGTTGCTCTCAGCCGCCCTGGTCTGGCTGATCATCCGCAAACCGGAAACATCCGATACTAGTAAAGAAGCTCCGCCGGAAGAGGTCTCCGCCGAATCCACAGAATCAGAGCAGTCCCGGCTTGACAATAGCATCCGTACGGCTCTGGACAAACTCGGTATTCCCGATCGGGGCTTCACCAGGCGCGAGCGCGAGGGTGTGGTGTTCTATAATGTGTCCATCGACAGGACAGTGATGGATCTCACCTTTGCCAACATGATCATCAAGAGCGAAGCGGAACGAGGAGGCGCTACCCTGAGCGCAGGAACAGACAAAGCGGGCAGGCAAACTCTGAACTTTACCCAGGCTGGCAAAGCCTATCAGGTCAATCTGGTTTACGACAGCAAACCCTATGCCCATAAAACTACGCCGAAGTATATCAGCATCGTGGTGGACGACTTCGGTTCGATTGGCGGTGAGCTGCTACAGGGATTTCTGAACCTGCCTGCCGAGGTAACCTTTGCCATTTTCCCGGATATGCCAAATTCGATCCACACCATGCAGCAGGCACAAACCCAAGGCAGGGAAACTCTGATTCATGTGCCGATGGAACCGATCGGCTATCCCAGGGTCGATCCGGGTAAAAATCCCATCCTGGTTCAGATGGGCGAAGCGGAAGTGGAGAAACTGCTCACCCGTTTCATCCACCAGATGCCCGATTGCATCGGTATCAACAACCATATGGGCAGCTTTGCCACCACCGATCCTGATGTGATGGCGCGTGTGATGAAAGTGCTGAAATCCCATGGTAAAATGTTTCTGGACAGCCGCACCTCAAATGTATCGGTGGCCTATCAGACTGCCCAACGCTTCCATATCCCGGCCTTTCGCAACGACATTTTTCTCGATTCACCCAATGTTTCCGCTGCCACCTTTGAGCAGAAACTGGCGCAGATCAAGACCATGAGCGCCACCAACAGCAATATCATAGCCATCACGCATTGCCACAATCAGGAGAAGCTGGATTACCTGAACCGCTTCATCGCCCGCCTCAGACAGGAGGGCTTCATCCTGATCCCACTATCCCGCAGCGGCAAATATGACGTGCCGCCAATAAGTTGAGCAGCTTATGAATATCCTCATCTCCATCCTGATGGGCATTCTGCAGGGTCTCACCGAATTTCTGCCCGTGAGCAGCAGTGGCCATCTGGTTTTGGCCCAACACTTTCTGGGAGTGGAACAGGGCGAAAATCCCATGTTCGAGATCTTCCTCCATCTGGGTACCCTGCTGGCGGTAATCTTCTATTTCCGCACACTGATCTGGGACCTTCTGCGTTCCCTGCTCAGCTGGGGCAATACCCTGGACAGCCATCAGCACCGCCGCAACCGCACCATGGTGGTCTATCTGGCCCTTGCCACGCTGATGACCGGCATCATTTACCACTTTGCCGGGGATTGGTTCAAATCACTCTATCACAAGCCCTTGATTGTTTCCTTCATGCTGCTGGTGACCGGAGGATTGATCTTTATATCAGACTTTGTCCGCCATGGATCCATTCCCGCTTCCCAAATGGGTGTGATCCGCAGCGTGATTATTGGTGTGATGCAGGCAGTGGCGATAATTCCGGGGATCTCGCGTTCCGGTTCCACCATCTCTGGAGCTTTGTTCAGTGGAGTGAAACGCAGCGAAGCGGCGCAGTTTTCCTTTCTGCTGGCGATACCAGCGATCCTGGCGGCAAATCTGAGTGTTTTTTCTGATCTCAACGCTCTCTCCGCAAAGCAGTTTATCATCTATCTGCTGGGCTTCATCGCCTCCTTTGGGGTTGGCTATCTGGTGATCGCGGTGCTGATCCGCCTGATCCAAAGCGCCCGGCTGAAGTATTTTGCCTATTACTGTTGGGCAGTGGGCGGCTTTAGTATAGTACTGATCCTGTGGGGGCGGTTTTGAACCAGACCACCGCCCAAGAATTTTCGGAAGAACAGATCGCCCTGGGAACCAATTTCCTGTTGGTCGGCAGCGACGCATTCCTGATCGACAGCGTGGTTGACCGAATCCGCATTAGCCTGCGCCAACAGAATGAAGTGGACCTGGTGATCATCTATGGGGATGAGATCAAAAGCGCCCAGCTACTTGACCTGTTGGATGCCTACTCCGTGTTTTCGAATGCCAAGCTCATCCTGCTGCGCAATGCCGAAGCCCTGAAAAAGAAGGAACTGGACACCCTGGCAGACTATATCAAACAGCCTGCCGATATTCAGACCCTGGTGTTGGTGGCTGAGAAGACCGACCTCAAATTCACAGCCTGGAAGACGATCCGGGAGAAGTGTGTCTTGGTGGCTTGCGATCCACCCCGCTTTGCCGGACAGATTCGTCCCTGGCTGGACGGACAGCTTCAAAGGCTGGGCAAAAGCATGACCCCGGCTGCCAGCGAAACCTTCATTTCGCGCATCGAACTCGATTACGCCAATGCTTCCAATGAACTTCAAAAACTGGTGTTACTCACCCTCGACCGTCCCCAGATCACTGAACAGGATGTGTTGCGCTGCATCGGAACCTCCCGGGTGGGCACTTTGATCGATTTTTACCGCGCTCTGGGCAGCCGCCAGACCAGATCCGCCATGGATTTGCTGCAAAGGATGCTCAGCTCCGATTGGGAAACGCTGCAGGTTTTTTTTCAGATCAGCCGGTTCTACCAGATCATCTATCGGATTCTGCTCTTAAAAAAGGACCATATCAGCCCGGCGGAGATCGTGCGCAGCCATCTGGGTGAGCTCTTCGCCACCCAAAAACAGGAATTCGTTAATTTCACAAACAATTACAGCCTCCCTGAAGTCCGCGAAATCTTTGGTATCCTGCTGGAAACCGACGCCCGGATCAAACTCACCGCAGCTGAAGGCAACATCCTGCTTAGCCTCTGCCTGCTGAAGGCTCTCAAACAATGAAAAAACGGGGTATCCTGCTGCATATCACTTCCCTGCCGGGAGATTTCGGCATCGGAGATCTGGGCTATGATGCCTACCGTTTCGCCGATTATCTGGCGAAGCAGGGCTACACCTACTGGCAGATCCTGCCCCTCTACCATCCAGGGTATGGCAATTCCCCCTATAATCCAGTTTCTGCCTTTGCCTACAACCCTTATCTGATCAGCCCGGAACTGCTCTATGAGGATGGATTGATCGACAAACCCGATCTCGAGGCCGCTAAACTGCCCCGCAATTCCCAAGTGGCCTACGATTCGGTGTATCGGAACAAGGAACAATTACTCCAGATCGCTACCAAGAATTATCTATCCACCAATGATATAACTGAATATATTGAAAGCAATGCTTTATATCTAAAGCCCTATCTTGCCTATAATATATTGTGCAAGCTGTATGGGGACTGCACCTGGGAATTATACCGGCCGGAGCACCGGCATTTTTCGGAGCAGCTTTATGAACAATTGCTGGAAGAGTATCATAGCAGTATGCTGCAGACCGCCTGCGCCCAGATCCTGGTGCAAGAGCAATTGTTCAGATTTCGCTCCTATCTGCGCGAAAAGAAGATAATCCTGATCGGTGACATGCCGCTCTACCTTTCCTACCATAGTTCCGATGTCTGGGCAAATCAGCATTTGTTTGATCTGGACGCTGCCGGAAACCGGTTATCGGTGGCGGGAGTGCCACCCGACGCCTTTGCCGAGGAAGGCCAGCTGTGGGGAAATCCGCTCTATCGCTGGTCAGAAATGCAAGCCGACGATTTCAGACTTTTCCAGGACCGGATAGCCCACGCCTTGCGTTATCTGGACCTGCTGCGGCTGGATCATTTCATCGGTTATGTGAATTATTGGTCAGTCCCCTGCCCCCTTGATCCCAAAACCGGGGAACCAACCCTGCCCTTGGATGCCACCGCTGGCAGTTGGATCAATGCCTTGGGCGAGGAGTTTTTCAGCGTGGTAACCAACCGTTTTGGCATTGAACCATTCATCGCCGAAGACCTGGGAATTCTGAATGAAGAAGTCTGCCGCATCCGAGATCTGTTCGGTTTCCCCGGCATGATCATCCTGCAGTTCTGTTTCGAGGAAAGCGTGCCTAAAGTTGAAGAATATCCCACCGAACGCTTTATCTACACCGGCACCCACGACAACCCTACCGCTGCGGAATGGTATGCGGGCTTGGCGGAAGATTCTCCCAGCCGGTTGAATTTCCAGCAGTTCCTAAACGAAAATCCCTCCTTGTTTGATGCCAAACTGTTGCGTCATAAAGACCCGGGACAGGTGGTCCCGCAATTGATGATCACCATTGCTGAAGCTTCCGGATGCCAGAGAGTGATCATTCCGCTGCAGGATCTTCTGGGATTGGGTGCCGAAGCCCGGATGAACATTCCCGGCACTGCGCTGGGCAACTGGCAATGGCGTTTGGTTGATTTTCCGGGTGATCTTTCCGGAATCGACCACCCTTCAAACTGACCTCTCCCCCATTAGCATTACGGAATCATTACGGAGTCATTACGGAGTTAATCCGTAATGACTCCGTAATGATTCCGTATTGGTAACGGGAGCCAACCCAGTTCCGGGGAGCATACCATTGATCGTTTTTATACCGGAAACTGTAAGTGCCGCCGGAGGATATGGATACAAACCAGGGCTGGATTTGGTTTGGACAGATCGGATGAAATGTTTCAGATGTTATTCACCGATAGAAGATTGTCTGGCTTATGGTTGTCATTTCGTGTAAGCCATTCTGGATGGATCATTCTGATCACAGTGGCTAAAAACTTCTTGACGGTTTCGACCGAATAGAACAAATGGGTCGAAAATTCGAATAACAAGACGTACCATTTACACTATCAAGCAGTTCCAATAAACCATGAGGTATGAATGACGAACATCGCACCCGATAAGAAAAACCGGATCATCGCTGTTGCCACCGACCTTTTTGCCCATTTCGGATATCAAAAGACCTCTGTGAACGAGATTGCCCGTGAGGCCAACATCGGCAAAGCGACGATCTACTATTACTTCCAGTCCAAGGAAGACATCTTCCTGGAAGCAGTGCAGATCAAGGCGGAAGAGCTGTTCGAATGCCTGCGTGAGCAACTGGCTGCCCAGGATAGTTTTGAAGGAAAACTGAGCAGCTTTTTACGCCTGCCGCTCAAGTACATTTACGAGAATATGCCCATTTTGCTGGAAAGCATGAAGCAGCTTCCCCTGATGTATCTCGAGAAGCTGGAGGAGCTGCATAATGCCTCTCACAACCGGATGTTTATGATCCTGCAGGAGATCATGGATTTTGGCAAGCAGCAGGGCATTATCAACGAAGAGATCAGTTCCGAGCGCTTCAGTGAGATCATCAACGACTGGTTCCTGATCGGCGACACGGACTTCGTGGTCAAGGATATTGACCGCCTGATGCGAAGGATCGAGCGAGACCATGAATTGATCATCAAACTGATAATGTATGGCATAATCAAGAGGAAATGACATGAAACGAATGATCCTATCGATGGCGATCGCCTTCTGGCTGGCCTGCCTTTCCGCAATCAGCCTGGAAGAGAGCATCGAACTTGCCCGTAAAAACAACAAGACCCTGCTGATGGCCAAGGAAGACATCCATAAGGCGGATCAGACCTATTACGATGTGCGGGGAAACCTGCTGCCGCAATTGACCCTGCAGGGTGGCTACCAGCTTTCCAAGACCTATCTGCCGGATTCGGCCCTGCCCTCGCCGGTAAATTTCTCCGCCGGGCTGGATTCCCTGACCGCCACCGACAATGAATATTATCTGGGAGCAGTGCTGGATAATGTGGTTAATTCAATGATCCCCGCCTCGCCGGTGAATGAAGGTTCGCTGGCGGTCCAGCTGCAGATGCAGCAGGTATTGTTTCTGGGTGGAAAGCTGATCAACGGCATCAGGGCGGTAAGCCGCTACCGCAGTATCCAGAGGCTGCGTTATGAACTGACGGAACAGGAGGTGGTGCTCTCCACCACCGAGCTCTTCTACCAATGCTTGCTGGCCCAAAAACTGTATCAGGTGCAACAGGAGGGCTTGGAAACAGCCCGCCGCCATCTGCGCAGGGTGGAAGCATTGCAGACCGAGGGGCAGGTATCGGAATTCGACCTGCTGCGCGCCCGGCTGGAAGTGGCGAAGCTGGAGCCCCAGGTCTTGCAGGCGGAAAACAACTTTGCCCTGGCTAGTGCAGCCTTCCGCAAACAGATCGGCTCCGAGGACGAAACGGTGCTGCCGGAAGGGGAATTCATCCTGCCCCTGGAATTCACGATCAGCTTGGATGAAGCCATTGCCCAAGGACTTAAGAACCGGATCGAATTGGAATTGGCGGACATCAACAGCCAGGTGAAACAGATCCAGTTGAACGCCGAAAAGGGCAATTATCTGCCCAATGTGGCGCTGCAGGCCAATGCCTCATTATTCACGGCTGCAGACGATTTTGGAATCGAACGCAAGGATTTCGGAACCAATTATAGTATAGGCATCGGTATCCAGATCCCGCTGTTCACAGGTTTTTCCAACACCGCCAAACGCAAACAGGCAAAGCATGATTACCTGCAGGCCAGGCTGCAGCAGAAGGATTATGAGGAGCTGATCAGGCTGCAGATCAAGCAGGACCACCAGAAATTGCAGCACGCCTACGAGAACTACCGCGTCCAGGCAGAAAACATCCGTCTGGCGGAACGCAGCCTTCAATTGGCACAGGTGCGTTATGACAACCAGGTGGGAATCCAGCTGGAGGTGTTCGACGCCCAGACCATGCTTTCCGCCATCAAACTTCAATATTTCAGCGCCATCTATGAAGTTATCTCCGCCCAGCGGAATCTGCAAAAATCAATCGGAATGAAATTATAAGGGAGAACCCCATGCAAAGATACATTATCATCACAACCCTGATCCTCGTTTTGCTGCTCTGTGCCTGCGGCAGAAAAAGCAATGAGGATGTGAACATGGAACAACTGCAACGTGAGCAGGGCATACCCATACGCACGCTCACTGTCGAACCGCAGACATTCAGGCAGGAACTTCTCTACAACGCTGTCCTGAACGGCATGGAGGAAACCACTGCCCAGGCGATCGTGGGGGATGTGGTCAGTTCCATCTCCGCCCGGGTGGGTGAATATGTGAGCAAGGGACAGGTGATCGTATCCTTTCCCCGCAACACCCCTGCCGCCCAATATGAACAAGCCAGCACCGCCTTCAACGCACAGAAGCAGGCCTATGAAAGGATGCAGCGTTTGTATGCTCAGGGCGCTATCTCACGCCAGGATCTGGATAATATGGAAACGGCGTACAAGGTGGCGCAAGCCAATCTGGATGCTTCGGAACAAATGATCAATGTCCGGGCTCCGATCAGCGGCGTGATCACCAACATCATGGTGAACACCGCCCAGAAGGTGTTTCCGGGCACCGACCTGTTCACTGTGTCCACGAACGCGGGATACAAGGCAACCCTGATGGTTCCGGAAGCCGAAGTGGTCAGACTACGCAATGGAACTCCTGCCACCGCGACCGTGGGAGAAACCACCCTGAAAGGAAGGGTCAGCCAGATCGCTCTGGAAGTGGATCAGGGCAGCAAGGCTGTGCGGGTGGGGGTTGATTTCCCCGGAACCAACCGCAATGTGAAGTTCGGCACCACAGCCCAGATCAGCCTGGAAGTTCTGACCAAGAAAGATGTGATCGTGGTGAAACGAGAACATATTGTTAGCGAGAACGACAAACACTATGTGTGGGTATTTCAGAGTGGAACCAACCGAACCCCTCCGGCTGCCCACAAGCGCGAGATCGAAGTGGGCTTGGACAACAAGCTGGAATATGAAGTGATCTCCGGTCTGGAACCGGGTGACAAGCTCATCATTGAAGGGATCACGATGCTCCAGGCCGACGCTCTGGTGCGCGAGATCGAGTAAGGGGAAAAGCATGTTTTTGGCAAAACTGTCCATCAACCGTCCGGTGATGGTAACCATGGCGATACTGGTCTTCGTGGTGTTTGGCGTCCTGGCCTATTTCACGCTACCCCTGAACCTGATGCCGGATGTGAAGCTGCCCTATGTCTCGGTGCAAACCATCTATCCCGGCGCCGGCCCCAACGAAGTGGAGATCCAGGTCACTAAGAAGATCGAGGATGCCATCGCCACTGTGGGCCAGATCGATTTTATACAAAGCTATTCTCTGGAAAGCTTCAGCATTGTCCTGATCGCCTTCGAGCTGGGAAAGAACGTGGATATCGCAAATCAGGAAGTGAAGGACAAGGTGGATGCCATTCTGAGGGAACTGCCTGCTGCGGTGGAACGTCCCGCGGTCCAGAAATTCGATTTCACCACCTTCCCCTTCATGGACCTGGTGCTGTCCGGAAATCTTGATGGCAGGGCGCTATACGAACTGGCGGACACTCGGTTGAAAGACCGCTTCGCCCAGATCGAAGGCGTGGCCCAGGTGAGCCTGACCGGTGGCAACAAACGCCAGATCTCGGTGAAGATGAGCGATCGCGTGATCTATGAGAACAAGATCTCGCTGGCCCAACTGATGCAAATCCTGGCCGCCCAGAACATGGATATGCCGGCTGGCACCTTCCAACGCGGCTCACAAGAATATTCGGTGCGTCTGAAAGGCGAATTCGCCAGCCTCGATGAAATCGCCGATGCGAACATACCCACTGCCAGCGGAGTGAAGAAACTGCGCCATCTGGCTGAGATCGAGGACAGCCATGAAGAAGTCCGCACCCGGGCGATCTACTTCAACGTCCCGCAACAGAAGGTGGACGATAACATCGTGCGGCTCTCCATCACCAAAAGCGCCGATGGGAATGTGGTGAACATCGCCAAACAGGTCCGATCCCAGCTTCCCGGTATCGAGCAAGACCTGCCCCCCGGCGTGCAATTAAGTATAATCCGTGACGATTCAGACTTCATCAAGCAAGCTGTGAACGATACCCTGAGCAACATCTGGATGGGCATCCTGCTCACCGGTCTGATCCTGTTCCTGTTCCTGCACGATCTGCGCTCCACCCTGATCGTGGCGCTGTCCATGCCCATTTCCATCGTGTCCACTTTCATGTTCTTGAACATTTTCGGATTCAGTTTCAACATCCTCACCCTGATGGGGCTCTCCACAGCAGTGGGAATCCTGGTCACCAATTCCGTGGTGGTGATCGAGAACATCTTCCGTCACAAGGACATGGGAAACACCCGCAAGGAAGCCGCCGACCGCGGCACCGCCGAGATCGCCGTGGCCGTGCTGGCCAGCACCTTCACCAATATTGTGGTGTTCCTGCCCATCGCCACCATGAGTTCGATGGTGGGGCAGTTCTTCAAGGAATTCGCACTCACCGTAACCATCGCCACCGTGTTTTCATTGATCATGTCCTTCACCATTACTCCCATGCTGGCTTCGCTGATCATACCCGAAGGCAGGCACGAAAGCCGGTTCGGTTTGCGTTTCGACCGTGGTTTTGCCCGTTTTGCCAGTCTCTATCAACGCTTCCTGGGAGCTGTGCTGCGCTCCAAGAAACGCAGCTTCGGTATCCTGGCCATCATCTTGGCTTTGCTGGTGGGCAGCTTTGCCCTGATCCCGCTGGTGGGATTCGAGCTTTTCCCCAATATGGACCAGGGCACCGCTACTATCAGTGTGGAACTGCCCCAGGGCTATAATCTTGAGCAGACTGCCGCGGTGCTGCAGCAGGTTCAGGAACGGGTGGCCAAGCATCGGGAAGTGGAACACCTGATCACCAACCTGGGCCGGATAAGCTTCATCGACAGCGGCACCAACCTTGCCGCGATGGATATCAAGCTGGTCGATAGGAAACTCAGGAACCGCAAACCGATCGAGCTGGCCAGCCTGCTCACCCGCGATTTGGCAGACATCCCCAACGCGCGCATCAGGGTAAGCGCCATCGCCACTACGGGGGGCGGCGATGCACCGGTCAATTTCTTCCTGCAGGGTCAGGACAATGATCGCCTGGAATTGCTTAAAACAGAGGTTATTGACCGGATCAAGGATATCCCCGGGTTGATCAATCTGGATACCAGTTCCCGCTCGGGCCGTCCTGAGCTGACCCTCATCCCCAAACGTGATCAGATGGCGGATATCGGAGCCACGGTCTATGACCTTGCCCTGGCTTTGCGCGCCTCGGTTGAGGGCATGGTCTCCACCCAATACCGGGAGGCTGGCAATCAATATGACATCAAGCTTTCATTGGAAGAAGCGGCAGTGGATTCGCCGGATAAGATCATGAACCTTTCGGTGGTGATCTGGGGACAGAGTTATCTGCTATCCCAGCTTGCCGATGTGGAATTTGCCACCGGAACCAACAAGGTGATCCACTACAACCGCTATAAATCGATCGAATTCAGCGGTCATGTGGCTCAGAATGCCAACCAGGGGGATGTGATCTCCGCAGTGAACCGCAGGCTCGCCGATTTTCAATTCCCCCCGGGCTATGAGATCGTTTGGGGCGGAGAATCCCAGATGCTCAATGAAACCCTGATCGACATGCTGCGTACCTTTATCCTGGCGGTTTTGCTCACCTACATGCTGCTGGCGGCGATCCTGGAAAGCTTCGCCCAGCCACTGCTGATCATGGCAACCGTGCCACTGGCCCTGATCGGCGTGATCATCTCACTGCTGCTGACCGGCATGCCGTTGAACATCATTTCCATGATGGCGGTGATCATGCTGGTGGGCATTGTGGTGAACAACGCCATCCTGATGCTGGACTATGTGAACATCCGCCGCCGTGAGGGAATGAACACCCATGACGCCCTGCTGGAAGCGGGGGAGCATAAACTGAAACCAATCTTCATGAGCACGCTTTCCATCATCATCGGCATGCTGCCCATGGCGATCGGGATCGGTTCCTCGGCGCGGGAGATCCGCCAGGCCATGGGTATCGTCAGCATTGGAGGCTTGATCGTGAGTTCTTTCCTGACTTTGATCATCATTCCGGCATTTTATTACTTGACGACAAAACAGACCTCCAAAATAAGGGATTAAATACATTAAGGGAGGAAAAAATGACCAAGTTCAAGACCGCGATCCTGTTGACGGTGCTCTCCATCTTCCTGATGGTCAGCCTCTTCGGCTGTTACGGCAATTTCGCCCTCACCCGCAAACTCTATACCTGGAACGGTTCATTGGGAGACAAGTATGTGAACAATCTGGTGTTCTGGGTGCTTATGTTCATTCCGGCCTATTCAGCCGCCGGATTCATCGATTTTGTGGTGCTCAACACCGTCGAATTCTGGACCGGAAGCAATCCGATGGCCATGAATGAAGGCGAGCAAGTGATCAAATATGCCCAGAACAAAGATCACTCCTACAAAGTGACCTTTACCCAAAACAACATCCTGATCGAGGAAGTGGCTGGCAAGAATGCCGGACAGCAGGTTCAGCTCAGCTTCGATCCCGACAGCCAATCCTGGTTCCTGGTGGATAATGGTTCCAGCGTGAAAGTAGCCACGGTGGCCGGGAATCAGATGAACCTGTTCTACCCCTCCGGAAACAGCATGACGGTAAATCTTGCCGATTGAACAGATTTGACAAAGTCGGAGCGCAGGAGCTTGGCTTCTGCGCTTTTTTGTTTAATATTTCTAATGATAACAATAGTGAATACCGATGAAAGGACAGACCATGATCGACAGAGAAAAACTCCAATCCATTCTGGACCGCATCCGCCCCGCCATCCAATCCGACGGCGGCGATGTGGAACTGGTGAACATCCGCGAGGATAATGTGGTGGAAGTGCGCCTCAAAGGCGCTTGCAACGGTTGCCCGATGGCGACTCTCACCCTGAAGGCCGGCATCGAACGCATCGTAAAAGAAGAGATACCGGAAGTGGCGGAAGTGGTATCGGTGAAGTAGATCCTCATTTCGTCATAAGCCCTGCAATTGTTACTGTTTCGGGTGTATCTTCAGCTTTGACCCAGTGGGCAATCACTGATAACAAGTTGCACTAATACCATCACCTAACACTGCTCTCGTTTTCTGAAACCGGTCTTGATCTGGTCATAAAGGGCACAACCCGCGTTTCTGCTTTGTATCTCCTTTATGTCTCCACTTTGCTCTGCTTCCTATCATTAGGGCTGTCTGAAAACACCTTTGGTTCCATATTTTCCCCTGCCTTTGAACCAAGTCTATTCCGCCTGGCAAGTTTTAACTTGACAAGAATGCCTTGATCGTCAGCTTTAGAAAAAATTAAAGTTTTCAATGGCGATGAAGATGATGTTTCATAACCAGAACCAACGCAACCCACTCTGGCGCAGGCGTAGCAGACAGCCTGACGCCTTGCATCCAGGCAATTTGTCCAATCCCATGCCCTGGGGGGAACTTCAATGAACACAATGCCCGATCAGCAATTCAACCTTGATTTTCCCCTGCCCCCGCCTCCGGAATTTGAATCCGGAATCCGCCGCGCACCCAACCGCGGTTTGAACCTCAGCCCTGCCGAAACCGCTCTGGCGGTTAAAAATGCCCTGCGCTACATCCCAGCCCAATACCATGAGCAAATGGCCTCGGAATTCCTGGATGAACTGCTCTCCAGAGGAAGAGTCTATGGTTATCGTTACCGGCCGCCGGGCAGGCTCTGGGGCAAGCCGATCGAACAATATGAAGGGATCATCCCCGCCCGCGCTATGCAGGTGATGATTGACAACAACCTGGACCACGACATCGCCCTTTATCCCTATGAACTGGTCACCTATGGCGAAACGGGACAGGTGTGCCAGAACTGGATGCAATACCGCCTCCTGATGCAGTATCTGCGTGCAATGACGGAAACCCAGACCCTGGTGGTGCAGTCGGGACATCCTTTGGGACTTTTCCCCTCGCGCAAGGAAGCGCCAAGAGTGATCTCCACCAACGGACTGGTGATCGGAAAATGGGACAACCCTGAGGATTTCAAACGCTTGACTGCCCTGGGGGTGGCCAATTACGGTCAAATGACCGCCGGAGGCTGGATGTATATCGGCCCGCAGGGAATCGTGCATGGCACCTATATCACCCTGCTCAACGCGGGTCGGAAATACCTTGGCATCCCCTCCGATCAGGACCTGAAGGGTGTGCTCTATATCTCTTCCGGCCTGGGTGGGATGAGCGGAGCGCAAGCCAAGGCGGTGGAGATCGCCGGTGGGATCGGAGTTATTGCCGAAGTGGACTATAGCAGGATCAAGACCCGCCAAGAACAGGGATGGGTGGGCAAAGTGTCTGCCAACCTGGAGGAAATTTTCCAGTGGGTGGATGAATGCCGCGTCAACGGGAAACCTCTTTCCATAGCCTATTATGGCAATATCGTCGATCTGTTGGAGTATGTGGACAAGCACAATATCAAGGCGGAACTGCTTTCGGACCAGACCTCCTGCCATGCTGTCTATGAGGGTGGCTACACACCCGTTGGACTCAGTTTCGAACAGGGCAGGGAACTGCTGGCCACCGCTCCGCAGGCCTTCAAAGAACGAGTGGATCAGTCCCTGATTCGACATTTCCAGGTTTTGAAACGCCTTACAGCCAGGGGAGCCCGCTTCTGGGATTATGGCAACAGCTTCATGGCTTCCGTCTTCGATGCCGGGGAGCATTCGATCTCGCGTAATGGGGTAAACACCAGCGAGGGATTTATCTGGCCCTCCTATGTGGAGGATATCATGGGCCCGCTGTGTTTTGACTATGGCTATGGTCCCTTCCGCTGGGTCTGCCTCAGCCGCAGGGATGAAGACCTGCACCGCACCGATCTTGCCGCCAAAAACCTGATCGATCCCAACCGCAATGCCATGGATCGCGACAACCACCACTGGATCGCCACAGCAGAACAGAACAAGCTGGTTGTTGGCACCAAAGCCCGCATCCTGTATGCCGATGAAGCAGGCAGGGCACGCATTGCCTTGAAATTCAACGAAATGGTGCGCCGGGGCGAGATCGGACCCGTGATGCTGGGACGGGACCATCACGATGTTTCCGGAACCGATTCCCCCTTCCGGGAGACTGCCAATATCCGCGACGGTAGCAATGTGATGGCGGAAATGGCCACTCATTGCTTCGGCGGCAACATTGCCCGTGGCATGAGCCTGGTGGTGCTTTCCAATGGAGGTGGGGTGGGCATCGGCCGTTCCATCAATGGTGGCAACGGCATCGTGCTCGATGGCAGCGAATATATGGATTCGGTGGTGAAAAGCGCTCTCTCTTGGGATGTGATGGGCGGTGTGGGACGCCGGGCCTGGGCTCGCAACCCCAATGCCCTTGCCACTGTTCAGAGCTGGAATGAAAATCATGCTCAGGAAGGCCACATCACCCTGCCCAGCGTGATCGATGAGGAGATGGTGGAACAAGTGGTGGCCAGATCGTTGAACCAGAAAGCAGGAAAGGAGAGCTGACCCATGCTGAATATGTTTGTCAAACAAATGAAATCCAATGCCATACCGGAGAGCGTGATCCGCACCTTCAGCGCCTATTACCAGAAGCTGGAACAGGGAGAGAAGGGCTTGATCTCCAAGAACCAGATCCAACCCCCTTCTCCTAAAAACCTGATCAACTATGAGGAAGTGGCGCAATTCCGCAACCAAAAGCTGCTGCAGAACATCGTGGCGATCAAGCTGAACGGTGGTTTGGGCACCAGCATGGGGCTGAGCTCCGCCAAAAGCCTGCTTCCGGTGAAGGGAAACATGAACTTCCTGGACATCATCACCCGCCAGGTGCTTTCGCTAAGGGCAAGCTCCGGCTACGAAGTACTGCTGATGTTCATGAACAGTTACAGCAC
>Ga0136653_10000285_pt1 | contig 26430 bp, 21 predicted proteins | sample LakKivw275mmetaG_FD_94866 | JGI IMG/M metagenome (GOLD analysis project Ga0136653, IMG submission 94866) | Anoxic lake water microbial communities from Lake Kivu, Rwanda to study Microbial Dark Matter (Phase II) - Lake Kivu water 275m metaG... | ecosystem: Environmental > Aquatic > Freshwater >...
ATATCGTATCGCGCGGTCGTTTTTCAAAGCCCCCGCTCCGCCCAGAAGCACCTCTTTTCGTGTAAGAAAGAGTTGAGGCTCGGGGCGTGCCCTCTGTCGGCCGCGGCCTGCCCCGGCGAGCCAGGCCGCTTCGGCTCCGGTTTCCGCTCTCCTCTCCCTCCGGTCGAGGACCCATGCCCGCTCCAACCTTCGACTGCCTCCTCCGGGCATCGCCCCTGCGCCATTCTCTCTATCACGCCAAAAAAAGAAAAAATCGTTTCCCGTTCAGGCGCCGATTGTTTTACAATAGGGCCCGATAAAGTCGCCGGAAACTCTTATGGCCAAGAAACACACGATCGAGGTCCTATCCCCTGCCGCGACGCTCAGGGCCGGGGACGGCAATCTTCTTGCGGACGTCCTTGAATCCGCGGGGATCCCCCTCAGCCTTTACTGCGGCCGGAGGGGGGTTTGCGGCAAGTGCTTCGTGGAAATCGTCCGGGGAACGCTTCCGCCCCTCCGAGATGAGGAGGTCTCTCTCCTCGGTAAGAAAAACTTCTCTTTAAGGCATCGATTGGCGTGTCTCTACAAGGTGCACGGCGATCTCGCCGTGAGGATTCCTGAAGGATCGCTTCTCAAGCAAGTGGCGGTTCTCGATACGGGCATTCCGGCGCCCATTTTTCCCGAACCCGCCGTAAGGAAGGTCGCCTTCGACCTCCCCTCCCCTACCCTCGCAACACCATTTTCACTCGTCGAAGCCCTGGAAAGGAGGTTGGCCAAGCGCCTTCGTGTTTCCATCCGCTCGGCCCGCCGGCTCTCCGAAATTTCAAAACAAAACGAGGGCCGCATTTCGGCCGTCATCCTTGACGATCAGGACCTCTTGGACGTCGAGTCCGGTGACACGGCGGATAAGTGCTACGGGGTCGCCGTGGACATCGGCACGAGCACCGTGGTCGTGGAGTTGGTCGACCTGGACTCCGGGAGGGGCCTCGACCGTTTGGCCGCGATGAACGCCCAGGTTCCGTTCGGCTCCGATGTCGTCTCCAGAATCACGTTCGCTTTCCAGGACCGCGCGAACCTGAAGCGCCTCGGTGACGTCGTCCGGGAGCAAATCGATAGGATGATCCAGGATCTTTGCCGCGCCCGGAGGGTCGCCCCGGAACACATCTATGAGATCGTGGTCGCCGGGAACACCGCCATGAACCACATCTTTTTCGGCGTTCCGGTTTCGACGCTGGCCCTCTCACCGTTTTATGGGATCTATGCCTCCTCGCCTGAAGCTCGCGCGGCCGACCTTGGCCTCGGGGTCTGTCCCGCGGCCCGGGTCTATGCCGCGCCCAACATCGGGAGCTTCGTCGGCGGAGATATTTCGGCTGGGCTTGCGGCTGTTGGGCTGGAGAGCAAGGACGGCCATTTCCTATTCATCGACCTGGGAACGAACGGAGAGATCGTCCTGAAAAAGGGCCGCCGTTCTATGGCGACCTCGACGGCCGCGGGACCCGCCTTCGAGGGCATGACCATCAGCTGCGGCATGCTGGCCCTGCCCGGGGCCATAGGAATTGCCAAATGGAAAGGGGGCGGCTTTACGGTCAAGACGATCGGCGAGGGACCCGCTCAGGGAGTATGCGGTTCGGGCCTTATCGACGTTCTCGCCCTTTCCCTCAGGAAAGGACTCGTCTCTCCGGACGGGAGGATCGCGGCCTCTTCTAAAACGATCCCCATCATCGGAGAAATCGTTCTAACCCAGTCGGACGTCCGCAAAATGCAGCTGGCCGTAGCCGCCATCAAGAGCGGCGTCCTGATGATGCTCGACATGGCCAAGCTCGGGGTTTCCGATCTGGAAGGGATCTTCGTCGCGGGCGCGTTCGGTGCATCCCTCAACGTCCGGAACGCGATGACCGTGGGGCTTCTTCCCTCCATCCCCGAGGACAAGGTCGTTTTTGTCGGGAATTCCTCGCTTGCGGGGGCCAGGAAGCTCCTTCTTTCGGCGTTGGAGCGTCGGAGGATTGAATCCTACGCGAGGACAATCAAGCACGTTTCGCTGGCTTCAGGCCGGGCCTTTCAAGACCGATTCATAGCGGCCCTGGAGCTCAAACCCTATTCAGGAGGAAGGGCATGAAACAGACGATTCTCGATCTCATTAAAAAACGGACGGTCCTTTTCGACGGCGGCCTGGGGACCGAACTCATGCGGCACGGCCTCCCGCTGGGGACCTCGCCGGAGACATGGAACGCCGAGCGGCCCGACATCGTTCAAAAAATCCACGCTGGCTACTTCGAGGCGGGATCGGATGTCGTTTCGACGAACAGCTTCGGCGGGAACCGAATCAAGCTGGCCGCCCATGGCCTGGAAGGGCGCGTCCGCGAGCTTAACTCGGCCGCGGCCCGCATCGCCCGCCGGGCGGCTCCGGCTGGGAAGTTTGTTGCCGGAAGCATGGGCCCCACGGGCAAGTTTCTCCAACCCCAAGGGGAATATACCGAGCTGGAGTTCGAAGAAACCTACAGCGAGCAGGCTGCTGCCCTGATCGAGGGCGGAGTCGACCTTCTGATTATCGAAACGCAATACGACCTTAAGGAAGCCCTGGCGGCCCTGAGGGGCGCCAAGCGCGCAGCGCCATCCCTGCCCATTTTCGTCACCATGACCTTCAACAAACTCCCCCGCGGCTATTTTACCCTGATGGGGAACACGGTCTCTCTCAGCGCCGAGCTGCTGGAAAAAGGAGGGGCGCGGGCCGTGGGCGCCAATTGCACCCTCAACAGCGAGGACATGGTCGGGCTGGTCCGGGCCTTACGAGAGGCGACGAAGCTTCCAGTCATCGCTCAGGCCAACGCCGGGAAGCCGGAGCTTTCGGGCAAGGGGGAGGTTTCTTATTCGCAGGGACTGGAAGATTACGTCCGGTTCGTCCCGGATATCATCAAGGCAGGTGCGAATATCATCGGCGGTTGCTGCGGAACCGACCCCGGGTATATCCGGAAAATGGCAGAATTCATTAAAAAATAGACATTATCATCGAAAGGAGGAAAAAATGGTCCGGGAAGAGCTATTCAGCAACATCAAGAAGGCCATCGTGGAAGGAGACAAACCGCGGGCCCAGGAGCTGGCCAGACAAGCCATCCGCTCAGGAGTCGACCTCAACGAGGTTATTGACAAAGGGTACGTGCCGGGGATCCAGGCCGTTGGGGAGCTGTGGGAAAAAGGGGACTATTTCCTGCCTGAACTCATTACCAGCGCCGAATGTATGAAGGCAGCCATGGACATCCTGCAGCCGGAGATGGCCAAAGCGAACATCAAATCCAGGTCTTTGGGAAAGGTCGTGATCGGGACGGTCGAAGGCGACATCCACGACATCGGCAAGAATCTGGTGGCCTCGATGCTCCAGGCCAACGGCTTCGAGGTCTTTGACCTCGGCGCCGACGTCAAGCTGGAGAGGTTCATCGAGAAGGCCGAGACCGAAAAGGCGGACCTCATCTGCCTCTCGGCCCTGTTGACAACGACCATGCTCAACCAGAAGCGGCTCATCGAAATGCTCAGGCAAAAAGGCTTCTACGGGAAATACAAGGTTCTTGTGGGAGGCGCGCCGGCTACCCGGAAGTGGGCCGAGGACATCGGGGCCCATGGATATGCCGAGAACGCTGCCCTAGCGGTGAAGGCGGCCAAGGCCGCAACGGCCAAGTGAGCGAGGAGAAAATATCATGATCCAGACCAGAAGACCCAAAGTCGAGCTCCTGAGCGCGGAGTTTATTGAGAAAATCGTCGACGAGGCCTGCCTCCTCCTGGAAAAACAGGGCATCTTTGTTGAGAACCACGAGGCCTTGGAGCTGCTGGCGGCGGCTGGGATGAAGGTCGACCGCTTGACCCAAAGGGTTCACTTGACTCGGCGGCTGGTCGAGTCCTGCCTCTCTAAGACGCCCTCGGTCATCAAGCTATATGACCGTTCTGGCTTAAAAGAATATGTCGTAGGCGGGGACGAGATCCACTTCGATCCGGGTTCGGCGGCCGTCTCCATACTGGACCATAAGACGAATGCCGACCGCAAAGCCGACACCGGCGATTTGATCCGTCTCTACCGCCTCGTCGAGACCTTGGAAAACATCGACCTCCAGAGCACGGCCCTCATCAGCGCCGACGTTCCCCACGCGATCGCGGACGCCTACCGTCTCTATCTGGGGCTTCTCTATTCGGCGAGGCCCTTCATAACGGGAACATTCCGGGTCGAAGGCTTCGCGGTTATGCGCGACATGCTGACGGCCGTCCGGGGAAGCTCCGACGAGCTTCGGAAAAAGCCGCTGGCCGTTTTCGATGCCTGCCCCTCCCCTCCCCTCAAGTGGAGTAACCTCACCGCTCAAAGCCTGATCGACGCGGCCCGGGCCGGCCAGCCGAGCGAGCTCATCTCCATGGGCCTTACGGGCGCCACCTCGCTCGTGACTCTTGCCGGCACGCTCGTCCAGCACGTGGCCGAGAACCTCTGCGGCATGGTCATCTGCCAGCTGGCCAAACCAGGGGCTCCGGTCATCTTTGGCGGCTCGCCAGCCAGCTTTGATATGCGGAAGGGCACGACACCCATGGGGGCCATGGAAACGATGATGATCGATTCGGCCTATGCCCAAATCGCCAAGCGCCTCGGCATGCCGACCCACACTTATATGGGAATGAGCGACTCCAAGATCAACGATTCCCAGGCCGGGCTGGAAACGGGCATGGGCGCGGTCCTCGCGGCTCTATCGGGAATCAACGTCATCTCCGGACCCGGGATGCTTAATTTCGAAAGCACCCAGAGCCTGGAGAAGCTGGTCATCGACGATGAGATCTGCGGGATGGCCCGCCGTCTCGTTCGCGGCATTGAACAAAGGGACGAGATCCTGGCTCTGGACAAATTCGAAGAGCTAACCGCGGGGGCGCAATTCCTTTCTCTGGCCCATACACGGAAGTGGTACAGGAAAGAACACCGCTTTCCCAAGATCATAGACAGGGATACGTATGAAGCCTGGGTTTTACTCGGACAAAAGTCTATGGAAGTCAGGGCCGCCGAAGAAGTCGAAAAAAGGTTGGCCGCGCCGGCAGGGGCACCCTTGGAAGCGAACAAGGCCGGCGAGCTCCGGAAGATCATGATGGGATACGCCAAAGTCATGGGCGTCTCTTCACTCCCGGAGTCCGGGATTTGACGAGCGGCGATATGCCCCGGATGATGGGGGGCCCTCCTCAGATCGCGATCGCCTTCGAGGAACGAAGGATTCTCATCCGGCTGGGCTATCGAAAACCCGCCGGCGACATCGACCGGGGCATCAGGCTCATCGTCCATGAGGAGACCGAGAACGCAATAAGGCTCGTCCGGCCGCAGGTCTTAGCGGCCATCCTCGACTCCTCCGAGCTTCCTGACCACCCTATTTTCCGGAATGCCGAAATGGCGGCGCTTTGCCTTTGCACGATAGGTCCGGAACTTGAAGGGACCGTGGCCAGGTTGATGTCCGGGGGGGACATGCTCAGGGGCCTTATTCTCGACTGGCTGGGATCAGAGGCGGTGACCAGTGTTTCAAAACAGGCCGAGGCCTGGCTGAAGGAAGAAGGGGCATCCCTGGGATTTTGGCCGAGCAAGAGGTTTGCGCCTGGCTACAAAGGCTGGGATGTCTCCGGCCAGAAGCTCATTTTTTCCGTGCTCCCGGCCGCCAAGATAGGCGTTCGGCTCACGGAGTCCTTCATGATGGTCCCCAGGAAATCCTATTCTTTCCGGATCAACTATTTCAAAGACCAGGCGTTGGCGACCATGCGAAGGCCGGCCTGAGACGAATATCCGGCAGAGTCTTCCGCCTTCATGGGAGCTCAAATTCTTGCAGGTATTCCGGGACCTCGACATGCCAGCCCCGGTCCCGGCCGATCTCCGTTCCAAGCTTGAGGGAGATGTCTTTTTCGCCATGGGTTAGAAAGAGCGTATGAGGAGGCGATTCCAAGCCGTCGAGCCAGCGGGACAGCGCCTTCCGGTCGGCGTGGGCGGAAAATCCCAGGATCTTCTCGATGCGGGCCGCGACCGGCAGTTCTTGCCCGAGGATGCGGACGCGGCGGTTGCCCTCAAGGATTTGGCGGCCAAGAGTGTCTTTTGCCTGGAAACCAACGAAGAGGATCGTTGACTCTGGCCTGGAGATGTTCCTGAGGAGGTGCTGCTTGATCCGCCCTCCCGTGCACATCCCCGAACCGGCCATGATGATACAAGAACCCTTGATCGCATTGATCGCCTTGGACTCGTCGATGGTCCGGATGAATTCGAGGCCCGGGAATTCAAAGGGCTTGTTGCCCTCACGAAAAAGCCCCAGGGTTTCTTCGTCCAGGCACTCGGGGTGGCGTTCAAAGACGTCCGTCACGTCTACGGCCATCGGGCTGTCGAGGAAGATGAGGATCGGAGGAAAGCATTTCTCGCGGCGAAGCCGGCCAAAGTGAAACATCAGCTCCTGAGCCCGCTCGATGGCGAAGGTGGGGATGATGACGTTGCCCCCGGCTCCGACCGCTCGGCCGGTAATGTTGCAGAGGAGCTTCTCTACGTCCTTCATGTCTTCGTGGTCATGGTCGCCATAAGTCGTTTCCATGACCACATAATCCACCCGTTTGAACACGGACGGGTCGCGGATGATCGGCTTGTCCCATTGACCAATGTCTCCCGAAAAAACAATGGTCCTCTCTTGGCCGTTCTCCCGGGCCCGGACTTCGATCATGGACGAGCCCAGGATGTGCCCGGCGTCATGGAAGGTAACCGAAACGCGATCATTGAGGGCCGCCGGCGCGTTGTATCCGATTTCCTCGACCAGGGGCAAGGCCCGCTGGGCATCCTCAGTCGTGTAAAGGGGAATCTCTTCGTAAGGCCCCCGGCGGCCTTCCTTTTCATGGCGCTTCTTCTTGAAGGCCGCGTCTTCCTCCTGGATCTTGGCGGAATCCAAAAGGACGATCGGCAGGAGGTCGGCCGTGGCGGGAGTCGTCAGGATCGCCCCCGCGAATCCTTGCCGGACGAGCCTGGGGATGAGGCCGCAGTGGTCGAGATGGGCATGGGTCAGAAGCAGGATGTCTATTTGATCCGGCGGGATCGGAAAGGGATTCCAATTCCTTTCCAAGAAGGAGCGTTCCTGGTAGAGGCCGCAGTCCACAAGTATGCTCAATCCACCGGCTGCCAGGGTGTAACAGGACCCCGTCACCTGTTGGGCCGCGCCGAGAAAACGGAGTTTCATCAGGGTTGGAATATCCTGTAAAGGTCGAGTTCCGTGGCGAAGAAAAGGATCTTGCTCGAGATCCGGGCCAATATATAGGCTTGGGCCAAGATGAATCCGAGCCCGAAGGCGACGATCCCCGTTCCCGGCAGGGCGTTCGTTACTCCGATGAAGACGGCGGTTACAGCGATGAACAGGAGGCCGACGAAGAGGTAAAGCCCCCAGGCCCTGAAAAACCTTCTCCCGACGAAGGACAGCGCAGCAGCAGCCGCCCGGAGGACTTTGCGGCCGTTCCGGGCCACGAGGTCAATCTTGATGTAATCGAAATACATCTGAACGAGGGATAAGAGAAGAATGGTTATCAGGAATCTGAGATTGGACGCGACGATGACCGGCATTTCTCCCGCCGCGTTCTTGGCCCACAATTTGAAGGGGGCCGAGACGAGCCTAACCAGTCCGCCGAAGACCAGGACATAGACGGGAATGGAGAGCAGGAAGACCCTGAAAAACCGGCCGAAATACTTCCCGCAGTCGGCGAAGAATCCCTGAAGGGTCGTTTTTTCGCCACCTGCCAGGCGACCGATAATCCCTCCATTAAGAAAAATGGAGAGAAGGATGAAGATGAGCGCCGGGACCAGCAGCCAGCCCGCTAGGGCGGGAAGGAGGTTATGGTATCTATAGATACTATCTCCCAGCCAGATAAAATTCAGCCTTCCCAGGCCTTCGCCCGCCGGAGAGTGGCCGAAATCCTTGTTGATCAAAAAATAGACCGGCGCCGCTACGATGATTCCGAAGACAAAGTCGATAATCCAGAGCCAGAGGATCATTCCGGGGTTTCTGCGGACAGCGGATACGCCATTGCTGATGATCTTGAGATGACCCATGGTTTTCCTCCTTCGTCAGCTTACTGAGCCGGCTGCGAGAAGCAGGTTCTGGATAAGGAAGAGGAATTTAGCCGCGGCTCTGAAAACGCATTCCCTCTTGGCCTTGATTAAGAAGCCGTTGTTGGATTGATTGGAATCGATGAGCCAGATTCTATCCGGATCGATCTCTGCGAGTTTGGCCTTGACAGGTTTCTCGAACTTCAGCCTGGCCCACCTCCCCTGGCCGTCCCATTGACTGATCTCTTCGCTTCCGTCAGCGAAGACAACCCTGACTTTGAGCGGCGCCCCGATTCCGACCTTGGCCTCCCCGAAGCGGCGGAGGGTGACCGTGGTGACATAGATCTTATTATCCCGGGAGGACTTTTCCTTTTTTTTGAGCTCGGCGGCCTTGCGAACCGTCATCACTTCCCGTTTGCCGTTGACCTCGAAAACACCCAGGGGGTGAACGGGCTTCTCCACGGACCGGACCGATGCAACGCCATAGTCGAAGTTCAGGGTATTGAAGAAAAGCTCATTGAAAAACCAATTCATGTCCTGGCCGGAAACCTCGTTGACAACGGCGATGAAATCTGCGGTCGTTGGATGCTTGAAACGGTAACCCATGTGGAACGTCCTCATGATTCGGGCCATGACGTCCGCGCCCAAAAGACCCTCCAGAGTGTTCAAACAGGTCGCCGCCCGCATGTAGACATTGGCTCCGTAGCTTCCTCCGTTATAGAACTCCCAGGAGGGCGTAACGACCGGATCATACTCGGCGATATTGATTGCGGCTGCGCGGTCGGTTTCATAGTCATAATAAACCGGAAGCTTCAGGAGCCAGCCTAGAGGGATGCCCTTGAATGATGCGCCGAACTCTCCGCGACCATAGGCCTCGGCGAGGACTTTTCCGGTCGAATAGGTATTGATGCCCTCGTCGAGCCAGGCTTCCTCGAACTCGTTATTCGCGACCAGGCCGTACCAATAGCCATGGCCGAATTCGTGAATGATGACCCCTTCGGGCGACAGGACCTTCTGTCTCTTCAGTAGGGACGTCCCGGCCGTGAATAGAGTCGGATATTCCATGCCGCCGCTTCCGGTCCGGAAGGGCGGATCGATCATGGTTATGGTCTCATAAGGATAAGGACCGTACCAGAGGCCATAGGACTTCAAAGCCGTCCTCAGGGCCTTGAAGTGGCGATCGATCTGGCTTCGGTGCTGTTTCTCGATGAGCAAGGTCATCTTGACGTCCGGAAGCTTGACCTCCTCCAGCGGAATGGCCAGCCGCCGGGCCGTCTCCTCGTATTCCTCGGGCGTCACTTCCTGGTTGCCTATGAATTCGCGCTCGACCTTGATGAATTCCGGGCTCGCCGTCCAGGCGAAGTCGTGAATGCGCGATTGCCCATAGGTATAGGTGGCCGTTTTTTTAGCTTTGTCCGGGACGGTTCCCTCGAGCTTCCCCGAGGACCCAACGACGAAGTTTTCAGGGACTGTGATATGGACGACAAAATCCGCGAAATCCGCAAAAAATTCCGCGTTCGCGTGGTACTCATGACAATTCCAGCCCTTCCCCTCCTCATACACGCCAGGTTTCGGGAACCACTGGGCGATAAAATAAGAATCCTTATAATAGCCGGTTCGCATGCCGCTCCGGGGCACTCTCGATTCGAACTCGCACCGGAGCCGGACCGTCGCCCCGGGCGCGATGGGCTCCGGGAACGTCACTCTCATAACGGTCTGGTCGCCGGGGTGGAGGGGCTCGTCCCGGGCTAGGAACTCGGCCGTTGGCTTGAGATCCCTGCCGTCTTCAAGGTCGATCTTCTTCACATCGACCCAACCCCACTCCCCTTCCTTCACCCGGGCCCGGACTAAAAGGGATTCTTCCTTCGATTCCTCCAGGACCGTGCTGTTCTCGTTTTTAAAGGCATTGTAGTAGAGATGGAAAAGCATATCGGGGACGGCATCACGAGAGGTATTGGTCCAGGAAATCGCTTCCCGGCCGTGGAGCATTCTTTGGGCGTGGTCGAGTTCAACCCAGATTTCATAACGCAGCGGCGGCCCGTCTTGGCCTTCCGCCGGCAGAGACCAAAGATAGATGGAAAAGCCGCAACATAGGACGGCTGCGAGAAATAGAAAGATCGAAGCGAGCGTTTTCATCCTTCCCTCCTGTGAACGAGCATTATAATAGAGATTACGAATCGTCACGGATAAAAGTTCTCTGGCTTGGTCAGCGAGTCCTCTCGACCCAGGCCTCCCAGCTAGAGAGGCGCGGGAAGTACATGAAGACGAGGACCAGGGAGACGGCGAGGAGGGCGTAGAAATCCTTATTCAGTCCGCCGATGAGAAAGAGGACGAGACCCAGGATTGCTGGAACCTCGCTGAGGCAGACCGTGAGGATGGAGGCCCGAAAGAGCTTCTGGACGGTCATCTTGACCGTGTCTCCGGGCGCGCGTTTGAGGAGGAGCGATTGGGCGAGCCGGATGATGAGGACCTCGAGGACGGCGAGGCCGTAGCAGACGTAGCGGAAGGTCGACATCTCCGGAAGAGGGGCAAAACCCCGGAAGGGCTTAAGCTGGGACCGCAGGACCTCGACGATGACAAGATAGACGAGAAGGCTGGCGATGACCGTTACACCGATCAGAGAAGCGGTTTTGAGGGTCCTCTTTAATTCCTCGCGGTTCTCCATGACATCCTCCTTTCCCTGAACATGCGAGCCGATTATAGCATGAAAACTGCCTCTTACTTTTTCTTCAAAGAGACGCTTTTTGTGACCCGGGTGATAAGGAACGCTTTGACCTTTTCGTAAAAATCCTTGCCCCAGGTCCGTAGCCTGGCATTGAGCATGTTGTTATTGACTGTGGAGACGTCCAGGTATTTCCCCTCGCTGATGAGAAGCTCCCTGAGGGCCGTCCACTTCCCCTCATCCTCTTTTTTCATCGGAGCGCAGGTCTCTTCCTTTTCCGAGACGGTGAGCTGGAAGCCTTGGCCGTCGATCGTGCGGAGATCGTTTTTCTTCGCGAAGGCGAAGGCTGCCTCCTCAACCAGGGTCTCCTCGGCTTCGAGGTTTTCGATCTCGGTCTTGAGTTTTTTCTTTTTTTCTTCGAGCTCCGCATACTTGGCCACCAGGACGACGCCCTCGTCCTTCAAGTACTCATTTTTTGGAAGCTTCTTCATGGCCTCGGGATGCTTCCACTCCGGACAGATTTCTTGAAAGCCGCACCAATCGCAGAGGGCGCCCCTTTGGGGCGGGAAATCCACGCAGGCCTCGATCTCCTTGACCTTGAGGATCATGCGCTTTTCGAGTTCGGCCAGCTTTTCTTGGGTCCGGTTTGATTCGATCTGCTTGTTGAAAAGAAGGTAATGCCAGATGAGCTTGACATAATCGGCGTCTGGCCACAGGCTCCGGACGGCGATGTGGTAGAGGCCGAGCTGATCGTCCCCGTCCGCGTCCGCTTGGGTCAGCAAGCTCCCTGAAGTCTTGTAGTCGTGGATTTCATAGATCTTTTCCTTATCGTTCCAATCCAGCCGGTCGATGATCCCCCTGAAGACGATTTCGCCGCTCCCGTCCTTCAACGTGAAAGAGATATTTTTCTCTGTCGCGACGACCTTAGCCTGGTCAAAGGGCGCGTATTCCCCGTAGTAATCATTGAGGCCTTTGCGGCCCTTCCGGCGATAGTCGTCTTCGGTGTATTCGGCGTTAACGACCTTGATCTTGGGAATCAAGTTTTTATTCTTATCCCACAAATCGTCGTATCGGGCCAGGAGCCACTCCCGTGGCTTGACGACGCCGTTCTTGACGAAGCCGTAAAGCTCCGCGAGGGCTTCGTGGGCTCGGCTGCCCATGAAGGCTTCGATGGTCTCCTTGTCGGCCTTGAGATGGTCCAGATACTGGTACTTATACCTGAGTCGGCAGTCCTCAAATGTCCCGATCCGGCTGATGGAATAGATCGTTCCCATTTCCCCTCCTCAATCGACATAGAGCAAGAGCCCTTTGAGGTACTCCGTTTCCGGGTGGTAGATATTGATCGGATGGTCCGAAGCCTGGCGATGCCTCTGGAGGATTCGGACGTTCCTCGATGCCTCGGCGGCGGCCTCGAAAACGATCTTCTGGAAAAGCCGTTCGTGCACGAAATGGGAGCAGGAAAAGGTCAGGACAAAACCCCCGGCCGAGACCTTCTGGAGCGCAAGACGGTTGATATCCTTATATCCCTTCCCGGCTTGCGGGACGTCGCCCTTCTTCTTGGCGAAGGCCGGGGGGTCGAGGATGATGAAGTCATAGCCTGCAACCGGCCCGCGCAGGAACGAGAAGACATCGGCCTCGATAAACCCGTGCTCCTCGGGCCGAAGACCGTTGAGGCGGAAGTTCTGCTTTGCCAGCTCGAGGGCCGGGCCCGATGTGTCCACGGAATCCACTCGGGCCGCCCCGCCCAGCAGGGCATAAACGGAGTATCCGCCCGTATAACAAAAACAGTTGAGCACACGCCGATCGGAGGCCAGAAATCCGGCGAACTTCCGCATCTCACGCTGGTCGAGGTAGAAGCCTGTTTTCTGAGATTCGACTATGTCCACCAGGAAGTTCCGTCCGTTCTCCCGGATCAAGATCTTTTTGACCTGTCCTCCGAAGAGGAATCCCGCTTGATCCTCCAGCCCTTCTTCCCGACGCGACTGCAGGTTAGATTTTTCGTAGATCGATGCCGGGCCGAGCTCCTGGACCAGCGTCTCGATGATGAAATTCCGCAGCTTATCCATGCCCAGGGTCGCGATCTGGACGACGAGGGTCGTGTCATACTTGTCCACGATGAGGCCGGGGATGCCGTCTCCCTCGGCGTTGATTAAGCGATAGGCGTTTGTTTCCTTGCCCTCGCCGAAAAGCTCATTTCGGACGGCGATTGACCTTTGGACGTTCTTGCGGAGGGCGGTGAACGGGTCTCCGGGGCCGAAGCTGACCATCCGGCCGGTGACGGAACACTTCCTGTTGAAATAAGCGTAGCCGAGCGGCGATCCTTCATGGCTTGAAACGGGGTACAAGCCTCCGTCGATAAGATCTTCGGGAAGGCTTTCCACCGCGCCCGAGAAGATCCAGTGATGGCGGTTCCTGATCGGTTTGTCCTTGCCTTTGCGCAGGACCACGGCCTTGTCTGTCATGACTTGCACCCTCTCGTTCCATCGTCGGATCGTCCGCGAGGAAAGATGGCCGCGGCCACCCGGCGATCAGGCTCGGCAAGGTTGAAATCCTCGAGGCTCTCCGGCTCGATCCAGCGGATCTCATCATGATCATGACACCGGACCTCTCCGGCCAAAAGGCTGGTCCTGAAGGCCATCAATTCAATGGAAAGCCCGGACGTTTCGAACGAAACGGAGCACAGGAGTTCTTTTGTTTCGGCCTCGACGCCCAACTCCTCGCGGAGTTCCCGCCGCAGGCATTCCTCCGGGCTCTCCCCTGCTTCGATTTTTCCCCCCGGAAACTCCCACCGGCCCTCGAAACGATCGCCCTTCTTCCGTCTGGCAATAAGAACCTTGCCGCCGCGCTCGATGACGGCTGCAGTCACCTTGAAAGCCGGCCCTCTCGCTCCCTTTGAGTTCATCCGATCATTCACCTCCTCAATATTATCGGGTTGCCCTTGTCTTGACAAGCTCTACTGGTCCGAAGGAAACCCATCCTCCGACCTCTGCCGGAGACACGGACCTCTTAGCTCCCTTGATTGGCCATAGCCCTTCTCCATGCCCTCCTCTTACGCCAATCGATAGCTTAACTTTAGAGAGCGTCTTTGTGCTACAATCGCCGCATGATGAAGATCGCGTTCTTAGTATCCGAGGCCATCCCGTATGCCAAGACCGGAGGCTTGGCGGACGTCGCCGGAGCCCTGCCCAAGTACCTGAACAAGCTCGGCGCCGATGCCAGGCTCTTCATCCCTCTTTATAGGGAGGTCAGGAAAAAGGGTTTGCCTCTCAAAACCGCCCTGGACCGCGTCGAAGTCAATCTTGGCGGGCGGAAAACGGCCTTTGCCGTTAAGACGCATTCCGGAAGCGGTCTTACTGCCTATTTCATAGAAAAGGACGAGTATTTCGACCGGGATTGCCTTTATGGGACCGCGGCCGGTGATTATCCGGACAACGGCGAGCGTTTCGGGTTCTATTCCCTAGCCGCCCTCGAGACCATCCAACGACTCGGCTTTGCTCCGGACGTCTTGCACTGCCATGATTGGCAGTCGGCCATCGCCTTGGCGTATCTTAGGACCGTACGGGTTCACGACCCTTTGTTCGCGGGGACGCGCTCGCTATTCACCATCCACAATCTCGCCTACCAAGGGCTTTTCGGAAAAGATATCCTTGGGACTATAGGTCTTCCAGAATCCCTCTTCAATATGAACGACCTGGAATTCTGGGGGAAGGTGAACTTTCTTAAGGCAGGCATTCTTTATTCTACGGCCGTCAGCACCGTAAGCCCGCGCTACAGCCGCGAGATCCAGACGCCCGAATTCGGTTGCGGCCTGGATGGGCTCCTGCGCACTCGGTCCAGGGCTCTCTTCGGGCTCCTAAACGGCGCCGATTACGCGGCTTGGGATCCCGCAACGGATCCGCTCATCCCCGACCATTACAGGGCTTCTGACCTCGAAGGCAAGAAGGTCTGCAAGGCAGAGCTTCTCAAGACGTTCGGTCTCACCGGCGGGGCGGAAACCCCCGTGGTCGGGATCGTGTCTCGTCTGGCCGGCCAGAAAGGATTGGACATCGTGTGTGATGCTCTCCCCTCCCTCTTTGCGCTCGGCGTTCGGCTCATAATCCTGGGAACCGGAGAAGCGAAAATCCAAGATAGCCTTCTCAAAGCCCAGAAGGCCTATCAAACCCAGCTCGGCCTAAAGATCGCCTTTGATGAAAGGATCGCCCGCACGATCTACGCCGGCAGCGACATGTTCCTAATCCCTTCCCGTTATGAACCCTGCGGCCTAACCCAAATGTACAGCCTTCGCTATGGTACGGTGCCCGTTGTCAGGGCCACGGGCGGGTTGGATGACAGCATCCAGGAGTTCGATCCCTCAACCGGATCGGGGAACGGCTTCAAGTTTGAGGAGGCCTCATCGGAGGCCCTTGTCGCGGCCGTAAGGAAGGCGATCGCCGCGTTTGCGCGTCCCCATGACTGGCTGGCCATCATCCGGAACGCCATGAATAGCGATTTTTCCTGGGAAAGGTCCGCCGAGGCATATATAGACATTTACAGGAAGCTCGCTGTCCTCTGACGTCCGACAGGGTCGGCCCGTGTCCCTCATCCAGTAGTATTGAAAATTGACGGGTGAACCCCTTCATGGGGCGTTGATTTCGACCTCACTCTCGGAGTCGGTGCCGTCTCCTATCGGATCAACAGGAAGGCCTTTTGACCCCCGTCGGCGAATATGCAGCCCTCGGTCGTGAAAATGGCGTCATCCTCGTAGCCGATGCGAACATCCTGGCCGTCCCACTCGGAGACCTTGGTCGTGGCGCTGAATTCGATGGAATGCATTGTATTCAGATAAAGCGGATATTCCCCTCGGAGGCGGGATCCCTCCGGCGCGCTTTCCAGCGCTCGGGCGTCGATCGGCGGGCCGGCGGCATGGCCATAAACCCCGATGGGATGCGTGTAGATGAGCGGTCGCAGACCCTCGGCTTCGGCTTTCTTCATAGCGGAGTCCACGACCTCATTCCCCTTTCGGCCTTCGCGGAACTCCGCCATGAGGATGTCCGCCACCCTGCCGGCGTTGGCCAAGGCTTGCTTCAGGCCCTCCGGGGCGTCTGTTTCCCCGGTTTGCAGCACGTACGCTGACCATTGCATATCGGTATAGAGGCCAAGATACCTGATCCCGATATCGCAGTGGAGAAGATCGCCCCTCCGGATGACGTTTTTATCCTTATATTCGGCCTCTTTTGTTTTGCTTCTCTGAATATGGATCGAGGGATGGAACCAGGGGTCGACACCCAAATCCCTCACCTTTTGCCGGAACGACCATTCCACATCCTCCGTTGTCGTGATATCCGGGACGATGACTCGATTAGAGAAAAATCCGGCGATGAGGTCGTGGCTGATCCCGCAGACATGCCGGTAGACGCTCAACTCCTGCCGACTTCGGGTCTCCAGCCAGCCGATACACAGCCGGTCGGCAGACACCAGCCTTTTAGAGTATTCGGGGCCGAGAGCGCTGACCAGCTTGTCTTTCAGTCCGGCCGTCAAATGATCTCCGTAACCCCAGAGCGGAGAGGTGTTGATCCCTATTTTCTTAGGGTTCATCTTTTTGATCACCTCGGCCAGGCTTCCAAACTGAGTTTTGTTCTTTTTGTCAAGCCAAGTGGGTTTATACCAGTCGCCGATTCCGGAACTCCCTCCGGACAGCCTCTCCACGCCCAGCTCTTTTCCCCGGTCGTGAAATATCAGGATGGAGGTTCTGACGACATAGAGGCTCGTTGAGGGTAGCAAGGTGAAATAAACCGGACCTGGATCCGGTTCATTGCAGATGACGAGCCAGAGGTCGATTCCTTCCCTCCTCATCAATTCCGGGAGGATGTTGTCCAGCCTCCACCTCAGCCACTCATCCATGATCCGCGCCCGTTCCCTTTCCGGCAGAATATTCATGCTGTCAACGGCGGGCCTGAATTGGGAACCCGCGGAAAAAGAACCGGCCAGGATCAGAACCCACGAAAAGCTGGAGAAAAGTTTGAGCATCCGCGTCCGTGCCGCCTTCGCAGTCATCACGTCTTTCCTCCTCTCCTTACATAGATGGATTCGACCTATCCATCCGTAGAATCCGAGTGCGGTCAGAAGCCTTATTGATCTCCCCTCAGGTATGCCGCAGCCGACTCGGGCGGAACGGGATTGATATAGAATCCTGTCCCCCATTCGAAGCCGGCGACCTTGGTCAGCACGGGCAGGATCTCCATATGCCAATGGAAATATTGTTCGATTTCCGGCCAGGCCCTTTGGGAGACCGTCGGATTCGGGGCCTGATGAAGAATTAGATTAAAGGGCGGATCGGAGAGAGTCGTTTTCAGCCGCCTGAGCACCGTTTTTAGAACCCCCGCCAGCGAGGCCAGCTCTTCATTCCCCTCGGTCGTAAAGAACGGGGAATGGCGGAGGGGGTAGATGGCCATTTCGAACGGGGACCTGGACGCGAAGGGTGTGATCACGCAAAACCGGTCGTTCCTGAGGACGAGGCGTTCGTTGAGGGTCGTTTCATCCCTGAGCGTCCGGCAGAAGATGCATTCTTTATGGGTTCGGAAAAGTCTCTCCGAGCCATAGACTTCTTCTTTCACCCTCTTGGGAACGATGGGGGTGGCCACAATCTGCGAGTGAGGATGGCTGAGGGAAGCCCCGGCCTCCTTGCCCTTATTCTTAAAGACCTGGACATACTGGTAATGAAGGTCTTCTTCGATGGCCCTTATCCTCTCCCGGTAGACTCTGAGGACGTCCCGGATGTGGTTTGTTTCGAGGTCGCCCAGCTCCTTGTCGTGGTCTGGATTCTCGATGATGACCTCGTGGACGCCGACTCCGGGCATCCATTGGAAGACCCCCCTAAAAGATTTAGGCGGCGGCGCGCCTGGGCTCAAGGCAGGGAATTTGTTCGTTACGACCCGGACCCGCCAGCCCGGGCCGTTGGGGGACGTGCCGCTCTCCCGCAGGGCAAAGACTTCCGGGGGCGTCTTTGATTCGTTTCCCAGGCAGAACGGACAGAATCCCGATCGCCCTTCTCTTTTCTCCGGGGAGGCGGGGCGGAAATCGTCAGGCCGCTTGCTTCGTTCCGAGGCGATGATCACCCACCGTCCGCTGACCAGATCCTTTCTCAGCTCGGACATCTAAGGTTTCACCAGTTCGCGAACCTTGGCCTTGAGCTCGGCGAGGGAGGAGGACTTGACGACATAAGCGTCAGCGGCCCAGGTCATGAAGTCCTCCTTGTAGCTCTGATAAGCGGTATTGATGATGATCGGGATGTCCTTCCTCAAGCCCATGATTTGAGCGATGAGCTCGACACCGTTCTTCCCCGGCATGCGGATGTCGGTGATGATCAGATCGAAAGTCTTGTTTTTGATGGCATCCAGGGCCGAATCGGCATCGTGAACGGACGTCACTTCATAGCCTTCTGCAGACAGCTCTTCTTCGTAGAGGAGACAGAGCGGCTGCTCGTCTTCCACGAGGAGTATCTTTTTCATTGGGGGGACCTCCTTTCTTGGCATTGGAATAATAGGCGGAACCGGGTCCCTTTGCCTTCCCGGCTTTCGACTTCGATTTTCCCGCCGCAGGCGTCCATGACCCGCTTGACGAAGGGCAGCCCCAGGCCCATCCCCTTTTCTTTTGTTGTGAAGAAGGGTGTGAAGAGCTTCGTCTTATCGGCTTCAGAGATCCCCCCGCCGGCGTCCTTGACGCTTACGACGAAAACCTTTTTGCCCTTAGCATAGGCGAGGACAGTTATCTTTCCGTTCTCGGGAGTGGCTTCGATGGCGTTTTCCAGAATATTACGGAAGACCTCCCCAACATAGGTCGGGTCGCAAAGGACCTGGGGGGGACACTTGGCGATCCGGACGTTCAGCCGGACACCCCGGCTTTTCACCTTGGCCTTTATCTCCGGGCTCTCGATGACCGATTCGAGGACGGGCCGGGCGTCGAAGGCGACCGGCTCCTTGAGACGGACCTTGAGAAAGTGGGCGATCTGGTAAACAATCTCCTCCAGCCTTTTTGTCTCATCCCGGATAATGCGCAGATCGCGGTTCCTTTTCTCTTCGTCGAGGTCCGGCTGAAGGAGTTGTTCCGTGAAGCCGCCTATGGTCACCAAGGGATTTCTAATCTGGTGGGTGACAAAGACCGCCATCTCGCCCAGGGCGGCCATCTTTTCCGCCTCGACGAGCTTTTTATGCAGGGAAGCGGAATAGACGTAGTTCCCCGCGATCAGACCGCAGATAACCGCCAATTTGATATCCTGGGGGGCGATCGGCGCCTTGGTGAAGGCATTGTCCAGAATGATCTCCCCCAGGACTTCGTTCCTGGCGAGCAGAGGAATGCAGACGAAATCATCCATATCAATGATCTCCAGAAATCTGGGGTCCACCAGGGGCTCGTTCTTGGCGTCCTTGACTAAAAGAATGTCTTTATCCCTGGCCGGGAGAGCGGGGATAAAGAGCGGTTCCCCGCTCAGGGAATAGCGCAGGTTCCGGATGCGCCGGCTCAAGGCGTCCCGGCTCTTGCTGATCAGGGAACGGTTGTATTCGATGACCTCAACGTAGCCGATGCCGGGGGTCGATAGGACCTCCCAGACGTTCTGGGCTTCCTCGGCCGACCTCGGGCCAAGCCACATCTCGCCGCGCAGGGTGTCGCCATCCTTGAGGAAAAGCATGGCCCGGTTGAATCCGACTCCGGAGCCTGAAGTCAGGGCGGTCAGCAGGACCAGGAGGTTATCCTCCAGGGAGAAAGGCTGGACGAAACCCTGGGAAATGATGGAGAGGAGCATGAGCTCGCGGGGGGTTTCCTTCTGGACCTCAGAAAAAAAGAAGCTGTATTTCTCGATCATATCGGCTTCCAGTTCTTGGGGACGACGCGCACGCCTTCCTTACTGATCTTGAAGTTCCTAGCGTCGTCCTCATCCGAGAAGCCGATGGCGAAGTCTTCAGGGATTAAGGACTGTTTGTCGATAATGACCTTCCGGACCCTGGCTCCCCTTCCAATCTCGACATCCTCGAAGAGGATGGAATCCTCAACCTCGGCGCCCTCGAGCACCCGGACTCCGGGCGAAAGGATCGAGTTGCGGATCTTGCTCCCCCGAATCGAGCAGCCGGAACTCAGGATGGACTGCAGGATGTCTCCGTTCTCGATGAAAGCCGGGGGGTATTGCGGCCTGTAGCTACGAATCGGCCAGGAAGGGTCTTTGAGGGGAATGGGGGGGGACGGCGAAAGAAAGTCCATGTTTGCCCGCCAATAAGCATCGATGGTGCCGATATCCTCCCAGTAATCGTCGAAGACGTAGGCGTAAATCCCGTACTCGCGAACGAGCTTGGGGAGGACGTCTTTTCCGAAGTCATGAGAACTCCCGGGGTGGCGGGCGTCCTTGATCAGCGCCTTGATCAGGATGGGCGTCCTAAACACATAGACACCCATCGAGGCCAGAGATTTCTCCGGGTCCCATGGAAGAACGGGCGGCTTCTTGGGCTTCTCCAGAAAATCGACGATCCGGCTTTCCCTGTCGACCTCCATGATGCCGAAACGGGAGGCATCCGCGGCCGGGACGATCTTGGCCAGGACGACCGCGTCGGCATTCCTGCCCGTGTAAAAATTTAGGACCTTCCCGTAATCGGCCCGGTAAACGTGGTCGCCGGATAAAACCAGCACGGCCTCCGGATTCGCCTGCTGGATGGAGTAGATGTTCTGGAAAACGGCGTCCGCCGTGCCTTCGTACCAATGATCGCTCACCCGCCCCTGGGCCGGGAGAGAGATGATGTAGTCGCCGCTTTCAGAGTGAAAGATGTTCCATCCGCGCTGGATATGTCGCTCGAGGGAAAGGGATTTGTACTGGTTGAGCAGGGCGATCCGGCGCAAGCCGGAATTGAGGGCGTTGGAAAGGCTGAAATCGATGATCCGATAGGCGCCAAGGAACGGGACGGACGGCTTGGCCCTGTCCTTGGTCAAAGGATAGAGCCTCTCCCCTTTGCCGCCGCAGAGGACCATGACCAGGATCCGTTCAGATAACGCGTCCATCGGGTGTCACGACCTCCTTGAATAGGCTGTCTTCCGTCTCATAGGTCTTCAAGAGCGCTTCTTCATGTTCGAAAAGCTTTCGGCCGGGCTTGAGCCAGCCGGCCAGTTTCCATGCCCGGTCGAAATGCTCGACGGCCCTTTTCTGGGCATAGTCGCGAGCCGTTCCGGTTGAGATGAGAAACGGCCAGTCTGAACTCTCTAGGAGAAACTTTTCCCTGATGAATTGCCTCCAAACCCGAAGGTCCAGGTCATTCGAAGACTCGAGCATCGAAGCTTTGTCTTCGATCCTGTAGATTTTCTCCCAGATCCAGGACGTGTCCTCGTTAAGCCAGATCCAGTGGAAGCCCCCCTGTCCCCAAGACCCTTCCGGAAGGGAGACTATGGTCCGCGGAGGACGGGCTTCGAGCGCGGCCGAGCCAGTCAAAGGGCGGACCTCGCGTCGGTCGAGGCCTTTCAGGACCAGGTAGAGCCACTCCGGTCCTTCGAACCACCAGTGGCCTAAGAGCTCTGTATCGTAGAGAGCGACTATGGTCCCATCCTCCCGTTCCTTCAGGATGTTCTCGAGGACCGATATGAAATGAGCCGCGTGTCCCGCCAGCTGATCCCGCGTCTTTTTCGGATCGTAAGGGGCCTTGTCTCCCAGACCGGCGCCGCTCGCCGTGATCCGCCAGTAACGATTCCCCCCGGGGAAGTGCTTTTTATGAAATTCAAGATACCATTCGTCGCCCGGATAGCCCAGGTCCCGGCTCCAAACCTGGGAACCCGAGACCTCGTCCCTGACCAGGAACGGGGTATTTGAAGGGTAGGCATGGTAGGCCGAGTAGGGATCGCGGGCCGATTTCTCCGCCGGCTGATATTGGCCCCTGAACTTCTCCCAGAGGAGTTTAAGGCCAGGGAATCGGTCGGTGTAAACTCCTTTGGCTTCTCCTCCCTTTAACAGGTGGGTATCGACGAAGAAGTAACCGATGCCCTCGGCTCCAAGAATCTCGTCCACACCCAGCCTGGGATAGGGCTCTTTATTCCCCAGCGGCGGTTTCCAGGCATATCCGGGACGGTAGGCGCATTCCGGGATCCAGAATCCTTTGGGATCACGGCCGAAGTGTCGCCGGTAGGTGTAGCGGCCCTGCCGGACCTGGTGGCGGATCGTTTCGTCCCGAGAAAGGAGCGGGAAGTAGCCATGGGTAGCGGCTGAAGTCAAGACCTCGATCTGGCCCTGGTCTTGCAGGTCGCCGAAGCCCTCGAGGATGTCCTCGTGAAAGGTCTCATGAAAATCCATCGCCAGCTTTTCATACCATTTCTGCCAGAAGACCGTCAGGGGAATAAGGGCCTTTTCCCCCCGCTTTTCGAAATCAGCCCTGTCCTTGGCGGCGATCTCGATTTTCATGTCGAGATATTCGCCGAAACCCGCCTTGAACGATTTATCCTTGAGCTGGTCCGCCAGGACGGGCGTGAATCCGATGTTCGTCCGGGGGGGTACCCCCTCGTCCCGAAGACGGCGGAAGACATCGAGAAGGGGAAGATAGCTTTCCGCTGCCGCCTCATAAAGCCAATCCATCCCATGCGGCCAACTTCCATGGGCGAGGACGTAGGGGATGTGACTGTGAAGGACCAGCGTAAAAAATTTATCGGGCATTCTTCTCCGCCAACGCGATGGCCGTTTGAAATCTCCCTTTTCCGGAGAGATGGACCCTCCAGACCGTAAGGATACAGAATCCTTGATGGATTATATCATACCCCTCCTCTGACTGAGAAAGCGTCCTGAGCGGGAAAGGCCAGAGTTCGTCGGCGTCCGGCGCGGCGAGGGCGAGAGTTCCATCTATAAGTCTCGCCTCGCGCTCTGAGACGACAAGATCTCCCTCAAAGGCGTAAAAATTCCATTCCGGGGCGAAAACGAGCGAGACGGGCTCCCCTTCCCTATTCTCCACTTCGTATTCGACGGTTATGACACCGGAAGCCGGAGTAATCCGTTTGCGGACGGTAATCAAGCGTTTATTATCCTCGGCCCAAACGCCTCCATCTCTTTCCAGCCGGAGCGCCGAACCCTCGATGGAACAAGAATATTCCCGGTTGATAAAATTCCCTTGTTCGCCGAAATCGACGCGCCGGAAATCCTCCGGACGGGTTGCCGGGTGCAGGAAGTGGTCGAGCGAAGAATATCGCGGATGCCAGTCGTAGCGAAGAAGGTCTTCGGCCCCCTGAGGAAGTTTTTTCCGCAGCTCATGAATGCTCTTTCCCTCGCCGCTCCCTTCTTCCCCACCGGCGTGGTAAGCTTCAGGCCGACGAGAAACGACGTCCGAAAGATTTCGCGAAAGGGGCTTATAATCGATCTCGACGATTGCCCCTCCAAAGGAGGGTTTGACGATGAGGTTGAAGCGGGCGCCGAAGTGAAGGGCTTCCGGATGCCCGTCCTGATCGTAGTCCTCCATGCGCCAACCCGTCTCAATCGGCATCCTTTTTTCGGCTTCGATAAGATGGTGATAAGCAGCTTCACGGAGATGCGGCAAGTAGAGCCCCCCGAAGACGCCGTGCCAGAATGGGTCGTTGCCCTGGGCTTTGTAGAGCTCGGTCAAAGCGGATTCGCTTTCGGAGGCGCGGACCTTTTTTGAGGTGAGAAGCATCCTTTTGTGAAGTTGGTTCGATTCCGGATATTTCAGGAAGAAGTCCCTGAAAAACCCGCCCCTGAGGAAACGTCGTGCCTCGGCGGGGCTCCCCTTTTTGAGCATCTTGAACGTCTTGAGGTCCGAAGGTTCCAGGACCCACTCCATCATCTCTTCATAGGATGCGGGCGGCAAGTAGACTCTTCCGCCGGGAGGCTCCGCGGCGTATTCTGAGAAGGTCATGGTCTTGATTTCTTTCTCTTCGATGAACCGGAGAAAATTCTCGAGCCAGCCCTTCTCATAGACCCATGACTTCGTGCCCGGCCAGAGTCCGAATTTTTCGCCGTCGTCTCCGAGGATGGCGATCCCGCCCTTCCCCCGGATGTCCTCCAAATAGGCTTCGATCTCGTCGAGCGGCCTGAATGGAATGAGGTAGCGGAGCTTCTTGTCGATAGGAAACACCCTCAGCGGAAACCCTTCATCCTCCGTAGCATAAGATGTGTGGATGTCCTTGACTCCCGCGTAATGGAAATGCTCCTCGTCGAGGAGCGTGTATTCGATCCCGGCCCGGGAAAGGGACTTCGGGAGGTGCGGTTCCCAGACTCTCTCGGCCAGCCAGGCGCCCTTCGGTGTGATGCCGAAGTTTCTCTCGATGTAGCGGCTCATCATCCGGATCTGGCCGATCCTGTCCTCCTCGGGGATGATGCAGAGGATCGGTTCGTAAAAACCGCCGCCGAGGAGCTCGACTTGGCCCCGTCCGGCCAGCTTCATAACCAGCGCCAGGCATGCCTTCCGGCGTTTCTCCATGTGCTCCCAGAGCGGACCCGAAAAATGGAGGGCGAACTTGAAGGCTGGATGTCGGGCCACCGTGTTCAAAAAAGGTTCGTAGCAGTCGTCGAAAGCCATATCGAAAACGTGGTCGAAGTTCCCCACGGGCTGGTGGCAGTGGACGGCAAAAAGGAGCCGGAGCGGGTTCATGTCCGCTCCTCGGCCCCGGTTTTTCTCAGGGCTTCCCGTAGATAGCCCTTGAAAAGGACGTCGAATTCTCCCTTATCAGGTTCGCCGTACCACCAGAACCAGTCCGAACCTTCAGCGACATAGATTTCTTCATTCGGTCCGCTTTGGTCCCGAACTTCGGCGAGTTCATCCCAAGCCTTGTTCTTGGCCGGGTCGCCGATCCACTTCGAGAAATTGCCCAGCCATGTGCCTGGGACAAGAGTGAGTTCCCTGGTCGGTGGGTGGTTTTTCAGATATTCGCCGGGGAAAATGGGTGTTATCCCGTCGGCCTTGAGGAGGCGCGCGAAGAACTCCCTAAGGAAAGGGACACCGTTCTCCGGATAGCCTTCCCAGGGATTCTCTCCGTCCAGGACGACGACACAAATGGAATCCTCGGGAGATGTTTTTCGCCTGTCCTCGAGCCGGAGGAGGAAATCCGTGACCGCTTCCGCGGCCGGAAGTTTCTTATATTCGAAGCTCAATAGGTCGGCGAGCTCCCTGTCTCTGAAGAATAAGGAAAGGTTTTCGGCCTTATACGGCCGATAAAGCTTCTGGCGGTCGTAAGGCTCTTTCAAGCTTTTCCAAAGGACGTTCTCGTCCGTGAACGCGAACCTGAAATCTGCCTCGGCAATGGCTGCCGCCACTTCCCGGCTGATTCCCCCTTCCGACGGCCAGAGCCCGTCGGGATCGAAGCCGAATATTTTTCGAAAATACTCCCGTCCCTTCCTGAGCTGGACCATCCCGTCCTCCGGATGCCGGAAACGCTTCGAGGGCAGCTTCTCATCCGTCGGGCAATGGCTGTCGAATACGAGAGGCAGGAGCGGATGATAGTAGGGCGATGTAAAGAGCTCGACGAGACTGCTTTTCCTGAGCCTCTTGAATAGAGGAACGAGGTCCTTATGGATTTCTTTTTGAAGCGCCAGGAGCCCCGCCTTATCTTTTTCGGGTTTTTGAAGGGGCGAGAACATCGCTTGGAGAGCTTCCGCTTGAGCTCGAGCGGGGTCGCTCCCGTCCGGGACGATCTTTCGGAGGAGTTGGACATCGGCTGGAGAAAGGGACCTGGGGTCCTTCTCCAGAGCCCTTTGGAAGGGGTCCTTTGCTGTGCCGGCTGCGTATTCCATGAGTTGTTCGAGGAGGCAGGGAACGAAGTTGAAGGCGCAGGGAAATCCCGTCTCTTGGACGAGCTTTCCTAATTGATAATAATTTTTCGTGGCGTGGAAGTTCACCCAAGGCAGGATGTATTCGCCGGTCGAAGCGTCCTTATAGATGGGCTGATGGAAGTGCCAGACGAGGGAAAGATACACGGTTCAGATTCCCTCCTGGGCGAGGATAAACGCATATATGGCCAATGCTATGGCATTCAATTCAAGCTCCCGGGGATGGACGCTGTCCAAGATATCTCGTCCGGAGTGATGGACGTCGAAGTAGCGTTGGGAATCCTGGCCGATGCCCAGGAGTGCCGTACCTTGGGCGGTTAGAGGAGCCACGTCCACCCCTCCCCCGCCTGGCCTCATTATCATGATGCCGAGCGGCTGGAAAACATATTCCCACTTCTTGAGCTTTTCGAAAACCTCCGGCTTCCCGCCCCCGACCGCGACCGGAAGGAAACCGCCGCTGTCCAACTCGATGGCCGCCAGGTGCCTTTCACCCTTTCGACGTTCGTCCGCGGCATAGAAGCGGCCGCCCGTTCCGCCGAATTCCTCGTCCATGAACATAACGGCCCTGATCGTTCGGCGAGGTTTGAGCCCGGCGGCCTTGATAAGCCTCAAGGCCTCGACTGCGTCCGCACAGCCCGCCCCGTCATCGTGGGCGCCCACGGCCAGGTCCCAACTGTCCAGGTGACCGCCGACGAGGATGATCTCGCCGGGGAGATCCGATCCGCGGAGTTCACCGACGATATTAGCAGAAGGAACGGGGGCAAGGTTCCGACAACTCAACTCCAGATGAATGCGGACTTCCTGTTCTTTTTTTAGGAGCGAACTCAGAAACTCGGCGTCGGCTGTGCTGATGGCCGCGGCCGGCACCTTGGGCGCCTGCGGGTCGTAGGTAACGAGTCCAGCATGAGGGAATTTATCGATCCGGAGGGTCACCGACCGAACGAGAACGGCAAG